>ENA-OVFW01000981-OVFW01000981.1-human-gut-metagenome-genome-assembly--contig:-NODE-981-length-11122-cov-11.198157_pt1 | contig 11122 bp, 6 predicted proteins | sample MGYA00237765_ERZ505409 | MGnify/ENA primary metagenome ERZ505409 (study PRJEB26158, sample SAMN06016413) | human gut metagenome | biome: human gut; feature: ankylosing spondylitis patient; material... | reverse complement strand
AAGCAAATAGCAAATTAAAGCAAAGCTCTGAAATTCAAGGATTTCAGAGCTTTTTCTTTTTCTCTACTTCGGCAAAAAATAGCAGTTTCAGGCAGTTCTCACGTGGCTTATTCGTGGGACTTTTTGAAAGCTGTTTTTGCTCCCACGAATTGACGCATTTGTCTTTGATTGTCAGCTTTTTGCGTAGCTGGTTTTTGAGTGTAGCAAACTAATTTTGTACCACTTAAAAATCAAAGAATTATGGGAGCAGTGAAAAGAAACACACTAAGCGTATTGTTCATCATCAAGAAAGCGAAACTTCTGAAAAACGGTGAAGCTCCTATTTGTATGCGCATCACCGTAAACAAGCGAGTAGCCGAAGTTATGATTAAACGGAGCATTCCCGTAGATTTATGGAATCAGAAAAAGGAATGTTCCAAAGGAAAAGACCGGGTAGCCATCGAACTGAACCACTATATCAATACGGTTCGTGCCAAAGTATTGCAGATACACCGTGAATTGGAGATAGACAACAAACCGATAACAGCCGATATTATAAAGGATTGTTTCTACGGACGGGACAAGGTACAGCGCACCTTGCTGGAAGTGTATGCAGAGCATAACGAAAAATGTCGTGCCCTGATTGGCAAAGAATATACGGAAAGCACAGTTACCAAGTTTGATACTTCCATAAACCGCCTGAAAGAATATATTCGCAGTAATTACCACCGTGATGATATAATGTTGGCAGAACTGGATGGACAGTTTATCCGTGACTTTGATTTTTGGCTGAAAACGGACAAGCATTGCCAAAATAACTCCGCATTGAAACATTTGAAGAACTTGAAAAAGGTTATCCGCATTGCTTTAGCTAACGATTGGATAAAGAAAGACCCGTTTTACGGCATCCACTTCAAGCAGGAGGAAGTAAATGTAGAGTTTCTCTCACGTGAAGAACTGGATATTCTGATGAACAAGGAATTTGCTATCAAACGGCTGGAGCAGGTAAGAGATATTTTTATCTTTTGCTGTTTTACATTTGTTGCACTAACTAATGTATGCTTGATTATCAATAAATTGCAAACTAATAATAGAGGTATAGGTAATGGGTTAGAAACCACCTGTCTTCATCATTTTGCATGATTCCCAATCATTTCAAATAGCTCAATGCGAAGATAATATTATTTTGAGAATTAACCAAATTCTGATAATCAAAATCATACAAATTCAGTGAATTATGGGCTATGGTTGCTGAAATTTATACTTCAATCCATATTCTTCCAGTTTGTTGTACAGCGTCGTACGTCCTATCCCGAGCAGTTCGGCGGCAACCTTGCGGTTTCCGTTCGCCTGCTTCAACGCGCGTAAGACACGCTCCTTGTCTTCCGCATCGTTGCGTAGGGCGAAGCTGACGGGTGAGTTAGGTTTTGGATAGGCAAGTTCCAGATGCTCTTTCGTGACAAGACCCGTCTGTGCCTGTAACACCGCACCCATGATTTTCTGTCGAAGCTCACGGACATTGCCCGGCCAAATATGGGTCAACAATGTTTTACGGGCTTCTCCGTCAAATCCGATAACGTCGCATTCCAGTTCTTTGTTCGCTGCCTCACGGAAGAACTCAGCCAACGGCATGATGTCCTCCTGACAGTCGCGCAACGGCGGGACGGTTATCTCGAAGTCATGCAGGCGGTATAATAAATCCTGCCGGAAACGTTTTTCGTTCACAGCCGCCTCTAAATACTCATTGGTGGCGGCAATGATACGGACGTTGAAACTCTTGTCCGTTTTGTCTCCTATCGGGCGGTATCTCCGCTCCTGTATGGCTCGCAGAAGCATCTGCTGGGTTTCCATAGCGAGATTACCCACCTCGTCCAAAAACAATGTGCCACCTTCCGCTTCGTGGAAATAACCTTTCTTGCTGCTGTCCGCACCCGTGAACGCTCCTTTGACGTGTCCGAAGAATGCCGACGGAGCAAGTTCTTTGGTGAGTGAACCGCAATCCACCGCCACGAACGGTTTTCCTGCCCGTTTGCTCTTATCGTGCAGAAGGTGGGCAATATGCTCCTTGCCCGTGCCGTTCTCCCCGAATATCAGTACACTCATGTCAGTAGGAGCCACCAGCCTTATTCGTTTCATGATGGCCTGAAATGCCGAGCCGTCACGGGAGAACACCGGCATACGGCTTCGCCCGATATTCCGTTCTTTTAAAATGGTACGAAGTAAAGGGACGAGTTTGTCCTCCACAAGTTGTTTGGGTATGTAGTCCAACGAACCGAGTTTCATGCTTTCCACTGCCGTATGTACTTCGGCATAGTCGGTCATGATGATGAACGGTTGCATCATTCCTTCCTTGCGCATCCAGCGCAAAAGGTCGATACCGTTGCCGCCGGGCAGGCGCAGGTCGGAAACCACTATGTCCCCGTCTGCGGCTTGTTGCAGATATTTCTTCACGGTCGAGAGGTGGAAAGCCTGCACGGTGCGGAACCCCTCGCGTGCCAGCAGGTTGCAGACAAACTCGCAATACACGATGTTGTCCTCCACCACGATGATTTTCCATTATTATATTTTCTCCTTTCTTCTTTTGCCAGCCGGATGATTTCCGAACCTTTATCCAGTACGGCAGTCACAGCTTTATGGATAGCCTCGTTATTTGATATGCATTCGCTATGAAGCAATTTGTATAGTTCCCTTAATGGCTGGTCGGCACGGAGTATCTCCCACGAGCTGCGCAGATGGTGTATAAGGGCTTCCAGTTCTTGAAAATCTGTCTTTTGTTCCGCTTCCCTAATTATCAGCATTTCCTTTTCGGTTTCCGCTATCAGTTTATCCAGCATAACGGTTTCATTACCGTAGGACAGCAGGGAGGTGAAATCCGGCTTTTCATTCCGGTTGCCTTTCATGGCGCACTTGTCTGAAACCTCCATCAGTTCCGATATGGAGAACGGTTTGAGCAGGCAACCGGAGTTCCATAAGTTCCTCCTTGCTGCAACTGCCCGAAGCGGTTGTCACGACTACCGGGATAGTCTTTGAATTGCCCACATTGGAGGTGCGTAGCAGTTCCAACAGCTCGAAGCCATTAATCTCCGACATATTCAAATCCGTAAGCAACAGACTGTATTCTTTCCGGCGTATCATTTCCATCAGCTCCGCAGCACCAGTGCAGGTGTCGCAGTGTATCCCTTCCTGCGCATACATCTCTTTAAGCATCAGTAGCAACACTTCGTCATTGTCGACAGCAATTACCTCATGATACGCCTCATTATGGCGGACATATCCTTGACGGGATTGTGCTGTCTGTTCATCAACTATCGGCATAAGTATTTCCACCGTGAAGCGGCTGCCTTTGCCTTTTTCGCTGTCCAGCCGGATTGTGCCGCCAAGCATTGCCACGATACGCTGCACGATGGATAAGCCCAGCCCGAAGCCGTCCTTTGCGGCGGCATTAGACAGACGTTCAAAAGCACCGAATACACGTTGTTGTTCCTCATCGGTCATACCTGTTCCCGTATCTTCAACAATGAGTTTCAGTGTACCGTTATCATAATTCGTTATCAGGGATATACTGCCGTTATCAGTGAATTTCATGGCATTAGACAACAGGTTGTTCCCGATTTGGATTATTCGCTCTTTGTCAGTTAGCACAACGGCATCACATACGTTCTTCACTGTCAGCGATAGCCCTTTGTTCATGGCTATTGGCATGAACTCCGTTTCAAGTGTGTGCGTGATTGCTGAAATTCGGCAAGGTGAAAGACGTGGTTGTTCTTTGCCATTGTCTAAACGGAAGAAGCCCAACAAGGTATTGAGCATATCCCGCATACGGTCTGAGGAGTGCTGTATGCTTTGAAGAAAATGCACATTGTTTCCATTGCTGCATTCCTTCCATAACAATTCGGTATAGCCGATTATTGTCGTCAATGGTGTACGCAACTCATGGGTAATAGTATGTACCGCTTTCTTTCGGGAGGCTATGAGTGCCTCATTTTGCTCGATTGATAGCTTCAGTTGCTCAATTAGATCTGTCGTTTTTCGTTTGTACCGCTTGATACGTTTGGCATCCCTGTGTATGATTATATAGGAGATAATCAAAAGTAATAGAACGAAGCCAGTCAGACCTCCAATCTGTATAAACGACTGCTCACGCATGGTAGCTATCTCTATGTTTCGCTTTTGCAAGTCAGCTTGTACTTTTTCATCCATTTGGCGAATTAGTTCTTGCAGTTGTCGGTTAAGTTCCACATTCCTTGCAGCAAGACTGTCGGCGTGTTCCGATAGATAGTGGCTTTGCGCCTGTTGTTCGGCTATCATATCCCGGTTGAGGGAATGGAGCATCGTGGTGGTTACGGTTGGTTTTGGTCTTTCCTTCTTGCCGAATATGCCAAGAAATCCTTTTCGCTTTGGCTTTTGTGGTTGCTCCTGTACGCTTTTCTGCACGATTACAGGAACCTGACGGGCTATCTTCTCGTTGAGAGCCTGCTGTTCGTCAAGTACTTGAACAATCCAGCGCATTTGCAGTTCTTTATCTGCAAGAAGATGGCGCACGCTGTCGATGCGCTCTACCGGATAAATCGTTTTGAAACGGCATAGCATACTGTCCACTGCCATACGCCGAATATGGTAATGCTCCAAATCCTCGTCTTCCCACTCCAACACACTTTCGCCCAAAAGAGAAAGCCCGGTCATTTCACCGTAAACATGATGTATTTCTTGGCGGAAGTTGTTTATCCGTTGGTTCTCCGTTTCCAATGCCTCAATCTCTTTCCATTCATAATGCCACAGATACATGATCCCACCTGCCAACAGGCACATCAACAGGTAACCAGCGGCAACCAGTATGCGGAGAAATCTCGTACTCATGAAATTCAGTTTCATTCATATATTCTTTTTATCAAACAGCCCGCAAATTTCTTTGACTCATGGGCAGTGCCTCTTATTTCCTTTTCTTTCACCCTTGATTTGTCAATGTCTGACTTTGATAATTGCGAAGCGCCGCTTCGTTTTTTACCTGCATCCTCCACCCAAAGCATGGTAGAGGTTGATGATTCCCTGTATCTCGCCAAACCTGTCCTGCGCCTGTGCTTGTTCTGCGCTCAGCAGGGATTGTTGTGTTGTAAGCACTTCCAGATAGCTGGTGGAAGAATGGCTCATCAGCAGTTCTGTCTTTCGCACAGCTTCACGCAAGGTTTCAACCTGCCGGGTGTTTATCTCATATTGCGACTTAGCCGTCTGCCAGGTGGTTAATGCATCGTTCACCTCCTTTCCTGCGTTCAGCAATGACTGTTGGAATAATAATTTGGCTTCTTCCTGTTTAGTTTGTGCAATCTTCAAGTTGGCGATATTCGTGCCACGGTTGAATAGCGGTTGTGTCAGGGAACCGATGGCGTTGAACAACCATTGTCCGGGATTGGTGATTGCTCCACCTCCATTGTTAGTCCAACCCAATGTGCCCGAAAGAGTGATATTGGGGTAGAAGGCAGAGCGGGCTACATGGGTGGCGTAAAACGCTTGTGCCAGTTCCATTTCAGCCTGACGCACATCGGGACGATTGGAAAGCAACTGCAAAGGAACTCCGATAGAGATAGTATCAGGGAAGGATGCTTCGTCCAGGCTACTCCGTTCAATCGGTTGCGAAGGCATGGCAAGTATCGCAGACAAAGCATTCTCTGTTTCAGAGACACTTTTGCATATAGCCAGTTGCGATGATTCAAGTTGCATCACGTTTGCCTTTGCCTGCAATACCCCGGCTTCATTCGCCTTGCCCACCTTTTTCAACGCTTCGAGTGTGCGCACGGTAGCCCGCCAGTTTTCCAAAGTCCGATTGTTTATAGACATTTGTTCGTCAAGCAAGGCAAGTGTATAATAACTGTCTGCTATCGTGGCGATGAGTTGTGTCTGTACGGCTTGCTGATAGTCACGACTTCCCTGCCATGCGACAACCGCGCCACGCTTCGCAGCCGTGAATTTACCGAATATATCCAGTTCCCAACTTGCGGTCGCCCCGACATTGTATGTCTTTGCGGTCGCCCCATCGTAGCGGCTACCACCACCTTCGGCATTGATTCCCAATGAAGGGAGATAGGACAGTTTTGCCGTCATCAAAGCTGCCTCAGCCGCTTCAACCCGCAGGCGTGCCACATTGAGGTCTGTATTTTGCTCAAGTCCTGCCTCAATCAAAGACTGAAGTTCCCGGTCGGTGAACATCTCCCGCCATGACATGGAGGCGATGTTTGTTGTATCAATATCAACAGATAAGTTCCAATACAGATTTTCTGTCCGGATGCCAGCCCGATGATACCGGCTGTATGTGCCGCAGCCGGTAAGCATCAAAGTTGATAATATAAATATGGTTGTCTTCTTCATTTAATTACGTTTAACTCGTTCTTGAATGTATTGAAATGTGATGAACAGCGACGGCACGAGGAACAGCAATGCCAATGTACCCACTATCATGCCGCCTATTACACCTGTGGCAAGCGAGCGGCTGCCATTGGCACCCACGCCATGGGCCATCATCAGCGGAATAAGACCGAACACCATCGACAAGACGGTCATCAGGATAGGGCGCAGGCGAACCTTTGCCGCGCTGTATGCCGCCTGTGCCAATGTCATGCCTTCCGACCGTCGCTTACCAGCATATTCGGTCAGCAGAATGGCGGTCTTGGCAAGCAGTCCGATAATCATGATCAGTCCGGTCTGCATATAAATGTTGTTCTCCAATCCGAACATCCATGCGAACAGGAAGCTGCCCATCAGTCCGCAAGGCACGGACAGCAACACGGCAAACGGGATGAACACGCTTTCGTAGAGGGCGCACAGTATCAGGTATATCAAGACCATACAGAGCATGAATATCATTGCGGCATTGTTGGTGGTCTTGCTCTCCTCACGCGATAATCCCCCGAACTCGTAGCTGCAAGTGGCAGGAAGCACCTCACGTGCCGTCTCGCCAATCGCCTTGATGGCCTGACCGGAACTGTAGCCCGATGCCGGAGAGCCGTTGATGGCGATGGCATTGAAAAGGTTGAAGCGCGTAAGGTCGGAAGGTCCGTTGGTCTTGGTCAGGCGCACGAACTGGCTCAGCGGTGCCATGCTGCCATCGGAAGTACGCACGTACATCAGGTTGAGCGACTCCGTATTGATGCGGTACTCCGCCGGTGCCTGCATAGTGACGTGATAGAGTTTGGAGAAACGGTTGAAGTCCGATACATACGACCCGGTATAATACCCGGAAAGCGTGGACAACACATCGGCAGGAGATACGCCCGACTGCTCGCATTTCGCCGCGTCAATATCCACCCAATACTGAGGATAGTCTGCGGCAAAAGACGAATAGACCTCTCCGATTTCGGGACGGCGGGACAGTGCCTCTACAAATTTATCAGCCTCCTTCTTGAATGCGGCAACGTCTCCGCCCGTTTTGTCCTGCAAGTAGAGTTCAAAACCGTTGCCCATGCCGTAGCCGGCAATCATCGGCGGTGACATGGCAAACACCGTGGCATCGGGAACATCAGCGGTAGCGGCATAAATCTTGCCTATCACGTCATCCACCGATTGCCCTTCATCCTTGCGTTGGTTCCAATCTTTAAGTGTCATGAAATACATTGCCTGTGAAGGACCGGAACCGCTGAATGAGAATCCTCCGACCGCTCCGCTGTACTCAATCTCAGAGATGCTGTCAAGACGGTTGTTGATACGCGCCATCACCTTGTTGGTCTGCGCCATGGAGGAGCCGGGCTTTGTGTTCATGCTTACCATCACCGTGCCGGTGTCTTCCTGCGGAATAAGTCCTGTCTTCGTGATATTGACCAGCAAGACCAGCAACCCGAACGAGGCGGCAATCGTTCCCCACAGCAACCATCGGCAATGGATGATATACAGTACACCACGCACATAACGGCGGCTCAGACGCTCGAATACGGCATTAAATGCCTTACGGAAGCGTGCCGCAAAATTGTTCTTCGTGTTTCCGTGCTCGTCGATATAAGGTTTCAGGAACAAAGCACACAACGCCGGAGAAAGGGTGAACGCATTGATAGCCGATATGCCCACGGCAACCGCCATCGTGATACCGAACTGGGCATAGAACGCCCCGGAAGTGCCGCCCATCATTGCCACAGGGATAAACACCGCCATAAAGATAATGGTAGAGGTGAGAATGGCGGACGAAACGCCCTTCATGGCATCATCGGCGGCAAGTACCGGCGACTGGTAGCCTTCGTCGAACTTCGCCTGCACCGCCTCCACCACCACGATGGCATCGTCCACCACCGTGCCGATGGCAAGCACAAGGGCGAAAAGCGTGAGCAGGTTGATGGAAAAGCCTATCAGCGACATCACGGCAAACGTGCCGATGATGGAGACGAAGATGGAAACCGTGGGAATGAGCGTGGACTTGATGTCCTGCAAGAACACATACACCACCACGATAACCAGAAGTATCGCCTCGATAAGCGTCCGTATGACAGAATTGATGGAGGCATACAGGAACTTGTTGGTATCGGTCAGCACCACAAACTCCGCACCTTCCGGCAGGTCGCGTTCAATTTCATCGAGCACCTCGTGAATCTCATTGATGGTGCTTGAAGCGTTGGAGCCCGCTTTCTGGTTGATGAGCATGAAGGCAGCCGGATGTCCGTTCACTTCGGTGGAATAGCTGTAGTATTCATCGCCCAACTCCACGTCGGCGACATCTTTCAGCCGCAACACATCACCCCCGGGCAGGGACTTGATGACCAGCTCGCCGAACTCTTCCGCTGTGGAGAGGCGGCCGCGATACTTCATCGTGTATTCGTTTGCCGTGGGGTGATTGGCTCCGAACGAACCGGTTGCCGCCTCGATGTTCTGCTTCGCCAGCACGGAGGAGATGTCATCGGGAATCAGTCCGTACTGTGCCATCTTGTCGGGGCGCAACCAGAGGCGCATACTGTAGTTGGAACCGAACAGTTGTGCCTTTCCCACACCGCCGATACGTTTCAATCGCGGCTCCACGTTAATCTTCACGTAATTGTTGAGAAAGGTCTGGTCGAAACGGTTGTCGGGGCTATAGAGGGCGAATGTCAGCAACTCGGCGTTCTGCTGCTTCTCGGTGGTGACGCCGGTCTTGGTCGCTTCTGCCGGAAGCTGGCTCAACACGCCGTTCACCCGGTTCTGCACATTGACCGCCGCCATGTCGGCGTTGGCACCCTGCTTGAAATAGATGTTGATGGAAGCATCGCCTGTATTGGATGCCGTGGAGGTCATGTAGGTCATGTCCTCCACGCCGTTGATGGCCTCTTCCAGAGGAACAATCACGGCTTTCTGCACCGTCTCGGCATTCGCGCCGGGATAGGTAGCCCATACGTTGATGGTGGGCGGGGCGATGTCGGGATATTGCTCCACGGGGAGGGCTTGTATGGCGATAACGCCCATCAGGACAATCACCACGGAGATGACACCCGAAAATACCGGTCGGTCTATGAAGAAACGCAGGTTCATGGTTTTGTGGTTTTAGGTGTGACAATCATTCCTTCCTTTAGCTGCCCCACACCTTCGGTGATGAGGGTGTCGCCGACGGACAAGCCCTGCTCTACAACGAAGTGGTTGCCGTCGTTCAGGCGGTCTACGGTCAGGTAGGCAGCTTCGGCCTTTCCGTTTTTAAGGCGGTAGGCGATAATCTTGTCCTGTAGTTCCACGGTGGCGGTCATGGGAATCAGGATGGCATCCGTATTCAGCACTTGCAGGATGACGTTGCCGATGGTTCCGCTCAGCAGATGCCTGTTGATGTTGGGAAACAGGGCCTTTATCTGTACGGCACCGGTCGTGGGATTGACTATTCCGCTGATGGTCTCTATTTTCCCTTGTTTCCCATAGACGGAACCATTGTTAAGTTGGAGGCTAATCGGAGGCATTTCACATATGATTCTGTCAATCGAACCATATCTGGCCTCGAACTGCCTAAGTTTGTTTTCCGAAATGGAGAAATAGGCATACATTTCCGAATTGTCCGACACCACTGTAAACGGTTGTTCGATGGTGGGACCGACGAGTGCGCCGACGCGGTAAGGGAGCGTGCCTATAACCCCGTTACTCGGACTCTTGATTTCGGTGTATGACAGCTCGTTCCGGGCATTTGCTTCCTGAGCTTTTGCTTGTTCCAGCTCTGCCTGTGCCACTACTAATTGGTTTCGGGCAACAGACAGTTCGTAATCGGATATGACTTTTTCATCGAACAGCGACTGTTTGCCGTTCAACTCGATACGCGCTGTTTCCACTTTTGCCCGTGCCGCGCTGACATTGGCGATTGCGATGCGCAGTGCAGCCTGATAGGGCGTTTGGTCAATGACAGCCAGCACTTGCCCTGTCGCTACTTGCTCTCCCTCTTTCACGCACAGGCGGATGATGCGACCCGATACTTGAGGTATGATGTCCACATCCTGTCGTCCGCGAATCGAAGCGGAATAGGTTTCTTCCAATTCAATGGGTTGGGAAGAAACCACCATGACGGGCAATGCCTGTCCCGTTTCCTCTCCTTGCTGTTCCTGTTTGCAGGCTGCCAATGAAGCAGCCAGCAGGGTTGTTGCCGTGATGCCGGCAATCCATGTTCGTCTATTCATCATCTTTGTCTGTTACTTTTCCATTCTTTATTTAATATCGCATAGATGCAGGTGTCCTCATAGCGTGGTGCGCCGTCGGGATGGCATACAAACGAGATAAATTCCTTCATACATCCTTCATGTCTCATTCCGAGACGTTCACACAATCTTTTTGACCGCAGATTATCGTCTTCTACAAATCCATAGATACGCCGTGCGCCGCTGTCATGGAAAAGATAATCCAGCAGTCCTGTTGCCGCTTCGTATGCCTTCCTTTGCGGATAAGATGAGGACTGCTCCATCAAGCATTTTGAATGTCCGCTCCACTTCCGCAATAAAATCCATGTGTCCCGGAGTGTCAATGATATTGCATTTCACTCCATTCCAGATAATAGATGTCGTAGAAGCCCGGACAGTAATTCCTCTACGTTTCTCTATATCCATAGAGTCCGTTATGGTGTCACCATTATCCACACGGCCGCACTTTTCCGTTGCTCCACTGGCAAACAGCAGATTCTCGGTTACGGAAGTTTTTCCTGCATCAATGTGAGCAAGAATTCCTAAATTTATAA
>ENA-OVFW01000956-OVFW01000956.1-human-gut-metagenome-genome-assembly--contig:-NODE-956-length-11366-cov-2.864203_pt1 | contig 11366 bp, 9 predicted proteins | sample MGYA00237765_ERZ505409 | MGnify/ENA primary metagenome ERZ505409 (study PRJEB26158, sample SAMN06016413) | human gut metagenome | biome: human gut; feature: ankylosing spondylitis patient; material... | reverse complement strand
CAGCTAGTCACCTACTACGCCCCCATCGCCTTCTTCGGCTTCTTCGCCAACCTGGTGGCCACCTACGGCTCCCAGATCGCTACGGACTATGCCCGGGCTCTGGTGGTGTACTATCCCCTCTGCTTCATTTATATTTTTGTGGCCTTCCCCTTGTTCGCCTGGTTCGGCGGCGGCAAGGGAGCGGTCAAGGAAATGTTCCGGCACATCGCCAAACCTGCCATCACTTCCCTGGGCACCTGCTCCTCCGTGGCCACCATCCCCACCAACATGGAAGAGGCGGAGGCCACCGGTATCTCCAAGGATGTCAGCGAGATCGTGGTTCCTCTGGGCGCCACCATGCACATGGATGGCTCCTGCTTCTCTTGCATTCTGAAGATCACGTTCCTCTTCGGCGTGTTCGGCCGGCCCTTTGACAGCATCGGCGACATGGCACTGATGGTGATTGTGGCCGTGCTGTCCTCCGTGGGCATGTCCGGCGTCCCCGGCGGCGGCTACATCGGCGAGTTCATCATGTGCTCCGTGTTCTTCCCGGACCAGCTGGCCATCGCCTATCCCATCGCCATCACCATCGGAAACCTGGTGGATCCCCCCGCTACCATGATCAACTCCGCCGGCGACTATGTGGTGAGCTTTTTGGTCTCCCGCTTTGTAGACGGCAAGGACTGGTTCCAGAAAGTCCTGGCCAGCCGGAACGCCTGATCTTCCCTTTCGCAAAAAGAAGGACCTGCCGCAGGGCAGGTCCTTCTTTCGTCCTCACAGCTCCTGTTCCTGGGAGCGGCGCTCTTCCCGCTTTGCCTTCACGCTCTGTCCGAATGGTGTGGCGGCGAGACCGCCCAGAGCGGTCTCCCGCAGCTCTACCGGCAGCCGGCGGCCCACGTCGCCCATGCAGTCGATCACCTGGTCCACAGGCACCCGGCTCTCAATGCCCGCCAGGGCCATGTCCGCCGCGCTGACGGCATTCACCGCGCCGATGACGTTTCGCTTGACGCAGGGGACCTCCACCAGTCCCGCCACCGGATCGCACACCAGGCCCATCAGGTTCTTCAGCGCCATCGCCACGGCGTGGCCGATCTGCTCCGGCCCGCCGCCCCGCAGGTCCACCAGGGCCCCCGCCGCCATGGCCGCAGCCGTGCCTACCTCCGCCTGGCAGCCGCCGGAGGCGCCGGAGATGGACGCCCGGTAGCCAACCACCGCGCCGATACCGGCAGCCACATACAGCGCCCGGACGATGGCCTCCTCATCCACGGTGCCCCGGCGGTACAGCGGCACCAGCACCGCCGGCAGCACGCCGCAGGCCCCCGCCGTGGGTGCCGCCACGATCCGGTGCATGCAGGCGTTGGACTCCGCCACGCACAGGGCCGTGGCGATCACCTCCTGCAGATAGGGGCCGCAGAGCGTCTCCTGCTGGGCGGCGTAGTCCCACATCCTCTGGGCGTCGCCCCCCACTAGGCCGCTGACGCTGCGCCGGTCCGCCCGGTAGGTGTCCACGGACTCCACCATGGCCCGCCAGGTGGCGTGCATCTTCTCAAAGGAGGCCTCCGCCGTCACCTGCCGCTCCTCCACGTCCGTATCCCGCACCACCTGCCAGAAGGGCTTCCGCCCCGCCTGGATCTTGTCGAAGATCTCCTGCATGGAATCCAGAGCCATTTCAGTCTTCCTCCTTCTCGTAGTAGGTGGCGCCCAAGACGCCGTAGAGCGCCTGGATACGCTCCAGGGCATCCGCCGGGATCTTCTGGTCCGTCTCCACCACCGTCAGGGCAGCGCCGCCCCGGCGGTCCCGGTTCAGGCTCATGTTGGCGATGTTCACCCCGCTGACGGAGAGCTCATTGAGAATCCGGGACAACTCTCCGGCCACGTCCTGGTGGCGGACCACCAGGGTGTTGAAGATGCCGGTGAAGCTCACCTCCACTCCATCCAGCCGATCCACCCGGATGCGGCCTCCGCCGGTGGAGGCCGCCTGCAGCTCCAGCTTCCGCCCGTCGGCACTCTCCACCGTCAGCACCGCCGTGTTGGGGTGGGCATCCCGCAGACGGGCCGTGTGGAAGTGGAATTCCAACCCCTGGTTGGCGGCGATCTCAAAGCTCTGAGGAATGCCCAGATCGTCCGGCTTCATCCCCAGGAGGCCCGCCACCAGCGCCCGGTCCGTGCCGTGGCCCCGGCCGGTATCGGCAAAGGAGCCGTGGAGGCCGATGTCCGCCCGCGCCACTTCCGCCCCCAGCAGGGTCCTGGCCATGCGGCCGATCCGCACCGCCCCCGCTGTATGGGAGCTGGAGGGGCCCACCATCACAGGGCCCAGAATATCAAAGATGTCCAGCATAACCGTGTTCCTCCCGGTGATCCGAAATTGCTCTCAGCGTATCACATCCTCCCCGTTTCCGCAAGAAGTTTTCCCGGGAAAGTTGACCTTTCTCCCGCCGTCCTTTATACTGGGAGCAGAAAGGAGCGTGACCGCCATGTCCTCTTTGCTGCTGCGCAATCTGCGGACCATCCTCACCTGTGATGACGGCGACGCCGTGCTGGAGCACGCCGACCTCTATTGCGAAAACGGCATCATCCGCGGTCTGGGCCCAGACCTGCCCCAGACCGCAGACACTGTGATCGACGGGTCCCATTACTGGTGCTATCCCGGCCTCATCAACACCCACCACCACCTGTATCAGGTGTTCTCCCGGAACCTGCCCCAGGTGCAGAATCTGGAGCTGTTCGACTGGCTCACCGCCCTGTATGAGATCTGGAAGGGCCTGGACGAGCAGGTGGTGCGCCTCAGCTCCCTCACCGGCATGGGGGAGCTGCTGAAGCACGGCTGCACCACCTGCTTTGACCACCACTATGTCTTTCCCGCCGGATGCGGAGACCTGATCGGCGCCCAGTTCGCCGCCGCGGAGGAGCTGGGGATGCGGATGTTCGCCTCCCGGGGCAGCATGGACCTCTCCCGCAAGGACGGCGGCCTGCCGCCGGACAGCGTGGTCCAGACGGTGGACGCCATCATGAAGGACTCCGCCCGGGTGATCGAGGCGTACCATGACCCGTCCTTCGGATCCATGCGGCAGGTGGCCCTGGCCCCCTGCTCCCCCTTCTCCGTCAGCGGAGAGCTGCTGCGGCAGAGCGCCATCCTGGCCCGGCAGTACGGCGTCCGGCTCCACACCCACCTGTGTGAGACGAGGGACGAGGAGCACTACACCCTGGAGCACTACGGCGTCCGGCCGCTGGAGTACATGGCATCTCTGGGCTGGACAGGCCCGGATGTGTGGTACGCCCACGGCATCCACTTCAACGACGAGGAGCTGCGGGAGCTGGCCCGCACCGGCACCGGCGTGGCCCACTGCCCCATCAGCAACATGAAGTTGGCCTCCGGCGTCGCCCGGGTGCCGGAGATGCTGGCGCTGGACGTCCCGGTGGGATTGGCGGTGGACGGCTCCGCCAGCAACGACGGGTCGTCCCTGATGGAAGAGCTGCGGGTGTGCTACCTGCTCCACCGCCTCCAGTCCAGCCAGAGCGCCCCCACCGGGTACGACATCCTCAAGCTGGCCACCCGCGGCTCCGCCCGCCTGCTGGGCCGGGACGACATCGGCTGCCTGGCCGCCGGCATGGCCGCCGACTGCTTCCTGATCAGCCTGGACCGCATTGAGCTGGCGGGCGCCCAGTTCGACCCCCTCTCCCTGCTGGGGACGGTGGGGCTCAAGGGCCCGGTAGATTATACCATCGTCAACGGCGTGGCCGTGGTGCAGAACGGGGAGCTGGTGACCGCCGACGAGGGGGAGCTGGCCGCCCGGGCCAATGCGGCGGTGTGCCGCTACCTGGGCCGTTGCTGAGCCCACGCCCGGAGGCCGGACGGTTTTTCTCCGCCCGGCCTCCGTTTTTTGTGCAGTTCGGCGCTTGTATTTCTGCCTCACAGGAGTAAAATGGTAGAGCTATGTAAAATTCATGTAAAGGAGGCGGGAGAATGCCGGAACAGGCACCGGCCCGCAGCAGCCTGCTCTTTTCCCGCGACGCACTGCTGCGGCTCATCATTCCCCTGGTCATTGAGCAGCTTCTGCTGATGACTGTCGGCATGGCGGACACCGTCATGGTCACCACCTCCGGCGAGGCCGCCGTATCCGGCGTCTCGCTGGTGGACAACATCAATACACTCATCATTCAGGTCTTTTCCGCCCTCTCCACCGGCGGCGCGGTGGTGGTCTCCCAGTATCTGGGGCGGCAGGACACCGACAACGCCAAGGCTGCCTCCAAGCAGCTTCTGTACGCCATGTGCGCCCTGTCCCTGCTGCTGATGGGGGCCGCGCTGGTCCTCCGGCAGCACATTCTGGCGTTGATCTTCGGCCGCGTGGAGGCCGACGTGATGGAGAACGCCCTGGTCTATTTCCTGCTCACCGCCACGGCCTATCCCTTCATGGGCATTTACAACGCCGGGGCCGCCCTGTTCCGGGCCATGGGCAACAGCAAGGTGTCCATGTTCTGCTCCCTGGTTGTGAATGTAATCAACATCACAGTCAATGCGGTGCTGATCTTCGGCTTCGGCATGGGGGCCGCCGGCGCCGGTATCGGCACCCTGGTCTCCCGCATCGCGGCGGCCGTCATTATCATGGCGCTGCTCAACCACCCCGACCATGTGCTCCGGGTGGAGGGTCTGCTGCGTTTTGAGTTCCGGGGCGCCATCGTCAAGCGCATCCTATTTATCGGCATCCCTAACGGTATGGAAAACGGCATGTTTCAGGCAGGCAAGCTGATGGTCCTCAACCTGATTACCACCTTCGGCACCTCCGCCGTGGCCGCCAACGCCATCGCCAACAGTGTGGCCGGGGTCATCAATGTGCCCGGCATGGCCCTGGGACTGGCCATCATTACCGTCATCGGCCAGTGTATGGGGGCTGGCGAGACAGGGCAGGCGGTCTACTACACCAAGCGTCTCGTGGGAGCCAGCTATCTTTGCATGCTGGTCATGAGCGCCGCCCTCTTCTTCTCGGCTGGGGGACTGGTCACCCTGTTTCACCTGAGCCCAGAGGCCTGCGCCATGGCTGCCCAAGTGCTCCGGGCCTGCGCCGTAGGCAACGTCCTGTTCTGGCCCCTGGCCTTCACCCTTCCCAACTCCCTGCGGGCGGCTGGGGACGCCATCTTCACTATGGCGGTCTCCCTGGGCTCCATGTTTGTCTGCCGGGTGGTGCTCAGCTATGTGTTTGCCTGCGCCTGGGGCCTGAACCTGGGACTGCTTGGGGTATGGCTCGCCATGATCGCCGACTGGGTGGTACGGGCCGCATTCTTCCTGTTCCGCTACTGGCGGGGCAGATGGAAACGCATCCGCGTGATTTGACTGCACAAGGAGGGAATCGCATGGAACGCTTCCAAGATCCGGAGCGGCTGGCGGCCCTGTTTGCCCGCTGCCGGATTCCCGAGCGCCTTCCCTGGACCGCCGCCTATCCCTGGACACTTCAGTACTATGAGAAGGGAGAATACCTCTGCCGCCTGCGGGAACCCATGGAGAGCCTCTACCTGCTTCTGGAGGGCGGCATCCAGACCAGCCTGACCAACGCCGCCGGACGCACCCGGCTGGTGGCCACCGCCCAGCCGGGGGAGCTGGTGGGCGGCGACGTAGAGGTGGTGCTGGGCAACATCCAGGCCACCACCGACCAGCGCGCCCAGGAGGACGGCGCGCTGTGTGCGGCCCTCCCACTGGCGGAGTACCGGGAGGCTCTATGCTCCGACCTGGGGTTTCTGCGCTATGCCTCCCGGCGGCTGGCCCGCATTGTGGTAATGAATACCTTCCGCGCCACCAACGACCTGCTGCTTCCGCTGGAAAACCGTCTGGCCGCCTATCTGCTCTCCCAGGCGGAGGACGGCTGGTTCCATGGCACCCTGACCCGCACCGCCGAGACGCTGAGCACCAGCTACCGGCAGCTTACCCGGGTGATGAGCCGCTTTGCCCAGGCCGGATACCTCCGCCGTACCCCCGAGGGCTGGCGTCTGGAAGATCCCGACGCGCTGCGGGCCCTGGCCGAAAGCGTGGAGCCCTCCCGCATTCTCTGAAAAAAGCCCCGCCGTTCCGATGGAACGGCGGGGCACTTTTCTTTCCTGGGGTAGGACATATGGCCTACCTTCCAGTGGAGAACTTCTGCTAAAGTACAGATATGCTCCGTTACCGCTTTCCCTTGTCGTAGGGGATGCCCTCCGCCTTGGGAGCCCTGGACTTCTTGGAGGTGAAGGCCAGAACGACCAGCGTGATAATATAGGGCAGCATCCGGTAGAAGTGGGGGCTGATGCCGAGCTCGGCCAGCAGGAATACGCCGTCGCCGTTGATGTCGATGCTGGCATAGGAGGCGGCGATGCACTTGAACAGGCCGAACAGCAGGGCCGCGCCGGCGATGTTCAAAGGTTTCCAGTTGCCGAAGATCATAACGGCCAGCGCCAGGAAGCCGAAGCCGGCCACGTCGCCGGTAGAGGCGCAGTTGGCGGTGGTGAGAGCGTAGACGAAGCCACCCATGCCCGCCAGCGCACCAGAGATTGTGGTGCCGGCGTAGCGCATCACATAGACGTTGATGCCCAGGGAGTCGGCCGCCTGTGGATTCTCACCACAGGAGCGCAGCCGCAGTCCGAAGCGGGTCTTGTAGAGCAGGATGGACAGCACCACAAACAGGATAATACAGATGTAGGTGTCCCCGAAGAAGCCCATTTCGTCGCTGCGGCCGTAGCCGAAGAAGCTCTTTTTGAGCATGAACCAGCTTGCCGCGTCGCCCTCCGCCATCTGCAGGGTGTTCTGGTTGGCGATGATGCGGATGAAGAACAGCACCAGGGCGGGGGCCATCAGGTTCAGTGCGGTACCGCCGATGGTCTGGTCCGCCTTCAGGTTGACCGAGGCAAAGGAGAGCAGCAGGGAGAACACTGCGCCCAGGATGGCCGCCACCAGCATGGCAAGCAGCATGAAGCCCTGGAGCGCCACCCAGTCCCCAGCCGCCTTGGCCTCGGAGAAGATACCCGCCTTCTGGGTCACGTTGACAAAGAGGACACCCGCGAACGCGCCGAAGATCATAATGCCTTCCAGGGCCAGGTTGATAATGCCGCTGCGCTCAGCAAACACGCCGGCCAGCGCCACGATCATCAGCGGGACGGCATAGATCAGGGTCTGCTGAATGAGGAACGTCATGCCGACTCGCCTCCTTTCTCCACTTCTGCGCCACCTCCGCCCTCCGGCGGTTTGGCCGCCGCCTCTGCCGCGGGCAGGGCAGCCTTGCTCCGGCGCTTCCGCTGGCCGCTGATGAACATCTTGATGACCAGGGAGAAAGCGCTGAGGTAGACGATGATGGCGATGATGACATCGGTGATATACTCATTGTAAGCCGTCAGGTTGGTAAGCTGCAGACCCACAATATCCAGCATGGACATGAAGCATCCGGTAAAGATCACACCGATGGGATTGCTGACGGCCAGCAGGGCCACGGGAATGCCATTGAAGCCGGTGGCGGGAAGGGTCTGGTAGGTAGACCAGAAAAACTCCGTGTTGCCCGACAGGTAGTACAGGGAGGCGGCCGCGCCGGACAGGGCCCCGGCGATGGCCATGGACAGGACGATGTTCCGCTTGTCGGCAATGCCGGCGTACCGGGCCGCGTGGCGGTTGGCGCCGCAGGCCTTGAGCTCGTAGCCCAGGGTGGTCTTGTTCATAAGGATATAGATCAGAATTGCGATACCGATGGCAATCAGGATGCCGCCATTGACCTGAGAGTTGGGGAACAGTTTGTCCAGACCCAGCTTGGCGGTCTCCACACCATTGAAACTGGTCTTGTAGATATAGGCAGTCTTGGTGTTCTCCACGTGATTCTGGAGGCTCTCAAACAGGCTGCCCTTGTCGAACAGCCAGGTCACCAGGTTGGCGGCGATCCAGTTGGTCATGATGCAGGCCAGCACCTCGTTGATGTTGAGGAAGGCCTTCACCAGTCCGGGGATACAGCCCCACAGGGCGCCGGCCAGCATACCGCCCAGGAAGGCAATGAGCCACACCAGCGGAGCTGGAACCGTTTCAGTGGTGATGGTGAGTGCCAGAATCAGGGTGGCGGCGGTGCCCATCAGGTACTGGCCCGGCGCGCCGATGTTGAACAGGCCGGTCTTGAAGGCCACAGCCACCGACAGGCCGGTAAGGATCAGCGGGGTGGCCCGGAAGAGCATGTTGCCCAAGTTCGTGGAGTTAAAGCCGAAGGTCAGCGTGCCCGCCGCGTCGCGTCCGGTGCTGAACAGGCCGCCGAACACCAGGCGGATGCCCTCCCACGCGCTGTTCAGCCCCAGGGACGGGTTGGCGGCACCCACGATGATGATAATCAGCGCACCCACCACCATGCCGATGAGGATGGAGATCAGTGAGGCCAGTACAGACTTGGTGCCGTCTTTGCCCCACAGGTTGGAAAGCTTCTGCTTCACGCCCCCTCGCCCTCCTTTTTCATTCGTTTTGCGCCGGCCATATAGAGGCCCAGCTCCTGGACGTCGGTGGCGGCGGGATCCAGCTCGCCCACGATCTCGCCCTCATACATCACGAGGATGCGGTCGGACAGGCTCATGACCTCGTCCAGCTCCAGAGAGACCAGCAGCACCGCCTTGCCCTTGTCCCGCTCGGCCACCAACTGGCTGTGGATGTACTCAATGGCGCCCACGTCCAGGCCGCGGGTGGGTTGCACCGCCACAATCAGCGGCTTCTCCCGGTCGACCTCGCGGGCAATGATGGCCTTCTGCTGGTTGCCGCCGGACATAGAGCGGGCAATGGTCACCGGCCCCTGTCCGGAGCGCACGTCGTACTGCTCGATCAGCTTTTCCGCGTAGGCGCGCACCTCGCCCTGCTTGACAAAGCCCATGTGCTGGAACCGTGGCTCCCGGAAGCGCTGGAGCACCATGTTTTGTTCCAGGGTAAAGTCCAGCACCAGTCCGTGCTTATGGCGGTCCTCCGGGATGTGGCTCATGTCCGCGCTCCGGTGGTGGATGGAGGCGTGGCTGATATCATGGCCGCAGAGGGTCACCGTGCCGCCGCTGCACTTCTCCAGGCCGGTCAGGCCGTAGATGAGCTCGCTCTGGCCGTTGCCGTCGATGCCGGCGATGCACAGAATCTCACCCGCCCGGGCCTCGAAGCTGACATCATGGACCGCATCCCTCTTTTGGGTATGGGAGGGGACCGTCAGGTGCTCCACCTTGAGCACCGTCTCACCGGGTCTGGCCTTCTCCTTGACCACCTCAAGCTGCACCGGGCGGCCCACCATCATGTTGGACAGGGACTGCTTGTCGGTGTCCTTAGTATCCACGGTGCCGATGTACTTGCCCTTGCGCAGCACTGTGACGCGGTCGGCCACGGCCATAATCTCGTTGAGCTTGTGGGAGATGAAGAGAATACTCTTGCCCTCCTTGGCAAACTCCTTCATGGTGGCCATCAGCTCATCAATCTCCTGGGGGGTGAGGACGGCGGTGGGCTCGTCAAAGATCAGAATCTCGTTGTCGCGGTAGAGCATCTTGAGGATCTCCACACGCTGCTGCATGCCCACGGTGATGTTTTCCACCCTGGCATCCAGATCCACCTTTAGGCCGTACTTCTCCGACAGGGCCTCTACCTTTTTGCGGGCCTCCTTCTTCTGCAGGAAGCCCAGCTTCGTGGTTTCGGCGCCCAGAATGATATTGTCCAGCACAGTGAACACATCCACCAGTTGGAAGTGCTGGTGCACCATGCCGATGCCCAGCGCGGTGGCGTCGTTGGGATTGTTGATCTTCACCACCTTACCGTTTTTCTTGATTTCGCCCGCCTCCGGCTGATACAGACCGAACAGCACGCTCATCAGGGTGGATTTGCCTGCGCCGTTCTCCCCCAGGAGGGCGTGGATTTCCCCTCTTCGGAGTTGGAGTGTGATATCGTCGTTGGCGATGATACCGGGGAATTCCTTGGTAATGTGAAGCATTTCAATGACGTTTTCCGCTTCCATAGTCCTCATCCCGCCTCCTCTATACAGTATAGTTTTATTATATAATACCCCCATGGAAAACACAAGAAATTTGTCCCTTTTCTGTCACAAGAAAAGGGAGAGGGCACAAAGCCCTCTCCCTCTTTCTGAGATGATTGTGTGAATCAGATGATATTCACATTCACGTTGCTCCAGTTGGTAGCGGTCTCGGCGTTGTCCATCACAGTGTAGTCGTCGTCCACCACCAGGGTGCCGTCCACCATCTGCTGGTACAGGGACTCGTACTTCTCCACTGTGAAGGTCTCGAAGCGCCAGGAATCCGCGCCGGTGGGCAGCTGCACGGCGTTGTCGGCGACGCCCAGGGAGGTCTGCTGGCCGCCGATGGTGTCGAATGTACCGTCATAGACCTTGGCCACGGCCCACTGCACGGCGTCAGCCAGGCCCTTCATGGCGGAGGTGACGACGTACTCGGACTCGCCGGACTGGTCCACGTCTACGCCGATAACATAGCCGTCATTGGCGGAGGCGGCGGCCACGATGGACTGGAACATGGAGCCGCCGCAGGCGAAGACGATCTCGGTGCCGTTCACATACCAGCCGTTGATCATGGTCTGCAGATCAGTGGAGGCGGAGAAGTTGGAGCCGTACTGCCAGGAGTAGTTCATATCCACGGTGATGCCCTTCTCAAGCGCCGCAGCGTTGGCGCCCTGGACATAGCCGTAACCGAACCGGCAGCAGGCGGGATTGGTGCCGCCGCCGCCGCCGGAGAAGCCCAGCTTGGTAAAGCCGTCCTTGACGGCGGCGTAACCGGCCAAGTAGCCGGCCTGCTCCTCCTTAAAGGCGATGCCGGCTACGTTGGACAGGGTGTTGCCGGCGTCATCGGTCAGGGGATAGCCGTCGATGAAGACGAAGGGGGTGTCGGGATACTCGATGGCAGCCTTCCTCAGCGCGGCCTCCTGCAGGTAGCCGGCGCACACCACCACGTCAGCGCCGCCCTCGACGGCGGCCTTCATGGCGTCATAGCGGTCATCGTCGGTGGCCTCGCTGCCGTTGGCGGGCTGGTAGTACTTGTAGCTCAGACCGTTGGCGGCGGCATACAGCTTTACGCCGTCAAAGGTGCCCTGGTTGAAGGACTTGTCCTTCAACTGGCCTACGTCGGTGACGAAGGCCACCTGATACTTGCCGTCGGCGGAGGTCATGCTGTCCTCGATGGCGTCGGGGTCGGCCTCGGTCTCGCCGGGGGTCTCGGTCTCGGGGGCAGGGGTCTCGGTGTTAGTGCCAGGCGCAGGGGTCTGGCTGTCGGCGGGCTTGTTGCTGTTGCCGCAGGCGGCCAGGCCGAAGACCATCGCCAGGCACAGGAGCAGTGCAAGGAGCTTCTTGGACTTCTTCATTGTAATCTACCTTCCTTTCAGAAAAATAGCCCAGTTTGGTCCAGACGATTTTGTCCTC
>ENA-OVFW01000936-OVFW01000936.1-human-gut-metagenome-genome-assembly--contig:-NODE-936-length-11628-cov-3.240214_pt1 | contig 11628 bp, 12 predicted proteins | sample MGYA00237765_ERZ505409 | MGnify/ENA primary metagenome ERZ505409 (study PRJEB26158, sample SAMN06016413) | human gut metagenome | biome: human gut; feature: ankylosing spondylitis patient; material... | reverse complement strand
AAAGCCCCCGTACCCTACGGGGGCCGGATGAAGCTATAGGAGGAAACAAGATGAAGTGGGTCAAACGATTTGCCGCCGGAATGCTGGCGGCGGCACTGTCCCTCGCGCTGCTGTGCGGATGCAGTGACAGCACCAAATTGGACAACGTGAAGGAGCTGGAATACAAGGACAGCATCCTGTGTACCCGTACTTCCTGGAATAACGCCTGTACGGGAATGGGCTGGGCGATGGAATGCACCAGGCTCTCCAACGGCCAGACCATCATTATGGCTGAAGTGAATCAGTGTAAAGTTTACATTGGCACCAGGCTGAATGGTGTGGTGAATCAAATTGGCTACAACACTTACGCTATCCCTGGCACCTATCAGGTAGACCGCAAAGCAGGCACCTATAAAGAGATCGAGAAGCTGGATGCTGTGGACCAGGTGATCAGCGACCTCTTCCTGAGCTTTGGCGGCAATGGTACGCCGGAGCCGGATTGTGCGCCGACCAAGATGGAAGCGGCTTCGGCTGCCCGCAACGGCGAGACCTACTATGTGGAGCGTGCAGAGTATGCCAGCGGCACTGCAGTGGTTTATTACCTGATGAAGGGCTCAAATACTACCGATGCAGAGGCAAAGTATCTGGACATCTATCTCCCGGGCCAGAAAACGCCTCGGGCACGGTTTGAGGTCACGAAAGAGGAGACGCCGTACGGCAACCGCAACAAGCTGATCAGCGAATATCCTATTGTGCTAGACTATCTGACCAAGGTCGAATGAGAAGAAGTAATAGGGAGGAAGAACGATGAAGATGCTGAAACGAGTTGCCGCAGGGCTTGCAGCGGCAGTGCTGGCGCTGGGGATGCTGACGGCCTGCGGCAGCGAAAAGGGAACGCCCCAGAGCTGGGCGGGAAGCAACCTCGGCAAGGTGCTCAACGCAGAGACACTCAAGAACAGCCGGATCCTGCTGGATTATACCGTGGTCGAGGGCGAAGGCGCAGGAACCCGGAAATATGCCATCGGGATGCGTGAATACAACAAAGAGGGCTTTATCGGCTCGAAGGACCATGGATGGCTCGGATTTATGCGTATGCACATGGCAAAATCGTCGATCACAACAGCAGTACTTATCGGGAGTTCACCGGAAGCAGCGTGGTTGATGCGAGCACACGCTATCAGGGTACGGCTGATGAGGATATGCTCTGGTATATGCTCAGGAGGAGTAATCTGAGTTTTGGCTATAATACTAGTAGCCTGAGTGTCGTCATGACCAACGAAGAAAAATATAAGGGTAAGATGTATCACACCGAGTCGTTTGCACTGCTAAACGGCGGCGCAGGTGAATATACCTACACCTTCTACTACGAGGCGAAGGATGCCGACAAGCCGGCTTACCTCCGCATTGAGTGCCTGTCGAAGAGCTGTATGCTCAAGGTCAATGAATTTAAGGCCGCAGCAGAGAGCGAGCTGGGCGAGTATGCGTTCCTGCTGAAGACAGACGGCTACACCAAGCAGAGCTGAACAGAATAGCGCCATCCTCCAATCGCGCCCCGGGGTTTACCGCATATCCCGGGGCGCTTGTTTTTGCCCTATGGCGTTTTTTCCTCTTGAACGGCGCGGTGGGCAGTGTTACAATAACACAAGTAATGGGCAGAGAAACGGCCCTTCGTGTGAGAAGAGAGTGCCGCGCGGACGGCGAAAGGAAACAGTCAAATGGAGATCAGCACGCGGGAAAAGATCTTGCAGATCGTCAGTCGATACGTTATCATCACCCTGAGTATCAGCATCATGACCATCGGCGTATACTTCTTCAAATTCCCCAACAACTTCGTCTTCGGCGGCGTGACCGGCGGCGCGGCCCTTGTGGCAAAGCTCACGCCCCTGTCGGCCTCAGCTTTTTCGTCCTGTGCCAATATCCTCCTGCTCATTCTGGGCTGGATATTCCTCGGCAGGGATTTTGCCATCAGCACCGGCTGGGCTACCGTCGTCATGACGGCAGAGCTGGCCCTTTTTGAAAAATATGTCCCCCTCAGCGGCCCCCTGTCCAACCAGCCCATGCTGGACCTGGTCTTCGCCATCGCCCTGCCCGCCATTGCGTCGGCTCTGCTCTTCAACGTGGGCGCGTCTTCCGGCGGCACCGATGTCGTCGCCCTCATCCTGAAAAAATACGCCCATATGAAGAACACCGGCGAGGCGCTTTTTATCACCGACTTCGTCATGGTGCTGGCAGCCTGCTTCGTCTTCGACCTCTACACCGCTCTCTACTCTTTCGTGGGTCTGACGGTCAAGAGCCTCGTCGTCGATGCCGTCCTCGAGCAGATGAAGATGTGCAAGGCCATCCTCATCATCTGCGACGACAAAGACCCCATCTGTGATTTCGTCATGCGCAAGCTGGTGCGCGGCGCGACCTATACGCCCTGCTACGGTGCCTACACCGACCGGCCCCACTACATGATCTATACGACCCTCACCCACCGCGAGGCATTGCAGTTACAGGCATTCATCCATAAGGAAAACCTCAACGCCTTTATCTCGATGCTCAGCACCACCGAGGTGTTCGGCAAGGGCTTCAATCACGCATAAAAATATCGGCAGCATCAGCAGTGCCCATCAGCGTGGGCATCGCGGCAGTGTTCTCGACCTTGCAGTCTTGATGATGCTGTAAAACGGTCTGTGTAAAGCTCATACGAAAGCCCTCCTGCAAAGGAGGGCTTTTTTGTTTGCACTCAAATGTGCTATAATAAGAAAAATGTCGTTATTTGGTGAGGAGGCTGGAATCGAATGGACTTGAAGGAGCAAAAGTACGTCTGCACCCTTGCGGAATGCAAGAGCCTGACCCGCGCCTCGGAGCGGTTGTATATCTCACAGCCTGCACTGAGCCTGTACATCAATAATGTGGAAAAGATTCTGGGGGCGCGGCTGTTCGAGCGGAATGGCCGGAAATTCGAGCTGACGTGGCTGGGCAAGCAGTATGTGGAAAAGGCTTCTCAGATGCTGGAGCTGGAACGGCAGTTCGAGGCGGTGATGCGGCGGACGGAGCAGGAGAATGCCGGGCAAGTGCGGATCGGTATCGCACAGCGGCGCGGCATCTGGTTTCTGCCGGCGGTACTGTCGGTGTACGAGCGGGAGTGGCCGCAGGTGGATGTGGTCATCCGGGAAGGAAATCTGGCTGATTTGACCATCATGCTGAAAAACCGGGAGCTTGACCTTGTGGTGCTGAGCCAGAGCGACGTAACGTCCGAGATGGAGGCTGTCCCGCTGGGCATGGAAGATTTTCTGCTGATACTGCCCGGAGACCACCCGCTGAACGAAAAGGCAGTCCCCGTCGAAGGCTCAATGTTCGACTTCCTTGACCCGCACCTTCTGAGCGGTGAGACGATATTTCTGAACACCGAGATGCAGAGCGCCCGGCGGGTGGAAGAGAAGATCCTGAAAGATCACAAGGTCAAACCGGGCCGCATCCGGGTAGTACGCAATATGGAGCTTGGCGCACAGCTGGTGGCCGAGGGTCTGGGCGTGGGCTTTATCCGGCAGGGCTATCAGAAGAACATCCACTATCCGAAGCCGGTGAAATACTACACCATCGACATTTCCAGGTACGGACAGGATGTTGTGGTGGCCTACCGCCGGGATGTGGAGCTGACCAAGCCCATGCGAGCGATGATCATGCAGATGAAGGATGCGGCAGAGGAGTATTTGAAGCTCTGATAAACTGAACATAAGAATTCCAAAATGAAGATATAATTTTTTCAAAATGTACAAAGCACCTCTGGTTTGGTAAACTGAAAGCACCAAAAAACGGAGGTGCTTATTATGTTGGAGGAAAAACTGGAGCGAAGCGTTGAGCAGAGCGCAGCTGTCCTGACTGCAATGGCAGACGACTTCTTCGACCACCCGGAAGTGGGTCTGCAGGAGTTTCATGCATTTGAGACCCTGACCGGCTGGCTGGAAAAAGAAGGCTTCACTGTGGAGCGCGGCATTGCTGGTATGGACACCGCGTTCCGAGCTGTCTGGAAGCACGGCGAGGGCGGCCCGAACATCGGTCTGCTCTGCGAGTACGATGCTCTGGCCGGTCTGGGCCACGCCTGCGGCCATCACATGCAGGGACCGGCCATTCTGGGCGCAGCCAAGGCACTGAAAGATGCAGCCATCGACGCACCGTATACCATCACGGTCTACGGCACGCCTGCTGAAGAGACCATCAGCGGCAAGGTCGTGATGCTGGAAAACGGCTGCACCTTTGAGGAGCTGGATGTGGCGCTCATGATGCACGGCGGCCCGGCCACGCAGGTGGATGTCAAGTCGCTGGCACTCAACAAGCTCAAGATCATCTACCACGGTGTCTGCTCTCACGCAGCGCTCAAGCCCGAAAAGGGCCGCAGCGCACTGGACGGCCTGATTCTGGCCTGTCAGGGCGTCGAGTTCCTGCGGGAGCATGTTCCCTCGGATGTTCGGATGCACTATACCATCGTCAACTGCGGCGGCACGGCGGCAAATGTGGTACCCGGCTATGCAGAAGCGAGTATGTATGTCCGCTCCTACAACCGCACGGAGTTAGACGGCGTGGTGGCCCGCGTCAGGAAGGTACTTCAGGGCGCAGCCATGATGACCGAGACGGAAGTGGAGATCATCGAGGAAAAGAGCCTCGACAACAAGATCCCGGTGCTGGCTCTCAACGAGCTGGTGATGGAGCAGGCCGAGAAGGTCCATGCTCCCTGCATCCGTCCGGCCCGCCAGAAGACCGGTTCCACCGACTTCGGCAACGTGATGCGCCATGTACCCGGCACCTGCATCCGCGTGGCCTTTGTCCCGGAGGGGGCGGCGGCTCACTCGCAGGAGTATCTGGACGCCGGCAAGACCGAAGCGGCCCACAATGCGGTGGTCTACGGCGCAAAGATCCTGGCTCTGACGGGCGCACAGCTCATTGAAGACCCGGAAAAGCTGGAAGCCATCAAGAAGGAATTCCATGAGAATCTGGCCAAAGAACTGAACGGCCAGAGCTGACGCTTTGGTGTGTCAAAAGAGAGGAATAAATTATGGAAACGAAAAAGAAACAATTCAAGATGCCGCATACCTTCGTCATCATCGGCATCATCATCCTGCTTGCGGTCCTGCTGACCTGGATCATCCCGGCAGGCTCCTACACCCGCTTCGAGAACGAAGCAGGCATCAAGGTCATCGACCCCAACGATTTCAACTACATTGATAAGACTCCCGTCAACCCGCTTGAAATTCCTCTGTACATCGTCAAGGCCTTCATCAAGCGCATTGATCTGATGCTGGTCATCATGTTCGCAGGCGGTGCTTTCCACATCCTGACCAAGACCGGCGCACTCCACGCCGTGGTGGCCAAGATGGCGAAGGTCTTCTCCACCCGCGTCTATCTGTTCCTGCCCATCCTGACGCTGGTGTTCGGCCTCATCTGCACCACGCAGGGCGTCAACCTGTTCATTGCCTTTGCGCCCATCATGGTCATGATGGCCTTTGCGATGGGTCTGGACTCCATCACCGGTGCATCCATCATCCTGCTGGGCGGCGCGATCGGCTTCTCCACTGGCCCTCTGAACATCAACACCACCATCGTGGCTCAGAAAATCGCCGGTCTACCGCTGTATTCCGGCGTGGGATACCGCTTTATCTGCTTTGCTGTGTTCTATGTTATCACCAACATCTACCTCATCCGCTACGCACTGAAGATCCAGAAGAACCCCGAACTTAGCCCCATGTACGAGCTCGACAAGACCAGCGAGTTCCGCGATGCTGCGGACCTCGACTCCTTCGGCAATCTGGACGCCCGCAAGATCCTCATCATGCTGGTCTTCTTCGCATCCCTTATCCTCATCGTCTACGGCGGCATCAAGCTCGACTGGGATATGTCCGAGACTGCAGCTGTCTTCCTCGCACTGGCTGTCATCGAAGGCGTACTGGGCGGCTTTGGCCCCTCCGCAATCTCCAAGGAGTTCCTTGAGGGCTGCAAGAAGATGCTGGGCGCTGCCTTCATCATCGGTATGGCACAGGCCATCAGCAGCATCATGAACGCCGGTCACATCACCGATACCGTTGTCCACGCACTGGCAAACGGCCTGAACTTCGTCCCCACCATCCTGCTCGGACCCGCCATGCTGCTGGCAAACACCATTATCAACGTCTTCCTGACTTCCGGCAGCGGTCAGGCTGCAGCGGTCATTCCCATTCTGGCACCTCTGGCCGACCTCGTGGGCGTTACCCGCCAGACTGCGATCCTTTCCTTCAACTTCGGCGACGGCTTCTGCAACTACGTCCTGCCCACTTCCACCGCTCTGATGGGCATCATCAGCGCCGTGAACATCCCCTATGACCGTTGGATGAAGTTCATGTGGAAGCTGTTCCTCATCTGGCTGGCCGTCGGTTCTGTGATGCTGATGATCGCACAGGCGATCCACCTCGGCCCCATGTAAACCGGAAGGCGGCAAAAAATCAGACTATGGCGTCAACAATAAAAGAAATCAAAAATCCATGGCTCCGGACGCTGGCGGAGTATGGCCTCATCACCGTCAGCATCTGGATCATGGTCATCGGCATCTACTTTTTCAAATTCCCGAACCACTTCGCCTTCGGCGGCGTGACCGGCTTTTCCACCGTGTTCAGCCAGCTGCTCCACTGCTCGGCAAGTACCTTCACCACCGTGGCCAACTACGCGCTGCTGGTGCTGGGCTTCATCTTTCTGGGCAAGAGTGTCGGCGTCCGCACTGTTTATGCGACCATCGTGATGTCGGTGAGCCTGCAGGCACTGGACGCGCTGGTGCCGATGCACGGTACTCTGACCGACCAGCCGATGCTGGAGCTGGTATTTGCCATTATGCTCCCGGCGATCGGTTCGGCGATCCTGTTCAACATCGACGCATCCTCGGGCGGCACGGATGTCATCGCCATGATTTTGAAAAAGTACACCAGCATGAACATCGGTTCTGCCCTGATGGCAGCGGATGTGGCGGCTGTGGGCCTCTCGTTTGCAATGTACGGCCCCTCCACCGGTCTGTTCTCCGTCATGGGTCTGGTGGCCAAGTCGATGGTGGTGGACAACGTCATCGAGAATATGAACCTCTGCAAGTGCTTTAACATCGTGTGTGAGCACCCGCAGCCCATCTGCAACTTCATCATCCACGAGCTGAACCGCAGTGCGACCACCTTTGAAGCGCGCGGCGCGTACTCTGACGCCCACAAGACGGTCATCATGACCACCATGCGGCGCAGTCAGGCCATCCGCCTGCGCAACTTCATCCGCCAGCAGGAGCCGACAGCCTTTATCATGATAGAAAACTCCAGCGAGATCATCGGTAAGGGCTTCAGCCCCGTGTAAAAAAGGACTTTTCCGCAGCAGGCAAAACGCACAGCCAGTGGTTTTGCCTGCTTTGCACTACCCATTCCCTTTTTGGATGGATAAGGATTCCATCTTTTCATTTCACAAATGCCGCCGGGTGCGGTAGGATAGAGCTGAGAAAAAGGCAAAAACAGCGCCGGATGACATCTCGTGCAGGAAAGGAGGGGAAACGGAAGAGAAAATGCATGAGTAGCATGACTAAATGGAATAAATCTTGTGTACAAGAGAAATTTTTGGCGATTCTTAACGAATATTAAGACTGACGCTATGCCTTTTGTAAGATTGTCCGATTATGATAGAATCATCAGGAGCGGCGCAGTGAGGTGCCGCCCCGCAAGTACGGTATAACGATTGAAGAAACCACCTGTCAAGGAGGAAAAAAGCATGGAGATCAAGAAAGCAGCCACGGCTGGTACTCTGGAATCCAGCGACTGCATGGTGACCGTCGAGCCGGGTGAGGGCAAGATCGATTTCTCCCTCGAAAGCTCTGTCATCCACCAGTACGGCAACCAGCTGCGCAAGGTCGCACTGGAGACCCTGAAGGATCTGGACATCGACAACGTCCGCATCACCATCGTGGACAAGGGCGCACTGGACTGCACCCTGAAGGCCCGCATCGAGGGCGCGGTGTTCCGCTCTGTTGACCAGTATGAGAATCTGCCTTGGGGAGGTGCCATTCGATGAATAATCCGAACAAGAAGCGCCTGCGCCGCACGATGATGTTCCTGAATGCGCAGAAGCCCGGCCTCATCAAAGACCCTTACATCTATAAGGCCGACTCCCTGATGCTGGACTTGGAGGACGCTGTGGCCGAGAACCAGAAGGACGTCGCCCGTTTCAGCCTGTATCACGCCCTGAAGACCGTGGATTACCGCGGTGCAGAGCGGGTCGTCCGCATCAACGGTCTGGACACTCCCTACTGGCGTGAAGACATCCGTGCCTGCGTGGCCGGCGGCTGCGATTCCATCCGCATCCCCAAGACCGAGCACGCTGAGGATGTCCACCGCGTGGCGCAGGCCATCGCCGAGGACGAGAAGACCTATGGCCGTCCCGAGGGCGAAGTCCTCATCATCGCCGCTCTGGAGTCTGCCCGCGGCGTCATGAACGCTCTGGAGATCTGCGAGAGCGATGAGCGCCTGTTCGGCATCGCACTGTCCGGCGGCGACTACACCAAGGACCTGCAGACCCACATCACCGGCACCGGCATCGAGCTGATGGGTGCCCGCCAGCAGATGATCATTGCCGCCCGCGCAGCAGGCGTGCAGTGCTTCGACACCGTCTATACCGACCTGAAGGATATGGATGGCTTCCGCAAGGATGTCGAGAACATCCACCTGATGGGCTTCGACGGCAAGTCCATCATCAACCCCCGTCAGATCCCCATCGTCCACGAGATCTTTACTCCCACCCAGAAGGACATCATCTTTGCAGAGAAGGTCGTCAAGGAGATCGACTCCAAGAAGGCTCTGGGCATCGGCGTCTTCACCGTGGACGGCAAGATGATCGACATCGCCTTCTACGATGGTGCAAAGCGCACCATCGATCTGGCAAAGGCATCCGGCGTGTATAAGGGGGATTTGTAATTATGTTGAACGCAGTCGGCAGAGAAATTCCCGAAGAGATCCTCGAGCGCACCGGCAAAGAGGTCTTTCAGGGCAACAACTATAAAGACGGCAAGGCCTTCCAGAAGGCCAGCCCGAAGGTCACCCCCGTGATGCGCAATGACCACGACAAGATGGTCAGGGACATCCACGAGGCTCTGGTCAAGTGCAACGCCCACGACGGCATGACCGTCTCCTTCCACCACCACTTCCGCGAGGGCGACCTGGTGGTCTGCATGGTCATGGAAGAGATCCACAAGATGGGCTTCAAGAACATCACCCTGAGCGCAAGCTCTCTGGGCAAGGCTCATGACGCCCTCGTCCCCATGATCGAGGACGGCACCATCGTCAACATCGAGTCCTCCGGCGTCCGCGGCAAGATCGGCGATGCCATTTCTCATGGCAAGCTGAAGGGCCTGGCTACCATGCGCAGCCACGGCGGCCGTGTCCGCGCCATCGAGACCGGCGAGACCCATGTGGACATCGCTTTCATCGGCGCACCTTCCTGCGACGAGTACGGCAACTGCTCCGGCATGGGCGGCAAGACCAACTGCGGCGTCCTGAGCTATGCTTACGTTGACGCTGAGATGGCGGACTATGTCGTCGCTGTCACCGATTGCCTCGTGGACTACCCCAACTACCCCGCAGAGATCAACCAGACCAAGGTGGATTACGTCTGCGTCGTGGACCAGATCGGCATCCCCGAGAAGATCGCCACCGGCGCAGCAAAGCCCACCACCGACCAGCGCAAGATCCTGATGGCCGAGTACTGCACTCAGGTCGTTGCAAACACCCCCTACTTCAAGGACGGCTTCTCTTATCAGACCGGTGTCGGCGGCGCATCCATCGCCTCCACCATCTCTCTGTCCAAGATCATGGAAGAGAAGAACATCCACATGGGTCTGGGCGTCGGCGGTCTGACCAAGCCCATGTGCGAGCTGCTGGACCGCGGTCTGGCCCGCAAGCTGGTGGATACCCAGGACTTCGACCTGGACGCTGTCAACAACGTCCGCACCAACCCCAACCATTTCCCCATCTCTGCCGGCGAGTACGCAAGCCCGATGAACAAGGGTGCCTTCGTCAACAAGCTGGATTACGTCATTCTGGCCTCTCTGGAAGTTGATACCCACTTCAACTGCAACGTCGTCGTCGGCTCCGATGGCATCATCACCGGCGCACAGGGCGGCCATCCCGATACCGCACAGGGTGCAAAATGCACCATCGTCATCGCTCCTCTGCTGCAGGGCCGCATCCCGGCCATCTGCACCGATGTGACCACCGTCACCACCCCGGGCGAGAGCGTTGACATCGTCGTTACCGATTACGGCGTGGCCGTCAACCCCCGCCGTCCTGACCTGCTGGAGGCTCTGAAGGCCGCTGACTGCGTGCCTCTGAAGACCATCGAGGAGCTGCGCGACATCGCTTACTCCATCGTCGGCGAGCCGGAGAAGGTCCAGTTCGGCGACCGCATCGTGGGCATCATCGAGGCCCGCGACGGCACTGTCATGGACGTCGTCCGCGAAGTCAAGCCTTTCTCTTTCCGCGAAGATTGAGTGATATAGCGTAAAAGCGGGAATGTGGCTTGCCAACCACGCTTCGGAATGGATTCACGGAGATTCCTTCGCTCTTCTCACCCCCGCTTTTGCGGCTAAATATGCACACAAACTTCATGCGATTCTCCTTTTTCAAGGTTTTGTGTTTTATACCGGCATAAAACCAGAGAGCAGCCAACTGCACCGCGCGCAGTTGGCTGCTCTTCTTTGTTTATCGGATTAATTTGGCAAAAATAAAAATGCGGATTTACATGGAGCAGAGTTTTCGGACAGTCTGGACAAAATCCTCTTCGCTGTCCAGAATGTGATAAGGTGCATACTCTCCGTAAGCGTTGGGACGGCTGATGGTCACAAGCTGAATGCCATGTGGTACTGCAAACTGGTTCAGCTGCCGCTTCAAATCCACAAGGTGGATACCATGAACAGTCTTGAGCGCGTAGCAGCCGTGGGCATTTTTATTTTTGGCAACCAGATAGCACATCGTGCAGCACCTCCTCAAAGGTTTCAAGATTGAAAAATTCTCCATGCTCGTACCGTTCTCTCAGGATACAACCGATGGAGTTTGGATAGTCTTTCTTATAAAGGTAATCGTGCAGCCAGTTGTTGAGCTGGCGGTCATAGAGCGTGTTAAACTGCAGCTCAATCGGATAGTGGAAGTTGTCGGCATGGTAATAGAGATGAACACCCCGGTAGCCGTCATCACGGGCTTTTCCGCGAGACATATCCACAACCTTGAGCCGCGGGGAAACGAGAGAAAGGACTTCCGTGTAATCGTCACAGTAGGAGCGGAAGCCCAGAATGTCGTTGAAAACTTTCAGAACAGGACGGTCAGGATAGTAGCGCTCATACTTGGTGCGGATGGATTCCTCTGACTTGATGCGATAGTCGATGGCGACTTCACCCAAGAGCGGATTCATGTCCAGCCATTCAGCGGCAGACAGCGCATCCAGAAGGAGAGACTCTTTGTCAAAAGAGCCGAGGTTGTTTTTGAGCGAACGCCCCAGTTGGGATGGATACGAAAGCTCTGCAAGGAGTGGCAGAGAAAGTCCGTTGACTTCTAAAAGTCCCATAGAATGCACCTCGTATAATAAAATAGTAGTATTTATAGACCGCTCTCCAGCGGAATGCTACAA
>ENA-OVFW01000928-OVFW01000928.1-human-gut-metagenome-genome-assembly--contig:-NODE-928-length-11711-cov-2.541438_pt1 | contig 11711 bp, 14 predicted proteins | sample MGYA00237765_ERZ505409 | MGnify/ENA primary metagenome ERZ505409 (study PRJEB26158, sample SAMN06016413) | human gut metagenome | biome: human gut; feature: ankylosing spondylitis patient; material... | reverse complement strand
GCCGCGCCCGAAGCTTCCGAAGTATGATGAGAGTGAATTTGAAATTGATTAAATAGTGGGTGGGAATTTATGCGCCAAACAATGGTAACCAAAAAGAACCGGATCGTGATCGGAGCAGGCCGAACGCATTTCCGTGGCTGGAAAATGACGCAGGAAAATACACTCAATGTTCTAAATCGGGAGGATTTTGCAAAGCAGTTTGCCGAAAACAGCTTAGATGCCATTCTGGCCGAGCACGTATGGGAACATATGACGCTGGAGGAAGGAATTCGGGCAGCGCAAAATTGTTTTGCCTTCCTCAGGCCCGGTGGATATATGCGTGCCGCTGTGCCGGATAAAAATTTTCGTAACGCTGATTATCAGAGGCTTGTTCAGATAGGCGGGCCGGAGAATCACCCGGCATATACGCATAAAATTGTATATGACTATCAAACTTTTCGTGGGGTATTTGAAGCCGCTGGATTTCTGGTGGAGCTGCTGGAATACTGCGACGAAAACGGCAAATTCCACTATGTTCACTGGAATGCTGAGGATGGCTATATCGGACGATCTCTTTACCACGATACACGCAACTCAGAGCAAAAGCTCGTGATGCCGTCGATCATCATTGACGCCAAAAAACCGCTGATCCTTCAAAAGTGCGATGAAAAAGAAGAGGCCTGCCGCAAAATGCATCTTTAAAATCAAGCCACAGCAAAAACGTGCCTTTGAGGCAAAACGGTTTTTTTATGGGCGCTGCATCATGCCTTGCATAATGCGGCGCCCACTCTTTATGCGGCTGGTTGGCTTGCCAACGCGCCTGCCTTTGGAATCTGCCTGCCCGCATGATCGAGCGTATACTCGCCCTTGCAGAGCAGCTCCTCCAGCGTGACGAGCTGATACCCCTCCTTTTGCAGCGCTTCCAGGATGGCGGGCAGTGCTTCCGGCGTATGTTTTGCCGCATTGTGGAACAAAATAATGGAGCCGTTGCGCACCTTGGGCACCACTTTTTGATACATCTCACTGGCTGTTAAATCCTTCCAGTCGAGCGAATCTACATCCCACTGCACGGCCGTCATCGGCGCAGCGTTGACCGCCTCAATCACAGCGTTGTCATAATCCCCATAGGGCGGCCGGACAAGCGTGGGACGCACGCCTGTGACTTTTTCAATTTTGTCATTGCAGGCATTCAAATCCTTGATGATTTCATCCCGGCTGAGCTTGGGATAGTGCTTGTGTGTGTTGGAATGGTTCTGAATGCTGTGGCCCGCGTCGTGCAGAGCCTTTACGCTTTCCGGGTATTTATCCACCCACTCGCCCACAATAAAGAAGGTCGCCTTAGCCTGATACTTGCCCAATATGTCGATCAGCTGCTGCGTATCCTCGTTGCCCCAGGCGGCGTCAAAGGAGATGGCCAGCATCTTCTGGTCCCGCTGAACGCAGTAGATGGGAAGCTGCCGGTCGGTGGCGGAGGCCTCCGCCACTGCCGGGGCGTTGACCAGGGCAAACATGGCCGCCGCCAGCAGGGCGCACGCCAGCACGGTCAGGGTCCGGCGCCGCAGGATCAAACACTTCATACAAAAATCCGCTCCCTTCTCAAATAGGCCGTTTTTTCATTTATATGTAAAGGAGCGTGAGCGCATGCCCTGGCGAAATCTTAACGCAATCTTTATATGAAAGTGAAAAAGGCAGCGAAATTCCAACAAAAGCTGTGATATAATATAATATAAAATTTTATGCAGGGGAGGCGGGAACCATGACGGACCAGCGGCCGGATCCGGACGCACTGCTGCGGGAGCTCAAGCTGAAAGAGGAGACCAGAACGGGAAAGCTGAAGATATTCTTCGGTTATGCGGCGGGTGTGGGCAAGACCTACGCCATGCTGGAGGCCGCCCACCACGCCAAGGAGATGGGCGTGGACGTGGTGGCCGGGTACATCGAGCCGCACGTCCGGCCGGAAACCCTGGCGCTGCTGGACGGGCTGGAGCAGCTCCCCAACAAGGAGATCCCCTATAAGAATATCACGCTGCGGGAGTTTGATCTGGACGGGGCCCTGGCGCGGAAGCCCCAGCTCATCCTGGTGGATGAGCTGGCCCACACCAACGCCGCCGGGAGCCGGCACCGCAAGCGCTACCAGGATATCGAGGAGCTGCTGCGGGCAGGCATCAGCGTCTACACCACCGTCAACGTGCAGCACCTGGAGAGCCTCAATGACGTGGTGGCCTCCATCACCGGCATTGCGGTGGCGGAGCGGCTGCCCGACCGGATCTTTGACCGCGCCGACCAGGTTGAGGTAGTGGACATCGAGCCGGCGGATCTGCTGGAGCGGCTCAAGGAGGGCAAGATCTACCGGCCCAACCAGGCGGCCCGGGCCATGGACCACTTCTTCACCCTGAAGAATCTGGCCGCCCTGCGCGAGATCGCCCTGCGGCGCACCGCAGACCGGCTCAACCGGGCGGCGGACACCGGGGTGGGCACCAAGGCCAAGAGCAGCGAGCACATCCTGGTCTGCCTGTCCGGCGCGCCGTCCAACGCCAATGTCATCCGCACGGCGGCCCGCATGGCGGAGGCCTTCCGCAGCAGCTTCACCGCCCTGTTCGTGGAGACCTCCGACTTCAAGGACATGAGCGACGGGGGCCCGCATCGCCACGGTGTACGGCGACGACACCCCCCTCCAGATCGCCGAGTACGCCCGGGCCAGCGGCGTGACTAAAATCGTCCTGGGCCGGAGCAATAACAAGCGCTTCTTTTGGGAGCGGAGCAAAAACCTGGTGGATCGGCTCAACGCCCTGGCCCCCGATCTGGACATCCACATCATCCCGGACACCTACCCCGCCTACCGGGCGCCGCGGAAGAGCTGGAACCTCAGCGAGCGGTTCACCGTCAAGGACGCGCTGCGCACCCTGGTGATCCTGGCGGTGTGCACGATGGTGGGCCTGGCCTTCGCCTATCTGGACTTCAGCGAGGCCAACATCATCATGATCTACCAGTTGGGCGTGCTGGTGGTGGCCATGGTCACCAGCGGGCGGCTCTATAGCCTGGCGGCCTCCATCCTGTCCATTCTTATCTTCAATTTCTTCTTTACCGTCCCGCTGTTCACGCTCCACTTCAACGACAAGAGCTATCTGGCCACCTTCCTGGTGATGTTCCTGGTGGCCTTCCTGAGCAGCTCGCTGACCACCCGCATCAAGCGGCAGGCGCGGCTGGCCTCCCGGCAGGCCTACCGCACCCAGGTGCTTCTGGAGGCCAGCCAGACCCTCCAGAAGGCGGAGGGCCAGGAGGCCATTCTGGAGGCCATGGCGGTACAACTGCGCAAGTTGCTGGAGCGGACGGCCCTGTACTACCCGGTGCTGCCCGACGGCACCCTGGGCCAGCCCCGGTTCTTCCCCGTGGAGCCCACCGTGGACACCAGGGCATACCTGACCCCCGACGAGACGGCAGTGGCCTCCTGGGTGCAGAAGAACAACAAGCACGCCGGCGCCACCACCAACACCCTGCCCAACGCCAAGTGCCTCTATCTGGCGGTGCGGGGGGAGGGCAGCGCCCTGGCGGTGGCGGGCATTGCCATCGAGGAGGGCCGGGAGCCCGACGCCTTTGAGAAAAACCTGATGCTGGCCATCGTGGACGAGTGCGGCCTGGTGCTGGAGAAGGAGCTGCTGGGCCAGGAGAAGCACCGGGTGGAGGAGCAGGCCCAGCAGGAGGCCCTGCGGGCCAATCTGCTGCGGGCCATCTCCCACGATCTGCGCACCCCGCTGACCGCCATTTCGGGCAACGCGGGCATCCTCATGGAGAACGCCTCCGTGCTGGACGCGGCCAAGCGGCGGCAGCTCTACACCTCCATCTACGACGACTCCATGTGGCTGGCCAACCTGGTGGAGAACCTGCTCTCCGTCTCCCGCATTGAGAACGGCACCATCCGTCTGAAGATGGAGCCGGAGCTGCTGGAGGAGGTGTTCCAGGAGGCCCTGACCCACCTGGACCGGAAGGCCAAGGAGCACACCATTACCGTGGAGCTGCCTGACGACATGCTCATGGCCAAAATGGACGCCCGCCTGATCGTGCAGGTGGTCATCAACATCGTCAACAACGCCATCAAATACACGCCCCCCGGCTCCCATGTCCAGGTGTCCGCCCGGAAGCGGGGAGAGAGCGTGGAGGTGCGCATCGCCGACGACGGCCCCGGCATCTCGGACGAGGCCAAGGCCAAGCTGTTCGACATGTTTTACACAGCCAACAACGCCCGGGGCGACGGACGGCGGGGCCTGGGCCTGGGCCTGTCCCTGTGCCGCTCCATCGTGCAGGCCCACGGCGGCTCCATCACCGTGGAGGACAACTATCCCAAGGGCGCTATCTTCAGCTTTACACTACCACTTGCGGAGGTGAACACCGATGAACAAACCTCAAATCTTGATCATTGAAGACGACAACGCCATCGGCAACCTGATTTCCACCACCCTGGAGACTCAGCACTACCAGTACCGGCGGGCCAAGAACGGCGCCTCCGGCGTGCTGGAGGCGGCCTCCTGCCGGCCCGACGTGATCCTGCTGGATCTGGGCCTGCCCGACATGGACGGCGTGGACATCATCAAGAAGGTGCGCACCTGGAGCAACACCCCCATCATTGTCATCTCTGCCCGCAGCGAGGATCACGACAAGGTGGAGGCCCTGGACGCCGGGGCGGACGACTATCTGACCAAGCCCTTCTCGGTGGAGGAGCTGCTGGCCCGGCTGCGGGTGTCCCTGCGCCGGGTGCGCTACGACAGCGAGAAGGTGGACGAGGCGGCCAGCATCTACCAGAACGGCGGGCTGAAAATCGACTACGCCGCCGGCTGCACCTACCAGAACGGGAAGGAGATTCACCTGACCCCCATCGAGTACATCCGCAACTGCCTGAAGCGTGTGCGAAAGAAAGAATCCGCCATGCTTCTGGCCAGTCAGAATCTGGAGGACTTTGACCAGGAAGGCGTCCGTGAGATGACAAAGCCCCTGTTCAGCATCCCGCCCCACCAGTTCCTGTTCAACGCAGGCACCATTGATAAACGGTTCTACATGGACCTCCTTCAGCTGGAACCGGAAGAGTATGAGCTGATTCGCCAGTCCCAGCGGGGGATCTGCCTCTACAAGTGCGGCAACGAGCGGTATCTGCTTGAGGTCCACGCCCCGTCTTATAAGGAAAAGCTGTTCGGAGCGGCGGGCGGACGGTAACAGGTAGTAGACGCAAGTTATAAGAAAAAGGCCGATGCCCTGTGTGGCATCGGCCCTATCTATCCTGATGTGGGATCACATCTCAAGCCCCAGCTTCTCCGCGATCTGTTCCGCGGTGAGGCCGGCTGCTTTTGCTTTTTCCATGACGGATCGCATGGTGACAGGATGGAGGAGCTTCTGCTTCTGCGCTTCCAAAACCTTGATCTCCTCCTTCTTTTTTGCGATCTTTGCGTCGATCAACGCGATGCGTTCTTCGGCAGTACGAGCAGCCATTCAGGGCACATCCTTTCAAAAATATGATGTAACTATGATAAATGACAGACTATGGCTTGTCAATCAGCTTTTGTCGAATTGTTGTCCGCACACTTCTGCGGCTGCACAGCGGTTTCAGGAGCGCGGATGGATACAGGAACCGAAAGGAGTATGAAATGAAACCAATCGAATTAGAACGCTGGGAACCCGCCCCGGACGATCCTCGGAGGAAGGTGTATGCCGGCCAGCGCACCGCACAGGAGGTCTTTGAAGAACTGAGGTACCGGCTGGAGGGCATGGGTTACCTGCCGGATGAATATTTGTTTATGGATCGCGAGTGGGCAAACGGCCGGGAGATCCCCCGCGGCGCGGAGATCTTCTGTATCACCGATTACGGCGGCAGCGAGGGGATCTATACCGACATCTCCCTGAGATGGTATCAGGACGGCAAGTCCATAATCGAGAGCTTTGCCACCGGGAAGACCTTGGGGGAAAGCGGTTCCGACCTGGACCGGATGTACCTTATTGCCTCCGCCATCATTAAGGCATTCCAAGGGGACAGGGGGACCTACGCCCGGTACCTTCGCTTGGGTGAACAGCCGGAGCCGGAAAACATGATCCTGCACTTAAATCCCGCCGAACAGCGGACCTTTATCAACGCGCTGGTGGAACAACGGGAGCGGCAGGAGCAGGCCATGTCCCAGACAGAACAGCTCCTGCGCCGCATGACAGGGAGCATCACCGCCTATATGGACGAGGTTGGCCAACGGCCCCTCCGCCTCAGCGACTATGACAGAGCGGTGCTGGCGATCCGAGACGGGGAATTTGATGCGTTCTGTTCGCTCTATCCCAAGGTACCGGATCAGGCGGACGATCTGCTGATCGAGGCGGCGGGGCGCCCCGGAAGAACAGGAGGAAACATGGTCCGGGCGCTTCTGTCGGCAGTGGGGCGGTTTTCCCCGGAGGCGTACCTGACCGCCTGCAAGCGGGCGGTGGAGACCGGGGACAGCCAGCGGGTGCGGACGATGGTGGAGGAGGCGGAAAGCCACCTCTCTGAGCCATACCCGTCCCTCGCCGGCGAGGTCATATTGCACGCCTATGCCAACGACCGAAAGGGCATCGTCAAAGACCTGATCGGCAAATGTTCTCCCGAGCAGATCGCCGCCGCACCCCCAATCCTACTCCGTCAGGCCGCTGCCAGCCTGGACTTTCAAACTGCGGTAACATTGGTGGACAAGGGCATCCAGCCGGGCGATTATGCGGTGGATGTTCTCCATACCCTCACGGGACAGCACCAGGAGTGGATGGCGGAACAACTGCTGGCGCACGGGATGCCAGTGGGGCCAGACAACTATGCCGCCCTGTATGTCTGCATCAACAACGGGATGCCCGGTGTTGCCAAACTGGTGCTGGACCAGGGGATCGATTTTGACAAATGCCGAGCTTGGGCAGACAATAAGCCCAAAAGCGCAGAGTATGAAGCAGCGATGGAGGCGTTGTATGGATACGTGACGGAACAGAAGAATACCGTACAGCGCGACGGACCAACCATGGGGGGGAATGTGTCGATGAGTCCTCATGCGGATGATCGTTCCACCCTAAAAAACGCACAGTTCGGAACGGAAGGTAGAATATGAACATCGTTGGATATGGCGGGGGCACAGACAGCACCGCCATGCTGGTGGGGCTGTGGCAGCATCATGTTCCGGTGGACCTGATTCTATTCGCTGACCCGGGAGCGGAGCAGCCTCACACCTATCACTACTTGCGGATCATGGATCAGTGGCTGCGAGAACACGGAATGCCTGGGATCACAAGAGTGTGGTACACAGACCGTCAGGGACAGAGGCTGACACTGGAACAGGAGTGCCTGCGTTCCGCTTCCCTTCCGTCTATCGCGTATGGCTGGAAGAAGTGTTCTCTCAAACACAAAGTGGCTCCTCAGGAGAAATTCTGTGCCCACTACCCACCATGTCAGAATGCCTGGGCCAGAGGAGAGAATGTTGTGAAGCTGATTGGGTATGACGCAGGAGAAGAAAAAAGACGGCTGGGAGCCCTACCCCATGATCTGGCGGATCGGAAATATCAGAAAGCGTATCCTCTGATGGAGTGGGGCTGGGACAGGAATCGGTGCATCCAGGAGATACAAAACGCGGGGCTTCCCTTACCAGGGAAGTCCTCTTGCTTTTTCTGCCCCTCGATGAAGCGAAGGGAGATCCGGACCCTCTATCACCGATACCCGGATCTGCTGGCAAGAGCGTTGGCGATAGAGGATCGAGCGCGGCCCAATCTCCTTACTGTGAGGGGATTGGGCCGAAATTATGCCTGGCGGGATTTCATTGAGGCAGATCAGGCACAGCTGGCAATTCCCGGTGTATTCTCCTCTGAAGACCTTCCCTGCTCCTGTGTCGAAGAAACAGAAGAAGTGACCAGAAAGGACGTGGCACAAGATGGCAATAACTGCCGCGGCAGTTAAGGCTGCACTGGCAGCCCTGACAGATGAACAAGCCAGAAAAACCGTGGGATGGATCGCGGCAGCGGTCCTTGCCCCGATCATCCTCATCGCCGCCCTGCTGCTGTCGTTGCTCTCTGGCACCACTCAACACAACAACGCCGCCGTGGACCTGGTGTTCAACGGCGGCGTTGTTCCGTCTTCCATGTCCGCGGAATACGCTGCCCAGGTACGTGTCATGCAGACCTGTTTGGAGGAACTGGACAGTGCGGTGGCGGAGGTCAACGATCAAATGGAGAGCGGAAGCCTGGACGGGAACTGGGTCAAGGCGGTGTTCTTCTCCCTGTGCTTCTGGGACGAGCACCTGAAGCTCACCCCGTCCGAGGCGCGGGACTTTGCGGACTGCTTCGTCCGATACGAGGAGCGGACTCGCACGGTGGCCTCCGGTACGGACCCGGACACCGGCGAGACCATCTACACGGAAGAGACCTACACAGTGGCGGTGCCGGTCGATCAAGAGATCGCCTTTAACAACCTTGACGCAGCAGGGTATCCCATCACCGAGGACCTGGTGGTCAATGCCCAGGCGGTCTACGACCGGATCGCCTACGGAGCGGCAGATGGCTACACCGGAGAAATCCAGTATGGCAGCAGCAGGATCACGGAGCTGGATACTTCGGATTTCACTGCTCCGACTACCAAGAACGCGGAGGATCTGGTGGCATACGTCACCCATGCCTGGGAGTCCGGCTGGGGATATGTCTGGGGCACCTTCGGTCAGACCTTGACGGAGTCTCTGATGGAGTCCAAAATCCGTCAGTATCCGGATGGTGTGGGCAGCTATGCGGACGTCATCCGCTCCAAGTGGTTGGGCGGTCGGACGGCGGACTGTGTGGGGCTCATCAAGGGGTACGGCTGGCTGGACACGGACTCCATGACGATCCGGTACGGCACCAACGGGATGCCGGACATCGGCGCCGACACCATGTACCGCAATGCCGCAGTCAAGGGGCCCATAAGTACGATCCCGGAGACGCCTGGCCTGGCCGTCTGGAAGAGCGGACACATCGGCGTGTACATTGGAGGCGGAGAGGTAATTGAGGCTATGGGTACCCACTACGGCGTGGTCAAGACCCAGCTGACGGACCGAAACTGGACCGCCTGGCTGGAGATCCCGTACATTCAGTACGACTGAAGATCCCAGAGATATGAGATAAGGATGAGGTGCGCCATGGAAAAGATTGAGATCACGCTGGCCTTTGACGGCGAGAAGCTCGACGCGCTAGAATACGCGCTCCGAAAGGAGCGGACCACCGTTCAGAAGCAGATGGACGAGGCCCTCCGGCAGCTCTACGAGGCAAAGGTGCCGGAGGCGGTCCGAGACTACCTGGACAACAAGAACAAGCCCACACCGCCGAAACGGCCGCCCCGGCATACCAAAGCTGCCGATTCTGTTGAGAAGAAACGGGATTTGGAGGTACAGGAGGATGGGGACAATCGAGACGGACCGGTTCGAGAGCGTCAATAGTCCCCCCTGGATCAGCGGCATGGTTGCTTTTGCTAAAAGAGGGATTCTGTTTCTCATTGCTTTTGGTGAAGGGATTTTCCAAGGCACACGTGGCATTGTGTGCTTATCCCAAGTGGAACGAAATAAAAGGAGGATCACAAAATGGATATCACGAGAGGCAGAGAATTACAGGAGCGGATCGGTCTGGACGCGCTGACGCAGTGGACACTGTTTGGAACAGCTACGGACACAGGGATGCAGGAGAGATGCATCCGCATCGTTGGAAAGACATGGGACATCCCGGAAGAGGAAACGCAGGCATGGCTGGATGCCATCGCAAGAGAACGCAGCTATGCCGAGAGCGGCTCCTCTGAGCACGTGCGGCCGGATGATGAACTGCCCGTCAATCTCAGCGGTCTGGAGACGCTGAATATGACCTGGGACCTGTTCGAAACCGCCGCCCAGATGGATGATCTGTCAGACCGGCAGGAAATGCTCAACTTCGCAAAATGGATGGAGGAATCCCAGAACCTCCTGGATTGGATCAAATTGACCCAGGCTGAACGGGAGGCTTGGAAAGAAGGTTCTGCCTCCGCATAACTCCCCCGAGACCCGCACCGCCTCGACCACGAGGCGGTGCGCCTTTCTGCCCTCTGTAAGATTGCTTGAGATGATGATTTGAGAGGGGCCTGCATAAATACGAAAAATGAACCGGAGTTTGATGAACAGAACGTGCCTGAATTGTGCGGTAGTCGGCGGCTACTCCTGGAAGAGGTTACTCTCGAGGGTGAGATTGAAGAGGTAGATGGCGTCCTCAATTTCTACCTAGCGTGTTGGTTTGATGTGGACCAGGTCTTCGGTACCCATGTGGAAACGACCGAGAATGGCGATTGGATCAACGTCTACGCCAACTACGATATGCGGACGCGGCATGTGTGCGGCGTTCTGGATGTGGTACTCCATCGGGAAGATGGGAGCGACGAGTTCTATATCTACAAATTGGATGAGGAAGAGCGCATGGTTGTTCTGAGCAAGATGGAGGATTACTGTGTGCAGAGAACGGGCCAGACCTTGGGAGAACTTTGCGAAATGTATCTGGAACCTCCAGATCATCCAGTGATGGAGATGCGGATGCGGTAGCACAGGAACCGCATAGGCCATGATGGTTTGCCGGAAACGATGGCTGACCGAAAAAAGTACGAGGATAAAGGACCGCCGTGGTGTGCCCCGGCGGTCCAGCCACAAAGCCCCGCAGTGCGGGGCTTTTCGGAGGGTTTCATACCGCCGTCGGTTTTGCAGCTTTGAAAAAATTCCGCCGTGGTTCTGCTGCAAGAGACTACTGCCGCAGGGGATTCCGGCTGCTTTTACCGCCGTATATGGCCTTTTGAGAGATTTGGAGGAAATATGGAACAAGAGAACAGATTGAAGATCACTGTCTGGCTGAAGCCGGACGTCGTACAGCGTATGGATGGCTGGCTCAGAGCGGACAACTGCAAAAGCCGTGGAGAGTTCACAGAGAAGGCCCTCCGGTTCTACATGGGATACCTAGCAGCAGAGGACACATCTGTGTTTCTCTCCCGCACGTTGGTGGACACCCTCCAGGGGATCGTAGCGGACAGCCACAACCGCCTGCGCTCCATGATCTTCAAGTGGTGTGTGGAGCTGAACATGATGGGCCACACCATCGCCGCCCACTTCCGGGCGGACCCCATCAACCGCCGGGAGCTGCGGGCCTATGCCGTGGACGAAGTGCGGCGCACCAACGGTCAGATCAGCTTCGACAGGGCACTGGATCAGCAGCGCCGGTTCCCGGAGGATGTCTTTGACGATGACGTATGAGTGACCTTCGATTCATGTCACCATATCTCAAAGGCGGAGGAGACAGCGCCCGGAGAGCAAATCGCATCCGCTACTTTGCCACTCGCCCCGGTGTGGAGGTGCTCTCCGATGGGGGAAGTCAACCCGCCACCAAAAAGCAGAAAGCCTATATCCAGCGGTTGCTCCGGGCCTTCCCTGACGCCAGGGAGCTATTGGAGTATGAGGACTATCTGAAAAACCAGACGCAGGAGTCCGCGTCGGAGTTCATCCGACAGGCTCGAGAGGACTTTGCGGTGCCCATGAGCCAGCGGGAGAACTACCTGGACTACGTGTCCCACCGCCCCGGCGTGGAATTGCGGGGAGAGCATGGACTCTGGACCAGCGGCGGCAAGGTGGAGAATCTGTCCGAGGCGGTGCGGGAGGTGGCGGAGCATCCCGGCAACGTCTGGACGCCGGTGGTGGCGATCCGTCGGCAGGACGCGGAGCGGCTGGGCTACG
>ENA-OVFW01000920-OVFW01000920.1-human-gut-metagenome-genome-assembly--contig:-NODE-920-length-11806-cov-3.263722_pt1 | contig 11806 bp, 7 predicted proteins | sample MGYA00237765_ERZ505409 | MGnify/ENA primary metagenome ERZ505409 (study PRJEB26158, sample SAMN06016413) | human gut metagenome | biome: human gut; feature: ankylosing spondylitis patient; material... | reverse complement strand
GCTTATATTTTCCGTAGAAATGGAGAAGTACAAATCCGAGCAGACACCACATTGATTCATAGAAGAAACACGGGTGAACTCCTATGTTGTCTGTTCCCTCGCTCATCATTCTCCAGGGCAAATCCGTAGGAGAGCCGTATGCCTCCTGATTCATAAAATTGCCCCATCTGCCTATTCCCTGTCCGATAAGGAAACCGACCATTGCGATGTCAAGAACAGGCATGATTTCCATTTTCTGTATTTTGGCAACAGTCAGACCGCCGAGCAACGCACCGATTATTCCGCCGTAAATAGCAAGTCCGCCGTTGTTGATATAGAGAATTTCAATCGGGTTCTGTCCGTAATAATCCCATTTGAAGAAACAGAAGTACAGTCTTGCACCGATAATTCCCGTTATCATTCCTGCAAAAACACAGTTGACAAGCTTTGAACCGTCAACCTTGTAACGGGGAGCACTTTTCCACGCATAAAGTACGGCAAGCAAAAGTCCGCAGGCGATGATTATTCCTCACCAATTGAAAATGCAATCGGGTTAATATCAAATTCCCAGCCAAATCCGGGAAACTGCACATGATACGGCATAATTACACCTCTTCAGGCTGTTTTACAACAGACAAAGTACAGTTGTCAACATCGAGCATCTCGGCAAGCCTTGCGTTGATATCCTCAAGCTTTGCATTTGCAACAGCATCAATGTAGGCAAAAATTTCGTTGCCCTGCATTGCGTAGTCGATGATTGAATTTGAAATTGCGCTTACTGAGTTGAGCGATGAAACCGAATCGCCGTAAACAGACTTTCTTGCAATTTCAAAGTCCTCTTTATCAATACCGTTTTTCTTAATATCTGAGATATACTGCTTAATCATCTCAGCAGCCTGTTTCGGCGCTCTTGATTCACCGCCGAAGATTACCGAGCAATAACCCGGACCTTCAAAGAGTTCATAAGAAAAACTTGAATTGATGAGGTTTGAATCCATAAGATTTCTGTAGAGTATGCTCGTGTTTGATGCAAGTGCCGAAAGAAGAATATCTGTGCATGCAAGCTGCTTTTCGTTAAGAGGCTTGTCTGCTTTCTCTTTGAAGCCGAGATTGAACAAAGGCATTGAAACAGGGAAAGTCTGCTCAACATAAGGTTCTTTGATTTCATAAGGCTCTGTTTCAAAATAGTTTTTGATTTCCTTTTTCTCACAAGGCTTGAGCATTTTGTCGGCAACTTTAAGTACACCGTCAACCGTTACATTACCCGCAACGCAGAGAATCATATTATTGAGGTTGTAGAACACATTGTAAACTTCATAAAGCTTTTCGGCTGTAATTTCCGCAATTGTTTCAACCGTACCTGCAATATCAATTTTTACAGGGTGATTGTGGTACATACCCTCAAGCATATTGAACATTACTCGCCAATCGGGAGAGTCGTCGTACATTTTGATTTCCTGACCGATAATGCCCTGTTCCTTTGCAACTGTCTGAGCCGTAAAGTAGGGATCCTGAACAAAATCGAGAAGAATTTCAAGACTTTCGTCAAACTTGTCCGTACATGAGAAAAGATAGCAGGTTTTTTCAAAGCTTGTATATGCGTTTGCATTTGCACCTGTTTTTGCGTATCTTACAAAAGCATCGCCCTCTTCACTTTCAAAAAGCTTGTGTTCAAGGTAATGGGCGATACCGTCGGGAACTGTAATTATATCGCCGCCGTTAACGGAAAACTTTGTGTTGATACTGCCGTAGCGTGTGCCAAAAATTGCATATGAAGAAGTGTAACCCTCTTTTGGATAAACAAAAATTGTAAGTCCCGATGGATGTTCAACTTTATAATAGCTGTCGCCTGCAATTTCCGATTTAATTTCTGTAATATTCATTCTGTCCGCCTCCCTTACTTATTTTTGAGAACATAAACCGTATCGAGCAAGAGCTTGTTTGCGGCATTTACAATCTGCTCTTTTGTAACGGCATTAACCTCAGCGGAAACTTCTTCAACAGTTTTAAGGTCGCCGTTAAAGATTCTTCCTGTGTACCAGTTTTCAATACCGCTTACGCTGTCGCTGCTTGACTTGAATGAATTAACAACAGCAAGCTTTGTTGCCTCAATTTCAAAATCTGTAATTTCGCCGTTCTTCATATCCTCAATTTCTTTGAGAATAGCTTTTTCGGCTTTTTCAAGATTTTCGCCCTCAACACCGCTGTTGATGTACATTATACCCTTGATTGAATCATAGGAGGACGAGCAGTAATAGCAAAGGCTCTGCTTTTCACGAACATTGTTAAAGAGTTTTGAGCTTGCAGTACCACCAAGAACAGCACACATAAGTCTTTCGGCAACCGCCTCTTCATCACCTGCGGAAATCTGTGTTCTGAATCCCATGACAAGTTTTGACTGTGAGAGCTCCATTTCCTCTGTAATATGTTTTTCTTTTGAAACATTCTTGACAACATCGGTAGATGAAGCCGCAACATTTCTTTCGATATTTGCAAATGCCTTTGTAAAAACTTCCTTTGCCTTATCGGCAGGGCTGTCGCCTATATAGAGAATCTCAAATTTTGCGGTTTTGAGAAGATTCTGCCATGCCTTGCAGAGTGATTCGGCAGTTGCGGCCTTGATTTTTTCGGCTGTGCCGTAACGCTTGATTCCGAAAACCTCATCCTTGCACATATGCTTTATAAGCTGTCCCATTGCATAGATTCGCTTTTCGTTGAATTCCGAATCAATCACATCAAGCAACTGTCTGCGTTCCTGTTCAAGTTCACTTTCAATAAAAGCGTTGTTCTTGACATTCGGCTCAAAAATTACGCTGCACAAAAGCTCCGAAAGTTCTTTGGCAATGCTGACATCATCAAGAGAATATCTGTCATCAAGACCTGATACGGAAATTTTAATTACCTGGCTTTCACCATGTTTTGAAAGCGAAGAAGTGAGGTCTGCACCGTAAAGTGAGCTGAGTTTTTTGCTGAGAACAGTAAAATCGGGATATTTTTTGCATGAACGAACAAGCAATCCGCCCACAAGCGCATTTTCCGACGCTGTTTCGACAGAAAGCGGAACAACAATATTCACGCTGATTTTCATAGTTTTAAAACGGCTGTCCTTAATGTTTGTAAAGTAAACACCGTTTGCAATTTCATTTCTGTTGATGAAATTCATTTAATCAACTCCGTTTTCAGATTATCATTCATATTGTATCACATTTTGATTTATTATAAAAGAGATATAAGAAAAAATCACAAAAGTGCAATAGCAATTTGAAACAATTTTACTTTTCCGTGCAAGGCTATCGACATATTTTCCGAATTTTACCGCAATTTTATCTGCATAAGAATCTGTTAAGTTTATTGCTTTTAATTGTATCATAAATAAAAACAAATGCAACTATACGAATTTATTGACAAACTTGTCTGCCGATTTTCGGAAGTATTGGCATTAAATTCCGGATTTTGCATTTATTCTTTGTCTTTGCTTATCGTATGATGAACGAGAAAGTGCCTGTTTTTCAAAAGCAGTCATTCTTAAAGAAATACGGCACAGCGGTTTCTATACCTACTGTGCCGTATTCACTATATTTCCATGACAGAGCGTAAAATATTACTTATCTTTAATTTTGGCAGAATGTTTTTTACTCTTACCGAATGCCGTTACTCCTTTCATAACGCCGCCGCTGATAATCAGCAATGCAATCCACAAAATAAGGTTGCTGTTGTCGCCTGTCTGAGGGGACTTTGAATCATCAGGCAATTTAGCCGTTACGGTGTCAGCCTTTTTGATTTCTTCGGTTGGCGCATCTTCATGAGCAGAGATTGTCTTTTCGCAGTAATCGCAGATATGGTTTTTATCCTTATCTACATGCTCAGAGATTGTCTTTTTGCAATAATCGCAGATATGGTCTTTATCTGCGTCATTATGCAGACATACATATCCGCATTCTCGGCACACACCGTCTTTCCACTCGTGCGCTTCACTTGCCACAATCACAGCACCACAGCAGTTCCATTTTTGTTCGTGATTAAAAGCGGTTCTTGTCGTCCACTCCTGTACACCGCCCTCGTGGTTTGTTCCGTCAAATTCTCCGTAGGCTTTACCGCAGACATCACATACCGCCTTTTCAGTACAGGTGGCATTGCCGCCTGAGCAATTTTCGGTTTCAAACGCATCGCATCCGTCCACGATACATTTTCGGGTATGCTTACCGTCATTGTCAGATACCCATTCACCAAAGGTATGACCGTTGTTGACTGTTACGGTCATCTCTGCATTATTTCCCGCTTTGTCGGTGACAACTATCTTCTGCTCGCCGTTTGTCGGTGGGAGAACAAAACCTCCGTCTGCATCAAGCGTAACCACCGTACCGTTTACGGTAACGGTATCAACATACTTCTCATCAACAATAACGGTTTGTGCCTCACAATAGGTTTTGCCGTTCTCAATGCCGCTGATTACAGGCTGAATATTATCAAGCGTTATACGGTCGGAGCGAAGGTATGTTATATTAATATTTTCATCAACAAGCATTACATAAACAATATATTCTCCGTTGGGGTCTATGCAAAACGGTTCTTCATACGCACGGAATACAAGAGAGTTTAGTTCAGACTCGGAAAGCTCCTTATCTGTTACCAAATAGGATACAAACACAACTCCGCTGTTATCTACGGCATTTATAGTTACCTCCTGTGTATCCTTAAAGAATATGCCAAAGGTAAGCTCGTTTAAGAATTGATTCCATTTATTTGTGCCTATGATAATTTCGCCCGTCGGCTTTTCGGTATCTTTCCACCGTGCCGTGATTGTAATGTTTTCGGCAGGCATGGTTTCGGGGATTTCCTTATCCCATCCCTTAAAGGTATAACCTTTTCTTGTCGGGTTGTCAGGGGCGGTAATTTCCGTACCGTAATCCTGAGTAATGGGTGCAATCTCACTTCCGCCGTTGGTATCAAAGGTTATTGTATACTGATTGATTTCCCATTGTGCTTTAACCGTTATATTCTCCGCCGGCATGGTTTCGGGGATTTCCTTATCCCACCCCTTAAAGGTATAACCCTCTCTTGTCAGGGTCGGAGCGGTAATCGGTGTGCCGTAATCCTGCGTTATGGTAATATCCGCTTTGCCGTTTTCGGGCTTGACTGTGACGGTATATTGATTGATTTCCCACTTCGCCCAATACTCTTTATTACCTGTTTCTGCACCGCCGATTGCCGTAACAGGAGAGCCAGTCAGATTTTCGTTGTCATACCAGCCCTTGAACGTGTGGCCTGTATAGGTCATATCGTCCGCCGCCGGGAGTGTTGCACCCACGCCGTAGGTGTATCCGGTGACATTGCCGTTGTTGATCGTGCCGCCGTTCGTATTCAAGGTTACGGCGTAGGTCGGGGCTGTCCACTGCACCGTCAGTTCCGTCACATCAGAAGGAACACTACCGCCGGGTTCGTAGGAATTGCCATTGCCGTCAAGCCACATAAAATAATTATCGGTATCTCCGTCCGGGCGGGTCATGCCGTCGGACTCAGGCGCGGCAAAGCTCTCGCTGCTTTTCACAATGATTTGAATATCCTCGGAGCTGCCGCCGAGCGTTCCGCCGCCAAGGTCAAGGGTAACGGCTTTCAGCCCGTCAGAGCCCAGTGTGTCAGAGTTCAGGACTTCAAGGACGGGGCGGAAGCCGAAGGTCGAGTAAGAAGTATTGTAGCTGGTCCAGAAACGGGCCGAACGTTTCCACCCGCGAACCGCACGGAACGACGCCGAAATTCTTATAGTAGTATCTTGTCCACACGAAAGCATCTCCCTCCAGTTTTTGATATATCCGTCGTCCTTATCCAGTATCTTATCCCATTCGTTGCTTTTGGGCGTGCCGCGTTCTGAATCACCTGAGCCTGTATAACTACTTCCCACAGACGGCGCACGCAGCGTATAGTCCACGCCGCCTGCGGCATAGTCCTTGCCGAAAATCAGACCTGCGGTATTCAGGTCATCCCAGCTTACCGTATGCGTTACGGCATAGTCCGCAATGAATAGGCTGTGGGGATATTTATTCTTCTGAACATACTCCTCGGTGGTTGCCGTTTCCGATGTGAGCCTATAAGCGTTGACCGTACCCACATAGGTAAAAGGCACATAATGCAGGGTGCTGTCCGGTAGATTGCTGTTTACCGTTCCGGGAATATCCATTGCCGAAAGGTCAAAATAGTATCTGCCGCCGGGGGCGAGGGTAAACTGTTCGTCAGGCTGACTTTCCACCGTCAGCGTGACATCCGCAAAAGCACTTGCAAGGTCGGTCTTGCAGTCACCGTTATAATGCTCGCTGAATACCTTCATGGTATAGTCGCCCGGTGCAATGTCAGACGGGATTTTGATTTCAACCGTTCCGCTTTCGGTAGTAGGTTGTGCTACTCTGCCGTAATACTGTGCGCCGTTGTTATCCGCCAGGATGACAGAGATATATTCATTTTTCCCTGTGGTCGCCCCTTTGTAATTCAGCGTAACGGTATCGTCGGGGGCGGCGCTGACAGCTTTTTCCGTTACGGCAAAATTGCGTCTACTATCTAAAAGCGTCAGCTTCCATTCGTTTCCGCTGTATTTGGAAACTTCGGTCAATCCTCCGTCAGGCTTTCCGCCCACAGCGGCAGATGCAAAAAGGACAGAGTTCATATTTAAGTTAAAAGCGGGACGAACAGTCCGATAATTATTGAAAATGAGGACAGAGTACCCAGAGTATTGGACAGAACCCTCACTACGCACGACGGCGAGATGATATTTATCGGAGCCGGGGGAGCGCAGCCACCAACCGGTTGTCACCCAATTCGGATGTGCAGGATCCAAGGCACGCAGATCGTTGTTTACAGCAATAGCCTCTTTTGCGGAAAGTGGCCAGAATACAGCGTTATCCACCTGCCCTCCCGCTACACAGTCGGTATTCTCTCCGTCGTAACTTCCGCTTGTCAGCGTCCGTTTCTTTACGGCAGCATTTTCTTCTGTCGTCAGCTTTGCTGCAAGCGCATCTATCGCGGTTTTCAAATTACTCGGTGCGTATTCGTTGTTTAATATGGTATCGACAAATGGTATAACTCCCATAGCGCCTGCCGCAAGCAGGGTAATATCCCCCTGTGAGCTTGTAACACCGCTTCCGTCATAACCGATAACTCGCCATGCAGCGGGATTATTTTCATGGTTTTGCCCGAAATACACAGTCGGTGCGGTCGCTGTGTTTACATTTTTACTTAACACACTTAGTGCATCTGCACCAAGCTGTATCGCAGCAGAGCCCTCTGTCCCAACCTCCTCGGCGAATACGCTTATCGGTGTAAAGCAGAGCGTCATGCATAAAGTCAGCAGGATACTAAGTATTCGTTTTTTCATTTTTCGCCACCTCCGTTATATAATTTTAATCAAGAGCAGTTATTGTAATAGTACCTCTGAAGCCACCGAGATAAGTATTGTATGCCGAATTTTCAAACCACAACTGCAATGTAATGTCTTTATTTGACGCATCATACATTCTGTTGAAATTAAAGGAATGTTGATCATTGGTATACGGTATTTTTGCCCCGTCCCTTTTTATTCGTGTAAGCTCCCTGCACAGATCGTCATCATAACCGTCCGTCATCTGAATAGAGTAATTGCCGCTGTTGTTAAATTCGTTTGAACCAACTTCGAGAGAACCGCTTAAGCAGACATTGTAAATATGTCCTTTTTTGAGGGTAATATTATTCCTGTAGGATGAAATCAAGCCGCCCTTGTTTATTTTTTCGTAGACAGAAATATTGACACGACTGTTATTCAGTACTGTCCTCGGAGCGTTTGCCTCTCCGTAAAAATATCCCGAACAGCTGCCGTTCTGACCTGCGTCACCTTTGTCGCCTTTATCTCCTTTGTCACCCTTTTCGCCTTTTTCACCGATGTCTCCTTTGTCGCCTTTTTCACCATCAACTCCTGTGGCTTTCACTCCCGTATCGGTCGTTCCTATCCACCAGTTGCCGTTTTCGCCGATGAACGGGGTGTTGCCGTCTTTGCCGTCAGAACCGTTTTGTCCGTTTGTTCCGTCTTTGCCGTCAACACCGTCTTTGCCGTCAACACCATCTTTACCGTCAACACCGTCTATGCCGTTTATACCGTCCTTGCCGTTTATACCGTCCTTACCATCTGCGCCGTCAAGACCTTTCAAAATTGAAAGATCGTAAAGGTTAAGCCATATTTCATCGCCGACATAACGCCACTGTAGGTTATTTTCATTTACACGGAACTCAGGTGTTTTTCCGTTTGCTCCGTCCTTACCGTTCTGTCCGGTATCTCCTTTATCTCCCTTGTCGCCTTTTTCACCGTCAACACCTGCGGCTTTTACGCCAATGTCGGTCACTCCGAGCCACCAGTTGCCGTTTTCACCGATGAACGGCGTATCACCGTTTTTGCCGTCAATACCATCGACACCGTTCTTTCCGTCGATTCCGTCTTTTCCGTCAAGACCTTTCAAATTTGAAAGATCGTAAAGATTTAACCATATTTCATCGTTGACATAACGCCATTGAAGATTGTTTTCATTTACACGGAACTCCGGTGTTTTTCCGTTTGCTCCGTCTTTACCGTTCTGCCCTGTGGGTCCTTTTATATCGGAAATGGCAACAAGGTTTTGCCAGTCTTCTCCCTCATAGCGCCACTGTATATATTCTGTTGTTCTTTGTACCTCTATGTTTTTGCCGTCAGTACCGTCTTTACCGTCAGTGCCGTCTTTGCCGTTAAGACCGTTTTTGCCGTCAATACCGTTTTTTCCGTCAAAACCGTCTTTTCCGTCAGTACCGTCTTTTCCGTCAAGACCGTCTTTTCCGTCAAGACCGTCTTTGCCGTCAGTACCGTCTTTTCCGTCAGTACCGTCTTTTCCATTAGTACCGTCTTTGCCGTCAATTCCGTTTTTACCGTCAAGACCGTTCTTTCCGTCAGTGCCGTTTTTTCCGTCAAGACCGTTTTTGCCGTCAGTACCGTTCTTTCCGTCAGTACCGTCTTTGCCGTCAAGACCGTTCTTTCCGTCAGTGCCGTTTTTTCCGTCAGTACCTCTGAGCGTGTTAAGAGCTACAAGATCGTGCCATTCCTCTTCGGCGGTATCTCTCCATTGGATTGCTGTGCCGTTGTTTCGCACCTCCGGCAACAGGGTTTTGCTATTTTCCGCCTTGCTGCATACGGCAGCAAATGCAATGCAAAGTACGATGCAAAGCACAAGACAAAGTGCGGTAGTAATACAGTATATTCGTTTTTTCATTTGTCATTGCCTCCTCTCAAATATTGTGAACGGTATTTATCAGCAAACAGGGCAACACCCTGTTTTAAGACCTCCATTTGGGTTTTTAAATAATATTCATCCTCAAACATAGCATAGTGTACACAGGCACGGACAAATATAAAAATGAGCGGTGTAATCACCGTGTACGGAATGCCGATTTTCGGCTCAAGCCGCTTGGCATACTCGGTATAACGCTCATTTACCCCCTCAAAGAATTTCTTGCCGTGCTCAATATATTTCGGATGGGTATAGACCTGATACATCAGCCGATATTTCTTGCCGTGCTTCTTTGCGGTCCAATACGGAACCTCTTTCACAAATCGAACAACATCCTTCGGGTCGGTTGGAGCTTTTTCCATAAAATCATCCTCGACCTTTTCCATACAGTATGCAGTTGATTCAATAATCAGTTCATCAACACTGTTGAAATAGGAATACAGATTTCCCGTTGTACAGCCACACGCTGCCGCCAAAGCCTTGATGCCCGTACCGGTCAATCCGTTTTCAGCATAGCATTCAAAGCATTTTTCCATTATTTCCCTCTTACGCTCGTTGTGCTGTTCCTCTGTTGTTCTCATAAAGTTCGCTTCCTTTTGATAACTAATCGATTAATTAATTATAGTATAGCACAGAGCTACGGCAATTTCAACAATTAACTAAGAAAAAATCGCAAAATATTAAATTTTTATCGCATCTGTCGGAAACTTTACTACTATAGCAGTACCCTTTTCCGAACTCTCTTCCACACGAACTTTACCATTATGCAGTGCAACGATTTCCCACACCAAAGAAAGTCCCAATCCAACTCCGCCGTATTCTCTGCTTCGGGATTTATCCACACGAAAGAAGGGCTGAAAAATACTTTCTCTGTATTGTTCGGGGATGCCGTAGCCGGTATCCGCAACCGTAATAACAAGCTGATTGTCTTTGTGCATTACGGTAATATTCACTGTACCGTCAAAACGGTTGTAGCGTATAGCGTTTTCGGTCAGATTGTATAACAAACGGTAAATCAGCGTGTCACTGCCTGTCATAACAGCGTCGCCCGTGCTTTCAAGTGTAACATTGTTCTTCTCTGCAAGGGGTGCAAGGTCAGTGAAAATCTCTTCTACCATAGGACCTATCTCTATGCGGTCAGCACACGATACCATGCGAAGCTCACTCATTTCCAACAGGGTTTTTGTCATTTGCGTCATTCGTTCGGTCTGCTCACGCAACAATCGGAGAAACTCCGCCGTTTCAGGTGATACCTCGGGATGCTCTGCCGAAAAAAGTTCAAGCTGTGCCTGCATAAGCGAAAGCGGCGTACGCAACTCATGTGCGGCGTTTCCCGTGAACTGTCGTTGAGCGGTAAATCCCTCATCAAGACGGTCAAGCATCCGATTGAACGACTTGACAAACTGTCTCAGTTCAGGCGGAACTTCTTCGGTTATCTTCATATCCGTCAAATTGTTAGGTTGAACCTTTTCAACCCGAGCGGTAAAAGTACGCAGAGGCTTCAGCGCATGCCCGCTTAAAAAATACGCAAGCACACCGCCTAACAATGTTGCCGCCGCCGTAATATACCAATTGGTAGCGATAAAGGATTCCTGTGCTCCGTTAATTACAATAGTCAATTCACGATCAAGCTTTTCGTGTTCGGGATCGAAAAAGTCAGGTTCTCCTTTGTCCGTATCACCGTAACCTGTAACATAAGAGCCTATGGAATCCATATAATGGCTGCCGGAATAGCCGATAAGAACATTCATAAAAATGCAGGTAGCTCCGATAAGAAGTGCAGTCATCAGAGTTATGCGCCATTGCAAGGATAGCTTTTTCATACTTTTTCTTCCTCCATAACATATCCTTCACCAATGCGATTGCGAATCGGGTCATAGCCGAGTACCGCACGCAGTTTCTTTCGTAATGCAGATATATGTACTCTTATTGAATTGCTGAAATTGTCAACACTGTTATCCCAAACATGGTCGAGCAGTTCTTCCTGACTGACGGGGCGACCTTGATTAAGAAGTAAATATTCAAGTATTCCGATTTCTTTTCGGGTAAGTGACAGCTCCTGACCGTCAGCAACGGCAACACGGGCTTTGGTGTCAAAAGCAACCTTTCCACAGTTCAAAACAACATTGTTTTGTGTAAACCGCCGGCGAGTCAGACTGCGTATTCTTGCCTCAAGCTCCTCCAAATGAAAAGGCTTTGTCAGATAATCGTTTGCTCCGGCATCCAGTCCCTCCACCTTGTCGGCAACCTCACAGCGTGCCGAAAGAATTAACACTCCGGTATCTCTGTCGGTTTGTCGCAGAGTTCGCAGTACCGTCATCCCGTCCGCACCGGGTAAATTCAGATCAAGTAAAACAAGATCGTACTTTTCTATTCCAAGCAACTCATTTGCTTTGTTTCCGTCATAGCAAAAATCAACGCTGTATGCCAATCTTTTAAGGCTGCGAACAATTGTCTCGCACAGCGCACGCTCGTCTTCAATTACTAAAATACGCATAGAAACTCTCCTTGTTGTGTTTTCATATTTTTTTGATAATTTAATTATATCATTATAT
>ENA-OVFW01000910-OVFW01000910.1-human-gut-metagenome-genome-assembly--contig:-NODE-910-length-11930-cov-3.289600_pt1 | contig 11930 bp, 8 predicted proteins | sample MGYA00237765_ERZ505409 | MGnify/ENA primary metagenome ERZ505409 (study PRJEB26158, sample SAMN06016413) | human gut metagenome | biome: human gut; feature: ankylosing spondylitis patient; material... | reverse complement strand
GGGATACGAATCGTATAAAGATATCTTTTTTGCCGAATGGAATGAACTTATTGATGATGAAAGGGGAAAAGCCGGGGAACTGTATATCGTTGAGCGCACGGAAAAAAGAGATTGAAAAGGATACTGCCGGAGAGGAATGCCCTTCAAGGTGACGCCATGCGGAACATCCCGAGGAGTTTTTCCTATCCGGAAGAGGAGATCACGCCATGTCCGTGCCTTGTACGGATGAAGCCTCCCCGCGCTACCGGCGGGATGGTTCAGGGAAATGCGTAGCGGAAATGTAAAATCCGGCCCGCGATATGGCCTTACTCACTCCGGGCGAGCAGAAAATGTTCCGGCAGGATTTCCCGCCATTCCCCGCTCAGATCCGCCGTTTCATGCGTGTAGGGGATGATCTTTTTTGAGCGTTCGTAAACAGGATCCGGTACGGGAATGGCGGAGAGCAGCGCACGGGTATAGGGATGCAGGGGGTTCCTAAAAAGCTCTTTCGCCGGGGCGAGCTCCACCAGCCTGCCCTCGTACATGACGCCCACGTGGTCGCAGAGGTAACGGACCATCGACAGGTCGTGCGCGATGAACAGGAACGTGAAGCCATGCTGCCGCTGCAAGTGCTGAAAGAGGGACACGATTTGCGCCTGTATGGAAACGTCGAGTGACGCAACGGGCTCGTCGGCGACGATCAGTTCGGGGTTGACGGCTATGCTGCGGGCGATGGCGACGCGCTGGCGTTGCCCGCCGGAGATCTCGGCCGGAAACTTGTTGCCGTAGCTGGTGTCCAGCCCGACAAGCGTGAGCAGTTTGTCCACTTCGGCTCGCAACCGGACCTTATCGGGATAAACACGATTGATAACCAAGGGCTCCGCAATGATGTCGGCAACCTTCATGCGAGGATTCAGGGCCGCCGCAGAGTCCTGGAAGATGACCTGCATATTGCGCTGGATATCTTTCTTGTGCTCCCGGTAGGAGCGCTTTTCCGAGATCAGAAAGTCTTTGAAGCAAATCTCGCCTTCCGTCGGGGTATAAATGCCCATAATGGCGCGCGCCACCGTCGACTTGCCGCAGCCGGATTCCCCGACCAGCCCGAAGATTTCCCCCTTTCGCAAGTCGAAAGAAATCCCGTTGACGGCGTGCACCGTCAGGGACTTGTTGATGGGGAAATGCTGCTTGTAGTTTCTGACGGATAAAAGAACCGGATTCTTCAATGGACCATACCGCGGCGTTTGATGGTGACGGGAGGCGTGACCGCGGGCGCCCTTTCATCCAGAAGCCATGTTGCGGCGCTGTGGGTTTCGGAAACGGGGAACATCGGAGGCATCCGCTCGTAATCGATTTTCATGGCATACTGATTGCGTTCGGCGAAGGCGTCACCCGGAGGCGGATCAAGGAGCGTCGGCGGCATACCCGGAATCCCCCTGAGCTCCCCGTTTTCCACGGCCTGAGAGGGAAGGGCGCCTAGCAGCCCCCATGTGTACGGGTGGCGCGGGTCGTAAAAGATTTCCTCGGCGGTCCCGATCTCGACGATTTTCCCGGCATACATCACGGCGACCCGGTCCGCGATGCGGGCGACCACGCCCAGATCGTGCGAAACCAGCACGATGCCGATGCCGGTCTTGCGTTGGATATCACGCAGCAGGTCGAGCATCTGCGCTTGTACGGTCACATCCAGCGCCGTAGTGGGTTCGTCGGCGAAGAGGATGTGCGGGTTCAGGGCCAGCGCGATGGCAAGCACGCACCGCTGGCGCATCCCTCCGGAAAAATAGTGCGGCTGCAAGAGCATCCGCTGGGCTGGATCGTCGATGCCCACGCGGTGGAGCATCTCCACGGCCAGTTTTTGCGCATCTTCCCGGCTCATTTTGCGGTGTTTCAGCACGGCTTCCGTGATCTGCTTCCCGATGGGGATCGTGGGGTTCAGCGTGGTCATGGGGTCCTGAAACAGCATGGAAAACAGGGAACCGCGCAGCTTGCGCATCTGTTTTTCGGTATACGGGGCAATGTCCTTGCCGTCGATGAGCATTTTGCCGCTGATCCGGGCATTGCCGGGAAGGAGTTTCATGACCGATTTGCACAAAACGGACTTGCCGCATCCGGATTCGCCCACGATGGCAAGCGTTTCGCCGCTCTTGAGGGACAGCGAAACGTCCCGGACGGCCTGAACGGTTCCGTCGGGCGTGTCGAAATGAACGGAAACGTTTTCCAGTTCCAATACGGTGTCCATGTCTTCCTCGGTGCTCCGAAAAGGCAGCCGGGGCCGCCCGGATGTCCCGGACGGCCCTGCTGCGTGCGGTTAGCGGTCCAGCGTCCAGTCTTCGATGTTCCACATGACGCCCACGGCATGGTGGCCGAGAACGCGCGCGGTATCAAGCCCCTTCAGCCCGGCGATGCTGACGTAGTTGCCGTTCAGGTACGCGACCAGCAGGTGGCCGGGGCGTTCGGCATAGGCTTCCTCAAACTGGCCGTAGATGGTCTTGCGCTGGGCCGGATCTTCGGTGGCGCGGCCCTTTTTCAGCAGTTCGTCGACCTTGGGGTTGGAATAGGCCATCGTGTTGTCGCTGGCTCCGGTGACGAAATCCTTGTAGACGCCGTCCGGGTCGAATTCGGCGGCGAACCCGGCAAGGAACCCGTTGTACCCGGCCTTCCAGTCAAATTTGGTGACGAGGACGATCTGCATGTCGACCCCGGCTTTCTTCAATTCGTTGGCGATGACCTTGGCGATGTCTACGCGCTCTTCCTCATAGTCCCGGACCTGAATCGTGAACGAGAACTTCTGCCCGTTGCGCTCGTAGATGCCGTCCTTGCCCTTCTTCCAGCCGAGCTTTTCCATTTCGGCGGCGAATTTCTTGAGATCGTAGGGGTAGATGTCCGCAGCCTTGTTGCCGCCGTAGGCGTTCATCTGGATGGGGCTGAACGCAGGGAATCCTTGGCCGTTCAGCACGCTTTTGGCGATGGCGTCCTTGTTCAGGGCGTAGTTCAGAACGCCGATGGAGTCGCCGTTCCGCTTCCAGAAGTCGGTATGGAAATCCATAGCGGCGGAACGGTAGTCGGCGGTGGCGAAGTCGATGTTCTTGGCATCGAACATGCCCTGCAGCTCCTCAAAGGTCAGCACGTAGTCCACATCCGACCGGACAGATTTCCGGTTGGCCTCCAGCTTCTTGGCTGCGCAGGGCCCAATGAAGCAGATCCGGGCATCCGGATGGTCCTTCTTCACCATGCGGGCGGTGATCACCATGGGGGTGAGGGCCATGGAGATGCAGTCCTTGAACTCCGGGAACAGCTTCTTGGCCATGACGGACCAGGCGGGGCAGCAGCTGGTGCCCATGAAGGGCAGCTTCTCCGGCACCTCCGCCAGGAAATCCTTGGCCTCCTCCACGGTGCACAGGTCCGCGCCGATGGCGACCTCCACCACATCGTCAAAGCCCAGGATCCGCATGGCGGCCTTCAGCTTGGCAGGCGCGGCGGCCTTGCCGAACTGGCCCACAAAGGCGGGGGCCACGCAGGCGATGACCTTGGATCCGCGGTTCATGGCGTTGATGACCTGGAAGATCTGGCTCTTGTCCGCGATGGCGGCAAAGGGGCAGTTCACCAGGCACATGCCGCAGGAGACGCACTTGTCGTAGTTGATCTTGGCCCGGCCCAGCTCGTCGGATTCGATGGCGTCCATGCCGCAGGCTGCGGCGCAGGGGCGCTCAATCTTGCTGATGGCGTGGTAGGGGCACTGGTTGAAGCACCGGCCGCATTTGATGCACTTGTCCTGGTCAATGTGGCAATGCTTGTCCTTGTCCAGATAAATGGCATCCTTGGGGCACACATTCATGCAGGGATGGGACAGGCAGCCCTGGCAGCTGTCCGTAATCCGGATCTGCTTGGGGGGGCAGGCATTGCAGGCAAAGGAGATGATATTGACCAGGGGCTCCTCAAAATATTTGTCGTCGGCCGCGGCCGCCTCCTGGATACCGGCGCTGACGGGCGTCTGCTCGCCAGCGGGCTGCAGGCTCATGCCAAGGGCCAGCCGCACCCGCTCCTGGACAATGGCCCGCTCCAGAAACACGTCGTGGCGGTGGCGGGCCACCTCTCCGGGAACGATGGTGTAGGGGATCATGTCCACCCGCTTCAAATCCCCGCCCTCATAGGCCAGGCGGGCCACTTCGGTGAAGACATTGCGGCGGATCTCATCCACCGCGCTGTGTACGCCTCTCATTCTTTTTTCCTCCATTGTTCACCGGGCAGTCGCATTCTGAACCCGGCTACTTAGAATTGCGGAATCATTATATCGGAAACACCGGCTGTTTGCAAGAACAAGTCGGCGGAAAGTCCTGGACCGGCCGGATCTTTCCGTCTTTTTCGCCCTTTTCGCGCAAGACAGCGTGCGGCGGAGGACGCCTGGTCATGGACGCCCTCCGCCGCACGCAGAGAGAAAGGAAATGAAAAATGAAAAAAGAGAGGGGGGATCAGTTATCCTTTTTGGAGGATGTCTGTATCATACCCCCAAAATCTAAAAACAACCTTTAAAAAGTTTGAACAGTTTATGAAGTTCTGTTCATTCTTTCAGATAGTTTTCAGTTTCTTTTTTTATACTGTGAAAGCTGACTGGGGCGGGCCCTGCCCGTCTCCATTCCTGAAGGAGGTTATTTGTGTGATCGAGGTCAAAAACCTTGTGAAGCGTTATGGCGACCACTATGCGGTGAACCATCTGAGCTTCACGGTGGAGGACGGCCAGATCTTCGGCTTCTTGGGGCCGAACGGCGCCGGAAAATCCACCACAATGAATATCATGACCGGCTATCTGGCGGCCACGGAGGGACAGGTCCTGGTGGAGGGCCACGATATTCTGGAGGAGCCGGAGGCCGCCCGTGCCTGCATCGGCTATCTCCCCGAGATCCCGCCGCTGTATCCTGATATGACGGTGGAGGAGTACCTGCGCTTCTGCGCGGAGCTGAAGAAGATCCCCAAGGAGCAGCGGACGGACCAGCTGACGAAGGTCCTGGCCCTGACCCATCTGGAGGATATGAGCGCCCGGCTGATCCGGAACCTGTCCAAGGGCTACCGCCAGCGGGTCGGCCTGGCCCAGGCCATCCTGGGCTTCCCCAAGATTATCATTCTGGACGAGCCCACCGTGGGCCTGGATCCCAAGCAGGTGGTGGAGATCCGGGATCTCATTCGGCATCTAGCAAAGGACCACACCGTGATCCTCAGCTCCCATATCCTCTCTGAGATCCGGGCGGTATGCGACCGGGTCCTCATCATCCGCAAGGGCCGGTTTGTGGTGTGCGACACCCCGGAGGACCTGGAGGAGAAGCTCTCCGCCGGAGGCTCCCTGGAACTGACGGCAAAGGCCGCGCCGGAGGCGGCGGGGGCCGTGCTGGACCGGGTGGCGGGCATCACCGGCCGGACCCTGCTGGGGCGGACGGAGGACACAGCCCGATTTGCCATCCACATGGAGAGGGACATCCGGGAGGCGCTGTTCTTCGCCTTTGCAGAGGCGGGGCTGCCCCTGCTGGAGCTGCGGCCCCGGACGGCCTCTCTGGAGGAGGTCTTCCTGGATCTGACGGACGATAACGATACGGTGGCCGCCCGGGCGGCGGCGCTGTTCCAGACCTCTGTGGAAACTGCGGAAAAGGAGGCGGTCGGCGATGAAAGCGATTTATAAGCGGGAGGTCAGCTCCTATTTCAACTCCATGATCGGCTGGATCTTCGTGGCGGTTCTGACGGTCTTCATCGGCATCTATTTCTTTGCCTACAACCTGTTTCAGGGATACCCCTATTTCTCCCTCTCTCTGGGCTCCTCTCTCTTCATTTTCATGGTGGTGGTCCCCATTCTCACCATGCGCTCCATGGCGGATGAGCGCCACACCAAGACAGACCAGCTGCTGCTGACGGCGCCGGTATCCGTCACCGCCGTGGTGCTGGGGAAGTACTTCGCCATGCTGACGGTGTTCGCCGTGCCGGTGGCCATTGCCTGCCTGTGCCCCCTCATCATCGCGCTGAACGGCACGGCCTTCCTGTTGGCGGACTACGGCGCCATTCTGGCCTTCTTCCTGCTGGGCGCGGTGGAGATCGCCGTGGGCATGCTGATCTCCTCTCTGACGGAGAGCCAGATCATCGCCGCAGTGGGCACCTTCGGCCTGCTGCTCCTGCTGTATCTGTGGGACGGCCTGGTGGGCTTTCTGCCCTCCACCGCCGTCGGGTCTCTGCTGGGCTTCTTCGTGGTGCTGATCCTGGTGTGCTTCCTCATCAACGCCCTGTCCAACAACTGGAAGGTCACAGCCGGCGTGCTGGTGGCCGGCGCCGCGGTGCTGATCGCCTTCTACCTGCGGGACTCCTCCGTCTTCGCCAACCTGCTGCCGGATGTGCTGGGCAAGTTCTCCCTGCTCTCCGCCTTCGACAGCTTTTCCACGGACCACGTCTTCGACGTTCCCGGGATCCTGCTGTACCTGTCCATCAGCGCGCTGCTGGTCTTTCTGACCGTCCAGGTCATCCAGAAGCGCCGGTGGAACTGAGAGGAGGCGTGTGAATATGGAACATCGTGATTGGAAAAACAGCCTGCAGGAGACCGCGGGGCGCCACGCCTCCCGCAGGGGCGCCTTCTCCGCCGGACTGACGGCCCTGGCCGTGGCGGCAGTGCTGGTGTTCAACCTGCTGGCGGCACAGCTGCCGGAGCAGTGGGCCCAGATCGACCTGACGGGCAGCGGGATCTACAACATCAGCGAGACCTCTCAGGACTACCTGGCGGGGCTGGAGGATGACGTGGTGATCCACGTGCTCACCGACAAGGACACACTGGATACCCGGATCGTCCGCTTTCTGGACATCTACGCAGATCTCAGCGACCACCTGACCCTGGAATACACCGACCCCACGGTCTATCCCTCCGCCCTGTCCCAGTACGGTGTGGGGGCGGATACCATCGTGGTCACCTGCGAGGCCACCGGCCGGCAGGAGTCCTTTGACATCAGCGACATAATCGGGTATGATATGATGTCGTATTACTATTACGGCACCTATACGGAGACGGACTTCGACGGGGAGAGCCTGCTGACCTCCGCCATCGACAGCGTGCTCACCGGCGTGACCCGGATGGTGTACGAGACCACAGGCCACAACGAGACCGCCGTCCCCATCAGCGTGAAGGAGCGGTTCACGCGGCTCCACATGTCCGTGGAGCGGGTGAACCTGCTCACCGACGGCGGCATCCCTGAGGACTGCTCCCTGCTGATCCTCAACGAGCCGGACCAGGATCTGGCGGACGATGAGCTGGATATGATCCTGAACTATCTGGCGGAGGGCGGCCAGGTGATCTACAACATGGCCGGTGAGCTGGTGGACCTGCCCAACTTCAACGCCCTGTGCGCCGCCTATGGAATGCAGGTGGCGGACGGCATGATCGCGGACACCTCCCAGGGCTATCAGAACAACCCCTATCTGTTCTTCGCGCAGGCGGACACCTCTGTGGATGCGGCCAGCAGCCTCACAAGTGATTCCATGGTCCTGTTTTATGCCTCCCGGGGCTTCACCCTGGCGGATCCCACCCGGGACACCATCACCGTCCAGCCCTTCCTAACCACCACGGAGAACGGCTATGCCGTGCTGGACGCGGACAACATGACCCAGGGGACCTATGTGGTGGGTGCCGTGGCCACGGAGGAGATCAGCGAGGACACCACCGCCCGGCTGACGGTCTACGGCGCGGACACGCTGATCAACACCGATGTGACCAACAGCTTTACCAATGTTGACAACGTGGATCTCTTCATCCACTCCGCCACTGTGGGCTTTGACGATGTATCCGCCATCTCTGTGGAGCCGGTGAGCCTGTTGACGCCCACCAATACCATCACGACCGGCGGCATCTGGGGCCTGCTGTTTATCCTGGTGATCCCCGCGGCGCTGCTGATCTACGGCTTTGTCCGCTGGATGCACCGCCGGAAACTGTGACGAAGGAGCATACAAGCATGAATCGAACACAGAAGAAGACGCTGGTTCTCCTGCTGGGGATCCTGGTGGGCCTGGGCATCCTGCTGGCGGTGGTCTCCGCCGTCAAGCGGTCCAGCGCCCAGCGGGAAGCTGAGGAGGCCGCCGCCCAGGACGCCGCCAGCGTCATCACGGAGACGGAGGCCGCCTATTCGTCCCTCACCTATGACAACGGCAGCGCCACGCTGTCCTTCCATCTGGACGAGGCGGGCAAGTGGGTCTGGTCCGACGACCCGGAGTTTCCCCTGGACGACTCCACCATCCAGTCGATCCTGACCCTTCTCACCAACCTCAAACCCCAGCAGACCATTACAGAGGGCGATACGCTGGAGGCCTATGGCCTGGACCAACCCTTCGCCACCCTGACCGCAGCCAAGCCGGACGGCGGGACGCTAACCATCTCCCTGGGCAACACCACTACGGACGGCAACAGCTACTATATGCTGATGAACGAACAGGAGAGTCCGGTGTATATCATCTCCAACTCCCTGTACACCGAGATGTCCAAGACCATCTATGACATGTGCGACCTGCCGGAGCTGCCCCAGCTGACGGAGGAAAACCTCCAGTCCGTCACCGTTGAGGGCGCCGCCAGCACCCTGTTGCGGCCCATCGACAAGGAGACCTCCACCGACGAGGAGACCGGGGAGGAGACGGTCACCGTCACCTGGGCTGCCAGCGGCGAGGACGTCACCGGCAACGCGGACACCGCCTCTCTGCTGGCGGAGCTGGGGGCGCTGACCTTCACCAAATGCGTGGACTACAAGCCCACAGACGAGGCCGCTGCCCTGTGCGGCTTTGATGCACCCCAGGCCACGGTTACCATTCTCTACCTGAACGACACCGGTACCGAGGGGACGCTGACCCTGACCTTCGGCAGCGAGAACCTGGACCAGACCGGCTACTACGTCCGCATGGAGGGGGATTCCACCATCTACCAGATGGACACCGCTTCGGTGGACACCATTCTCTCTGTGGCGGAGAATGGCCTGACTGCGGCGGACGCCACGGGCGAATAAACTCGATCTCGTTTCCCATCCGTCTCATCTGACCAGGGGGGAGCCCCCGGGCTCCCCCCTGTGTGGCGCTGCCGGCAGAAACGGCGCGCGATCCTGCAAACGGAGGTGATTTCATGCGCGTACTGGTGGTGGAGGATGAGGTCCGCCTGGCCGCCACCCTCCAGGACCTGTTGGAGCTGAACGGCTATACGGTGGACGTCTGCCACGACGGCGAGGCGGGGCTGGACAACGCCCTGACCTCCATTTATGACGTGATCCTGCTGGACGTGATGCTGCCCAAGCTGGACGGCTTCACCGTGCTGCGCCGCCTGCGGGCGGAGGGCAGCACCACGCCGGTGCTGATGCTCACGGCCCGGTCCGAGCTGACGGACCGGGTGAACGGGCTGGACTCCGGTGCGGACTACTATCTCACCAAGCCCTTTGAGCCCAAGGAGCTGCTGGCCTGCATCCGGGCCCTGACCCGCCGCCAGCCGGAGCTGCGGCAGACTGATGCCCTGAAATACGGAGACCTGCGGCTGGAGAAGACCTCCTTCACCCTCTCCTGCGGCGAGCGCTCCGTGCGGCTCAGCCGGAAGGAGTTCGACATGATGGAGATGCTGATGCTGAACCAGAAGCTGGTCATCACCAAGGAGAAGCTGCTGCTGAAGGTCTGGGGCTATGAGTCCGACGCAGAGGACAACAATGTGGAGGTCTACATCTCCTTCCTGCGGAAGAAGCTGGACCATCTCCACTCCCAGGTGAAGATCCGCACGATCCGCATGGTGGGCTACTGCCTGGAAGCGCCTGAGGAGGCATAGTTTTCCACAAAGTCCACATTTTTCCACTTTTCCACAGAGTTTTCGACAGGAAGGGGGCGATCCTCCCATGATCCGAAAATTGCAGATCAAATTCGTGGCCATGTGCATGATTCTGGTGACCGCGGTACTGGGCGTGGTATTCACGGCTGTGTTTTTCTCCGCCAAGCAGAACATCGAGGTCATCAGCCATCAGGTGCTCCAGCGGGTCATGGAGGACGACACTCCCAGCGGCCGGCCGGATCTGGGGCTCAACCGGGGCGGGGAAGACGTTCTGCTGCCCTATTTCACGGTGAATCTCTGGGACCGCAGCGGAATCTACGAGGCCTTTGTCACAGGCGGGACCTATTCCAATCTGCAGGACACACAGGAGCTGCAGACCATTCTTACCGACTGTCTCCAGCAGAACCGGCCCGAGGGCACTATCCACAGCTACGGCCTGCGGTATCTGCGCCGGGACTATGGACTATACGAGCGCATCGCCTTTGTGGACATGTCCATGGAGCAGGCCACATTGCAGGAGATCATGGGCTCCTATCTGCAAATCGGTCTGGCGGCGCTGCTGCTGCTTCTGGGCGTCTCCATCCTGCTGGCCCGGTGGGCCACCCGCCCGGTGGCAAAGGCCTGGCAGCAGCAGCGGCAGTTCCTTTCCGACGCCTCTCACGAGCTGAAGACGCCGCTGACCGTGATCCTCTCCAATGCGGAACTGCTGGAGGCGGCGCCGCTGGAGGACCGCCCGGCCCGGTGGGCGGACAACATCCGCTCCGAGGCCGGACAGATGAAGTCCCTGGTGGAGGAGATGCTGACCCTGGCCCGGGCGGACAATGCGGTTCCCACGGCGGTGATGGGGGAGGTCTCGCTCTCCGACCTGGCCACGGACTGCGTACTGGCCTTTGAACCGGTGGCCTTTGAGGCGGGAAAGCCCCTGGAGAGCGACATCACCCCCGACGTGACCGTCACCGGCGACGCCGACAAACTGCGCCAGCTGATCGGCGTCCTGCTGGACAACGCCATCAAGTATGGGCAGGCGGGGGGTACCATCAGCCTGACCCTGCGGCGCACAGACCGGCAGGCCCGTCTGCTGGTATCCAACCCCGGCGATCCCATCCCACCGGACCAGCTGGGCCGCCTGTTCGAGCGATTCTACCGGGCGGACGCCTCCCGGGGGGAGCAGTCTGGCTTCGGCCTGGGGCTGCCCATCGCCGCTTCCATTGCGACGGAGCACAAGGGAACTCTGAAGGCCGAGAGCGACCAGGCCTCCACCCGGTTCCTCTTCTCCATGCCGCTGAAAAAGTGAGCCATTGAAAAGAAGGGCTTTCCTTCCCGGGAGGGCCCTTTTTTTGTGCCGCTTGAAACCGTAAGAAATCTGTAAGAAATTTCTCCGGGTGTTTGTAAGAATTCCCCGGTATGCTACAATCAGCTCAAGGAGGGATCGAGATGAACGCGTGCATTCTGGTGGTAGACGACGATCCGGAGATCGTGGGGGCCATCGCCATCACCCTGGAGCGGGAGGGCTACCGGGTCCTGCGGGCCTATGACGGCATGGAGGCTCTGGATCTGGCCCTGGATCCGGCGGTGCGGCTGATCCTCATCGACGTGATGATGCCCAAGCTGGACGGGCTGTCCGCTCTGCTGCGGATCCGGGAAAAGCGGAACCTGCCGGTGATCGTCCTCTCCGCCAAAAGTGAGGACACGGACAAGATCCTGGGCCTCTCCATGGGGGCGGACGACTATGTGACCAAGCCCTTCAACCCCCAGGAGCTGGCGGCCAGAGTCCGGAGCCAGCTGCGGCGGTACACCCTGCTGGGGGACGTCCACGCGGAGGAGTGGCAGGGCCTCATCGTCAACGGGCGCCTCACCTACGACCCGGACCGCCGGGAACTGCGGGCGGATGGGGAAGCGGTGAAGCTCACCGCCACGGAGACAAAGATCGTGGACCTGCTGATGCGTAACCCCGGCCGCATCTTCCCGGCGGAGGAGATCTACCGCCGGGTGTGGGACGGGGAGGCGGCCTACGCCTGCGAAAACACGGTGATGGTCCACATCCGGCGCATTCGGGAAAAAATCGAGCTCAATCCCAAGGAGCCAGATTACATCAAGGTGGTGTGGGGCATTGGATACAAAATCGAGAAGCGTTAAGCCCGCCCTGGCC
>ENA-OVFW01000889-OVFW01000889.1-human-gut-metagenome-genome-assembly--contig:-NODE-889-length-12151-cov-3.223958_pt1 | contig 12151 bp, 9 predicted proteins | sample MGYA00237765_ERZ505409 | MGnify/ENA primary metagenome ERZ505409 (study PRJEB26158, sample SAMN06016413) | human gut metagenome | biome: human gut; feature: ankylosing spondylitis patient; material... | reverse complement strand
TGAAATGATGTACAGTTCGCAAATAATGACAATAAAACAGCGGCAAAAACTATAAACTTTAGTTTTTGCCGCTGTGGTTTAGTAATAATACCTTATAAATTTTATATTGTAGTAATCACAGGTTGTGATGTCGTTAGTGTCAATCTCATTTATAAGGATATAATCCTGAGCAACACCTAAAAGATAGCCTGTTTTCTGAACAATTGTGTTTGCTCCCATGAGAAAATCAACGGTGATTCGTCTTCCGATTTGTGTTCGCATAAAACCGTTGTGATATCTCAGATTTTCGGCTGTTACAGGAAACGGATATTGATAATCACTCATCGACATTCCAATATTCTGCCTTATCGGCGTTGCAACGGTGGCTCCGGAACTCGCCGTTGTAGCAGGGGTTGCAGGCAAAACAGGTATAGATGTATCTATTTTTTTTAAGTTCTTAATGAACGGTATATTTTGAAGACTTCCGCTGTATTTATTTATATTTTCAGGTTGTTCTTCTGATGTACTTCCGCCCTCTTCATATGCTATTTCTGCCTGTTCAAGCGAGGGATTGTCATTTGATTTTTGAACTTTTTCTGTCATATTGGGGTGTGCAACAGACGGTGCGCCCTGATTGTGTCGCATAATTTCGTCAATCGCAGGAATATAACATCCGATATCCGCTGTGTTTGACGGACATGAATTGTTGAGGCAGGCTTTGTTTTTGTCAAGTCCGTAATGATGTTCGGGATTAATCTGATTTGCCATAGGAGTTGTATTAACTGCCATATTTGAAGAATTATCCATTAAGCTATGCTCCTTTATGTTTTGGAATAAGCCTCGGTAGGCGAATAAAAGCAATGATCCCCTACCCTGTTGTAAATTACTCCGTTGTTTGACGGAAAAAATGTTGGGCAGGTATCTGAAAATGGATTAAAATAGAAAATTGAATTTCCGACAGATGAATCGGTATTGCCCGCCACTGCCCAATCGGCAATGTTATAGTGAATTTCGTCAGGACGTATATTGTAAACATTCTGAGGATTATATTGTCCTCCGACAGTTGTTTTAAGACAGGTAAATTGATTTGGTTGTTCCATTATGGCACGGAAATCTCCGCCCTTGCTGACTCTTGCAAATTCCCCGTTTGGAACACGGGTTCGGTTTACAATTACCGACGCAACGGCACGCATTCCGTTTTCACCTTCCCCACCTGCCTCACATTTTAAAAGCCTTGCAAGCAATTCTCTTGTACTCAATGCCACCTTTTTTCACCAACCGTTATTTTATTCAATGATATTTTATGCATAAATTAACTTGTTGTTACAAAGAAAAAGCTTGTGATAAATGTGTTATTCACGCAGACAGAAAATTCTGTTTTATAGAAGCAACTCAGACGGTGTTCGATAATCTTTTGAGATGCCAACTACAACATTTATTCAGATTAGCTGTTGCTGTCTACCGCTTTACTTGCTTTTGCAGGGCTATTTTGCCAATCACCGAACCATCTCATAAATTGTTTGCTTTGCGTGATTTTGTTAATATTTTTGTTTACATTATTGTCAATACTGCGTATAATGTTGCTAATGCACGTCTACTATGAAAAGCTGCTGCGCAAATACCCGGATGCGGTCACGGTAAAGGATGTGGTAACCCTGACCGGCTACACCCTGACCACCGTCCACAACTGGTGCGGCCGTGGGTCACTGAAAGCCTTTCATAAGGGACTGAAGTTCTGTATCCCGAAAATCTTTCTTGTGGATTTCTTCTGCTCCCTGATCTTCCGCTCCATCCCCCGCAAAAGCCTCTGGCATATCCAGACGCTGAATGAATTCAGCAGGGAGATGAAGCGGAAGAAGTAAAAGTAACCGCCTCTGCATTTTCGTAGAGGCGGCTGCTTATCAATTAGTCATAATCTTCGTCATCCGGCCAACCGGATATGATATGTAATTCACCTGAATCCATATCCATTGCCATATTATCTCCCATACACATCAGCAAATCGCCGTCAGAGTCAATTGCCATATTGTCTGAGATTGTATGAGCAAAATTTCCGTCATCGTAGTCAAAAAAGTGTTTTCCCATAAATAAAACTCCTTACTCAATTCTAATGATTTCGTAATCTCTTGTTCCGTATATCCGTTTGACTTGATACAGGGATTCGCCAATCCAAAATGTGATTCTGTCTCCAGCTTCTTCATTCGTTGCAATATTAGTACAGTGCAAATTGCTTTTTGCGTTTGTTCCTCCGCAAGCTGACGGCAATATATGATGAATGTTCCAACCACAATATATTTCTTGCCCATAGTAGTTCACAGAGAAGTTATTGTTACCATAGCCGTCTTTACACATTAAATTCCCGTGAAAATCCTCTGCATACTGTTTGCTGCCGTAGCACTCTTCCCAAAATCGTAGAGCGTTGTATTTATTGATTTTCATTACTTTCACCTCCAATCCGAACAAAAAGTAAAACCATACACATTATGCGTGTATGGTCTCAATCTATCCAAATTGGAACTTTACACGCACAACAACCAAGACGGTCACCTAAATGACTGTCTAAGAAGTATGGTGTAAAGCTTTGATACAGCAACTGGGCCCACCTCAAAGAAGAGGAGAATCTCCCGGAGCCTATCTTGTGGGTTCTCAATGGCGTAACGAGAATTTTAATCGACATTGATAGTATCTAGGAATTACATATTTTAAGCTTGTAGAAGTTTTGAGTCCTTTGTTCTTTTCGGATTTCTCGTCGCTCCGTCATACAAATTACTTCAAATTTAACATAACCTACACCATAAATTATATCTTGGAAAGTAAATAATGTCAATTAGAAAATCTGCGATTTAAAAATTCGCACACTCGCACCTGCCTTTCGGTTTTGGTAGACTGTAACCGAAAGGCGGGTGCATTTTGCATTGCAGACCTGCCGGGGAAATTTTGAATGGGAGGATCACATATGAAATCGCTATTTGAGCAGCTGGGCGGCACTTACACAAGGCAGGGCGACTATTGCCTACCCGATATTTGATTACCGCCCGAAGAAGAACGCCCCATCGGCATTTACGGCCAGCGGCGGCGAGTTTATCTGAAGAAGCATCATCGGGTATTGTATTATAACCTGCTGACCGCCGGGTACTGGACGGCCACCTTGCAGACATCGAGGAGCAGACGCAGGAACTCTTTCTTCGGCTGGTAGAACAATACGCAGACACCGAGGGCGTGACGGAGGCCTTGAAAGCCGATGACCCGATGCCGTGGGTGCGGAAGATGAACGGCATCCGACATCGGGCAAACGAGGTCGTGATGCAGGAAATTGTATATGGGTAACGAGCAAGCGGGGGTCGATGACCTCCGCTTGTTTTGTGTGCAGAAAAGAACAATGCTGTTTTAAAACGACATTGTTCCGAACTTTGTTGACATTGTTCTTTCATTCGGGTATAATGTACTTGTGAGTTTATGCGTGGAGGTATCCCCTATGGCTGAAATGATATCGGTAAGAGAGGCAGCAGTGCGCTGGAATATAACGGAGCGGAGAGTTGCGACGCTCTGCAAGAATGGGAGAATCGCCGGTGCGAAAAAGCAGGGCAATCGTTGGCTGATCCCTGCTGATACGCAGAAGCCGGCGGATCAGCGGCTCAAGACGGGCGCTTTTCGCAAGACGGAGCGCGCGCCGAAGCTACCCCTGCCCATCGGCGTGTCCAACTACTGCCTTGCCTCGTCGGAATACTATTATATCGACAAGACGATGATGATCAAGGATTTCATCGACGAGCGTCCGATGGTGACGCTGTTCACCCGCCCCCGGCGTTTCGGCAAGACGCTGAATATGGATATGCTGCGCACTTATTTTGAAAAGAACGACAAGGATACTTCCGTCTACTTCCAGGATAAGAAAATCTGGGCCTGTGGCCAGAAGTACCGGGATTATCAGGGCAAGTACCCTGTGATCTTCCTGACCTTCAAGGATGTGAAGTTCGACACTTGGGAGGAGACCTTTGCAGCCATCCGGGATATTTTCGCAAAGGAGACCCGGCGGCACAAGGAGTTGCTGGCCAGCGATAAGTGCGATGAGTACAGCAAAAAGACCTATGCAAGGCTGGCAGACGGCAAAGTCAGCGAGGTTGAGCTGGCTTCGGCACTGCTGGACCTGTCCTCTATGCTGCACAAGCACTATGCCGTTGCGCCCATTATCATCATCGACGAGTATGACACCCCCATCCAGCAGGGCTATCAGAAGGACTATTACGACAAGGTCATCCGGTTTATGCGAAACCTGTTTTCCGGCGGGTTCAAGGATAATCAGCACCTGTCCTTCGGCTTCCTCACCGGCATTCTGCGGGTGGCCAAGGAGAGCATCTTCAGCGGGATGAACAACCTGTCCATCAACTCCGTGCTGGACAACAAATACAGCACCTACTTCGGCTTCACCGCCGACGAGGTGATGGAGATGGCGGAATACTACGGCGCTGCCGATAAGTACGACGAAATTTGCCAGTGGTACGACGGCTACCGCTTCGGCAAGACGGAGATTTTCAACCCGTGGTCGGTGGTCAACTACTTCAGCAACGAGTGTGAGCCGAGACCCTTCTGGGTCTCCACCGGCAGCAACGATATTATCGGGGAAGTGCTTGCCCAGGCAGATGAGGAGATTTATAACCGTCTGACCTCCCTGGTCAACGGCAAGACCTTCACCACCTTCATCGACACCGGCGTGATTTATCCGCAGATCAAAAGTAATCCCTCCACCATTTACAGCTTCCTGCTGGTGACCGGCTATCTGAAGGCACTGAAAACCATGCCCTCCTTCAGCGGCGATTTTATGTGCGAGGTCTCCCTGCCCAACCGGGAGATTTCTCTGGTGTATAACAAGGAGATTTTGCAGAGGTTAGAGAATCTGATCCCGCCGTTCACGGCGATTTCCGTTCAGGAGGCCATCTTCTCCGGCGATAACGCACGGCTGAAAGCGCAGATTCAGACGCTGCTGACCCAGTCGGTCAGTTCCTTCGATACCGCCGGGGAGAACTTCTACCACGGCTTTATGCTGGGACTGTGCGCCCTGCTGGGCGGCGCTTTCGTGACCTCCAACCGGGAATCCGGCGACGGGCGCTATGACATTCAGCTGAAGCCCACGCAAAAGGGTCTTCCGGGCATCCTGATTGAGCTGAAAGCGGAGAAAAATTGCAGCGACGAAAAGCTGAAAAAGCTGTCCGAGACGGCCTTACAGCAGATCAACGATAAGAAATACGAAACCGAGCTGACGACCGCCGGGGTCAGGACGATTTATAAATACGGCGTGGCCTTCAGCGGTAAAAAGGTCGAAGTGGCAGTCGGATGAGGAGTAAGAATTCCAAAGTGCCAGCACTTTGGAGATGTACTTACATCGAATGCTAAATGAATTAACAAAAATTGAGGGAGACTGCTTATGAAATCAAATTTTGATTTTCTGAATCGATACTGGCCTGCATTGGCACAGATCGGCGCAACCGCAGAAACCTATGTCTATTCTGATCCCAATGCCTGTATCTATAAACTTGGAATGTTTGCCGAGCGCTTAGTGCAGGAGATCCTTGTCTTTGAGCACATTGCGGAGCCGGCTGTTGACAACACCCACGCAAATCGAATTCGTATTTTGAAGCGAGCCGGTTTATTGCCGCACGAAATTGACAACACGCTATATGTTCTTCGCAAGACAAGAAACTCGGCAGTACATATAGGTACGGACTCCGTGGACGAATCAAAGACATTGCTATCCTTGACATACAATCTTGCTGTTTGGTTTATGGAAACCTATGGAGACTGGGGATATATTGCGCCTGAGTTCGTTATGCCGAGCGAGACCACGCACGAAGATTTGGAATCCGTTATTGCCGAGCAGGAAAGGAAAATCGAGGAATTGACGAAGCAACTGGCCGTGGTCAAGACCGCCGCTTCGGGCAAAACGCAGAAGGAGCGCGCAAGGCGGTCAGAATCTGTTTCCGCTATGATGAATTGGAATGAGGCGCAGACCAGATGCTTGATTGACGAGCAGCTTCGTCTTTCCGGATGGGAAGCTGATACGCAGAACCTGCGCTACAGCAAAGGAACGCGTCCTGTAAAGGGGAGAAATATTGCCATCAGCGAATGGCCTACCAATTCGGCCTTTTACAAAAACGGGTATGCGGATTATGCATTCTTCGTTGGCGAGAAGCTCGTAGCATTGATGGATGCAAAAAAGATGTCGGAAGATGTGGCATCTACCATCGATGTGCAGGTAAAGGACTATGCTGCACATATTAAGCCGGAGGATATTCCACATACGGTTGGAAACTGGAATGGTTATCAGGTCCCCTTCCTCTTTGCTTCAAATGGCAGGGCATATTTAGAGCAGCTGCGGACGAAGTCCGGTATTTGGTTTTTGGATGTCCGGGAACAGGAAAATCAACCGTATCCTATTCGGAACTGGTTTAGCCCAAGTGACCTGATGGAAAAACTTGGTCAGAATACAGCGGCGGCCAATCAAGCGCTGGCTGCAGCAGATAATTCGTTTATGACAGATCCTAATGGGTTGAATCTGCGCGACTACCAGATCAAGGCCATTGATAAGGCAACAGAGGCAATCGTTGACGGCAAGAGAACGACCTTGCTTGCAATGGCCACCGGAACGGGCAAAACCCGTACTGTTTTGGGACTTATCTACAAGATGCTGGAATCCAAGCGTTTCCGTCGTATTCTTTTCCTTGTGGATCGAGTGTCCCTCGGTGAGCAGGCAATGGACACCTTTAAAGATGTCAAGCTGAAGGAACTGCTGACGCTGGACAAAATATATGAGATCAAAGCGATCGATGACAACATCATCAATCTGGAAACCAAGGTCAGCATTTCAACGGTGCAGGGGCTTTTGAAACGCACGATTCTGGCAGAAGAACCGGATTTGATGCCCGGTGCATTTGATTTGATTATTGTGGACGAAGCCCACCGAGGCTATATTCTTGACCGTGAAATGACGGAAGAAGAAATCCTCTACGATAATCAAGATGATTATATGAGCAAGTACAAGCAGGTTATCGAGTATTTCGATGCGGTGAAAGTTGCCTTGACTGCTACGCCCGCCCTGCACACGACCGAGATTTTCGGGGAGCCGGTCTATACCTACAGCTACCGTGAGGCGGTTATCGATGGCTGGCTGGTGGATCACGACCCTCCATATCTGATTAATACGGATTTCATTGAAAATGACGCACAGTTCAAGAAGGGTGAAACCTTGGCGCAATATGACCCCAACACCAATGAACTTTTGAACGGTGCAGTTTTGGACGATGAAATGGATTTCGATGTGTCGGAGTTCAACCGCAAAATTGTTCTGCCGGATCATACTCGCAAAGTATTGGAAGAGGTATCGACCTATCTTAATCCGGAAAGTGGAGAAAAGACGCTGATTTTTGCGGTGAATGATGCACACGCTGACCGTATTGTGGATACGCTCCGAGAAATTTACAAGCCCTATGGCATTTCCAATGATGCCATTATGAAAATCACGGGCAAAACTGCCGGCGGCAACAAAAAGAAGATTTTGCAGGTGATCAAGCAGTTCAAGAACAACCAGTACCCCAACATTGCCGTAACAGTCGACCTGCTGACTACCGGAATCGATGTGCCGGCCATTTGTAATTTGGTGTTTATGCGCAAGATCAACAGCCGGATCCTCTTTGAGCAGATGCTGGGACGCGCTACTCGCCTTTGCCCGGAAATCGGAAAGACTCACTTCAATATCTTCGATGCAGTTCGCGTGTACGAGGACTTGGACGACACTTCAAATATGAAGTCAGTCTCCGTCAGCAAATCAATGGCTGAATTGTTGGAGGATTTGTTCCGTCCGGGGGAGGTCAGCAAGCAGCCTGTCAAAGATCGCATTTTGGCAAGATTGCAGCGTAAGAGCAACAATCTGACCGATGAGCAAAAGTATGATGTTTCCGAGCGCTTGGGCGGAAAAACAATTCGGGAATATGCGAAGAAATTGAAAAGCTGTACAGAGAACGTCTTTGTGCAACGCTGCCGGGAGGATAAGGATTTTCTGCTTTGGTTTGACAACCTGAAGGGCAAAAAGCGCGGACATTACTATTCCGAAAAGGAAGATACTCTTTTGGAAACGACTCGCGGCTATGGTGACACAGAAAAACCGCAGGATTATCTGGACTCTTTTGTGGCCTATGTCAATGAGAACAAAGACCGTATCGAAGCGATCCGCATAGCCTGCACACGCCCCAGCGATATGACCCGGGCGCAGCTTCGGGAGTTAAAGCTGGAGCTGGATAAGGAGAATTTCACCGAGAGTAGCTTGAATGAAGCGGCCAGCGCGGTGAGCAATGAACGGATCGTGGCAGACATTATCGCCTTTGTTCGTCGGGCTGTACTTAAAACGCCGCTGGTGAACCACGATGCCCGCGTGAAAATGGCCTTTTCTAAACTGATTTCGGCGCATCACTTTAACAAAATGCAGCTGGATCTGCTGGAAAAGATCAAGGTATATATGCTTCACGAGAGCATCCTCAATACCGAGACTTTTGAGGCACCGGCGTTCAAGATGGATGGCGGTTTCGCACACTTTAACAAGAAGTTTGTCGGGCAGCTTGCGGAGATCATCCGCGAGATCAACACTTATATTTACGAAGGAGTAGCTTAAATGAGCACGCAAGATATTGTACAGAAACTTTGGAACCTCTGCAATGTGCTGCGGGATGACGGTATTACTTATCACCAGTATGTGACAGAGCTGACCTACATTCTGTTTTTGAAAATGGCCGATGAGACTGGTGCAGATAAGGATATTCCCAAAGCATATCGTTGGGGCTCTCTGACCAGCCGTTCCGGCATTGACCTGAAAAAGCACTACTATACGCTGCTTAGCAAGCTGGGAGAAGAATCCGTTGGCCGCGTGGCGCAGATTTATGCCAACGCATCCTCCAGCATCGAGGAGCCGAAAAACCTCGAAAAAATCATCACGGAGATTGATAAGCTGGACTGGTATGAGGCCAAAGAGGAAGGTCTGGGCGACCTGTATGAAGGACTCTTGGAGAAAAACGCCAATGAGAAGAAGTCCGGTGCCGGTCAGTACTTTACCCCTCGTGTGCTGATCAATGTGATGACGGAGCTCATCAAACCCCAGCTGGGCGACAAGTGCTTTGACCCGGCCTGCGGTACTTTTGGCTTTATGATTGCAGCCAACCGCTATGTCAATGCGCATAACAATATGTATGCACTCTCTGACCGTCAGGCAGATTTCCAGCAGAACAAAGCGTTCAACGGTGTGGAGCTGGTGCACGAAACCCATCGCTTGGCATTGATGAACGCCTATCTGCACAATATGAATGCCAATATCACATTGGGTGATTCTCTCGCACAAAGCACCAAGGGATTGAAAGATTTTGATGTCATTCTGACCAATCCGCCCTTTGGCACGAAAAAGGGCGGTGAGCGTGCTACCAGAGATGATATTTCTTTCCAGACTTCAAACAAGCAGCTGAACTTTTTGCAGGTGATCTATCGCAGCCTGAAGGCGGACGGCAAGGCTCGCTGCGCCGTGGTGCTGCCGGATAATGTGTTGTTTGCTGCCGGTGACGGTGCCAGCGTGCGCCGGGAGCTGATGAATTTCTGCAACCTGCACACCATTCTGCGCCTACCTACCGGCATTTTCTATGCACAGGGCGTCAAGACCAATGTGCTGTTCTTTACCCGCGGGACAACCGAGCAGGATAACACCACCGAGGTTGCGTTCTACGATATGCGCACCAATATGGACAGCTTTGGTAAGACCCGGCAGCTGCGTAAGAGTGACTTTGATGAATTCGTGGCAGGATACGAAGACCCATCCAAGCGCACGGGCGAGCGCTGGAGCAAATTCACTCGTGAGGAGATCGCCAAGAATCCGGACGATAGTCTTGACCTTGGCTTGATTCGTGACGACTCCATCGTGGATTATGACGATCTCCCTGACCCTGTAGAAAGCGGAGAGGAAGCGATTGCGAATCTGGAAGAAGCGGTCGATCTGTTGAAAAGTGTTGTGCGTGAGCTTCGTGCTCTTACGGAGGAAAAGTGATGGCAAGAGCAAAAAAAGAAGCCGCCCTTACGCCCGAAGAGCGTTTGCAGGCGGCCTTGGTGCCGGATTGGGAGTGGCCGTACAAGCTACCAGAGAATTGGTGTTGGACATATTTCAAATCAATTTCTACAATTCAGACCGGAAAGAAAGATGCTAATTACGGTAGCGATGAGGGCAAATATCCATTTTTTACTTGTGCAGCCGAGCCAATTCGATGCCACGGATATTCATTCGATTGTAGAGCTATATTACTTGCCGGAAATGGTGACATCAATAACATAAATCGTTATAACGGAAAATTTGAAGCCTATCAACGGACATATGTAGTAAAAATTTCAGAACCACTTTGCTTTAATTATATTTTTTATTGGTTTAAATATAGATGGTTCGATTTTAACAAAGGCAAGATGTTCGGGACAGCTATACCATATATTCGTTTAGGAAACCTACAGGAATTCCCTACTCCTATTCCCCCTCTCGCCGAGCAGCAACGCATTGTTGTCCGCATTGAAAGTCTGTTTTCCAAACTGGATGAGGCCAAGGAAAAGGCACAGGCCGTGGTGGATAGTTTTGAAACCCGCAAAGCCGCTATTCTGCATAAAGCCTTCACCGGTGAACTGACTGCGAAATGGCGGAAAGAGCACGGTGTGGGGATGGAGAGTTGGGAAGTACGGACTTTGGATTCGGTTTGTTCAAGTATTTTTGACGGAGATCATATGCCACCACCTAAGGCTGAATCAGGTATTCCTTTTTTGGTTATTTCGAATGTAAATACTGGGCATCTCACTTTTGAAAACACAAGATTTGTACCGCAAGAATACTATGACACCTTAAGCGATACACGAAAGCCTCAACTAGGAGATGTGCTGTACACATTAGTTGGCTCGTTTGGAATACCGGTGGTTGTTAATAGCAAAAGGCCGTTTTGCTTTCAACGTCATATGGCGTTGCTTAGACCGATTGATGTGAGTCCGCAGTTTTTGTGGTATATATTGCAGACGCCAGAAATGTATGACAAGGCTTCATCAATAGCTACCGGGACTGCACAGTTGACGGTACCAATTAAGGGACTACGAGCAATGACAATTCCGCGTCCGAACATAGCCGAGCAGGTAGAAATTGTCCGCATTCTTGACGGCTTTTTTGCTAGAGAGCAGTCTGCTAAAGAAGCCGCCGAGGCAGTCCTTGACCAAATCAACCTGATGAAAAAATCCATTCTCGCCCGTGCTTTTCGCGGTGAACTGGGTACGAATGACCCAAGCGAGGAGAGCGCGGTGGAATTGCTGAAGCAGATCATTTAACATACTTGTTGAAAGCAAGAACAGAAATGAGGGATGATAGTGCTGGATCAGACAAATGCAAATATTGAAAGACATATCAAAACTCACACAGAGCGTTCCGATGATGACCGTGCGGCAGTAGAGGGTGGCGACCTCGGAAGTCGTTGGAGGGAGGGCTAAGCCGAAAATCCTTAGAGAAAAACAAAAGTCTGCTTTGATCACTTACTATTAGAAAAAGGTATAAGAAAAAGCCCATAATCGGCTTGATTACAGGCTTTTTCGGTGGCGGAGACGGAGGGATTCGAACCCTCGTCCCTCAAGGGGCATCATGATTTCGAGTCATGTCCGTTATGACCACTTCGATACGTCTCCGAATATTGGTGATTTACCTTGTTTATTGTACTTGTTTTTTGTGTGATTGTCAAGCAAAATTACACAAATTTGTAAATTTTAAATTTAATCCGTAAAAGCATAAATAAGTGTCTGCGATTATTATATGAATACTTATGCTTGATTTTGCGGACAGTTTTTCTTGAAAATTATGTATAAATGTATTATCGAAACAACCATGCTCAAATTATCAATCGGCACAACTGCACCTGCGGGATTGTCTTGCAAAACTTTGTAACAGCAGCGTTATAAACAGCCTCTTGCGGCACATCAAAGGCAGATATAGGCAAATTTATTTTTGGCATTTATTTACTGCAGATTGTTTTCTCAAAAATAAGCAACCTAGCAATTATGAGCAACGCTTGTGCGGATTGATGTTCCGAAATTTGATTAAGTTCCTTCTATGCTTTTAGGGTGTATTTTCCGTTTT
>ENA-OVFW01000875-OVFW01000875.1-human-gut-metagenome-genome-assembly--contig:-NODE-875-length-12257-cov-3.110802_pt1 | contig 12257 bp, 7 predicted proteins | sample MGYA00237765_ERZ505409 | MGnify/ENA primary metagenome ERZ505409 (study PRJEB26158, sample SAMN06016413) | human gut metagenome | biome: human gut; feature: ankylosing spondylitis patient; material... | reverse complement strand
CACCAAAACACTACTATTAATTTTTGAAAACTGGTTTTTACGAACAGGAAGTTATGCCAGTTTAGTAATTATGTTATCCGAGTATCAGGGGTATCAGAGTGCAGATATTATTGCCACTGGTGGTAAAGAACCTTTCTTTTCTTTTGGTGCAGAAGGTGACTTTGCAAAGTTTGGAGAAGATGCTTTGAAGAATTTAGGCTTTCAAGGAAAAGTTAGATAAATTCCGGTTTATCACAAAGAATCCAGATATGAAACGAGCAGAGCCTCTACCTTTCGGTGGAGGCTCTGCTCGTTTCATATCTGCGGTTTTGCTCAGGAAATGGCGTCCACGTCCCACTTCATCTGGACGGCGTCGGCGCCTTCCAGTGCGATGTGGAGCGCACCGGCGTTGTCGATGGCCTGCTCCGGCGTCCGTGCGCCGCACAACACGTGCAGGCCGGGGATCATCCGGGCCGTCAGGGCGATGACCAGCTGTGCCTTGGTGCAGTGGTACTTCTCGCAGAGGTCAGACCAGCTGTCCAGCAGCCGGATGGCCTGCATCCGGCGGGCGGGCTGGAAGCAGGGGTTCGTGTTCCGGGTGCTGCCCTCGGGGTAGGTGGTGTCCATGGTCACCTTGCCGGTGAGCAGGCCCTGCTCCAAGGGAGAATAAGCCTGAATGGACACGCCCAGCTCCTTGCAGGTGGGCAGCAGCTGCTTTTCGATGCGGCGGGTCAGCAGGCTGTATTTTTCCTGAATGACGTCCAGCTGGCCGTATTTGCAGTAGCCGCGGATGAACTCAGCGGTGGTGTTGGACGCGCCGATGGCACGAATTTTGCCCTGCTCCTTGAGCTTCATCATAGCTTCGACGGTCTCTTCCAGCGGGAAGATGGAAAGGTCCGGCGTCTGCCAGTGGGTGTAGAGCACGTCCAGATGGTCGGTGCCGAGACGGCGCAGGCTGTCTTCCACATCCTCGATGATGCTCCTGGCCGACAGGTCGCGGTAGGTCTGCACGCCGTCCACCACCTTGTGGAGAACGGGGCTTTCGTGCCGCCACTCGAGGCCGCACTTGGTGGAGAGGATGACCTTGTCCCGGTCGATGTGGCGCAAAGCTTCGCCCACCACCTCTTCGCTGTGGTAAAGGCCGTAGATGGGGGCGGTGTCTATCCAGGTGATGCCCTGCTCCACGGCAGTCTCGATGGCTTTTACCGACAGGGCGTCGTCGTTGTCGCCCCACCAGCTGCCGCCGCCGATGGCCCAGGTGCCAAGACCCAGAAATGGTGCGGAGAGGCCGCTTTTGCCAATGTTACGTTTTTCCATAGATCGTTACCTTCTTTTCCGGCAGCGCCCCGCGAAGGGGGTGTTGTCGCTGACTGGTACATATTGTTGTATTTTAGATTTATTCCAAAAAGAGCTGCCGCGCAGGTCTTCTGCACAGCAGCTCTTGGGAACCTGTAACTTAAATATTGCCAAATTCGCTCAGCTTTAACGTCTCATTGTGCGTTTCAGCCCAGCGGATAGCCCAATCGGAGGTGAACAGGAGCAGGCGGTTGCCCTTCATGTCCTCGACGGCCTTGGTGTCGCTGGTGAGGTCGAGGTCGCGCAGGACGTAAGTGTCGGGGTCGTTCTGGATCCAGCGCAGCTGCTCGAAGGGGAGCTGCTGCATCCGGATCTCGACGTTGTACTCGGTGTTCAGACGGTACTCCAGCACTTCCAGCTGCAGCACGCCGACGACGCCGACCACGACTTCTTCCATACCGCCGCCCACTTCGCGGAAGATCTGGATCGCGCCCTCCTGAGCGATCTGCTCCATGCCTTTCACGAACTGCTTGCGCTTCATGGTGTCCTTCTGCTCGATGCGGGCAAAGTGCTCGGGGGAGAAGGTGGGGATGCCGGCGAACTCGATCTTCTTCTTGCCGGTACACAGGGTGTCGCCGATGGAGAAGATGCCCGGGTCGAACAGGCCGATGATGTCGCCTGCGTAGGCTTCATCGACGATGGCGCGGTCCTGCGCCATCAGCTGGGTGCCGGTGGCCAGCTTGATGTTCTTGCCCTCCTGCACATGGTAGGCTTCCATGCCGCGCTCGAACTTGCCCGAGCAGATGCGCATGAAGGCGATACGGTCGCGGTGGGCCTTGTTCATGTTGGCCTGAATTTTGAAGATGAAGGCAGAGAACTCATCGCGGCAGGGGTCAACGGCCTCGCCGGTCAGGCTGTCCACGCGGGCCAGCGGGGTGGGGGTGAGGCGGAGGAAGTTCTCGAGGAAGGGCTCGACGCCGAAGTTGGTCAGCGCAGAGCCGAAGAACACGGGGCTCAGCTCGCCGCGCAGCACGCGGTCGAGGTCAAACTCCTCGGCAGCACCGTCCAGAAGCTCGATCTCATCCACCAGCTGCTGGTGCAGGTAGGGGGTCAGCAGCTCGTCCAGTGCGGCATCGCCCAGCTCAGCCTCGGTCTCCTCGACCTTCTTGACGCCGTTGGCGCGGCCATCGCTGGAGAAAGCAAGCACTTTGCGGGTGTTGCGGTCGAACACGCCCTTGAACTCCTTGCCGCAGCCGATGGGCCAGTTCATGGGGTAGGTCTTGATGCCCAGAATTTCTTCGATGTTCTCCATCAGCTCGAAGGGGTCGCGGGCCTCGCGGTCCATCTTGTTGATGAAGGTGAAGATGGGGATATGGCGCAGGGTGCAGACCTTGAACAGCTTGATGGTCTGGGCCTCGACGCCCTTTGCGGCGTCGATGACCATGACAGCCGAGTCGGCTGCCATCAGGGTGCGGTAGGTGTCCTCCGAGAAGTCCTGATGGCCCGAGATACCACGCTGCTTCTCAATGTCCATCCAGTCGGACACGGCGTGCTTTGCGCTCTGCTTGCCTTTGACAGAGCCTGCCTGATTGATGGCTCCGCCGTACAGCAGCAGCTTTTCGGTCAGCGTCGTTTTGCCGGCGTCGGGGTGGCTGATGATAGCAAACGTCCGGCGGCGCTCGATTTCTTCACGATTTGTCATAAAAGTTTCGTTCTCCTGAGATGCGGCCCCGCGAAGGGCCGGGTGGATGTATCAGCAAACAATAGGGTCTGTTTACATGGGAAACTCTCCTATAAAATTACATACAACGCTTATTTTAACAGAAAATCCACATGGATGCAAGAGTTTTTGCTATTTTTTCAGAATAAGGCAGGGCAGGGGCGCAGTGTCGGCCCAGTTGGCAAAATCGCACACCAGTACGGTATATTTTTCCAGCGGGAGAGCCCGCAGCCAGCCGAGGATGCTCTGCTTTTCGTCCGTGCCGATGACGCGGCCGCTGTAAAGGATGGCGCTGAGCACGCCGCCGGTGCGCAGCGCCGCGAGGGCGGCTTCCAGCGCAGGGATGCTGCTGTCCGCTGTGGAGAAGACGCTGTGGTCGGCCCCGGGCAGCCAGCCGAAGTTGAACATCACGATGTCCGCCGTGCCGGGCCGGACATACTGTAAGAGGTTTGCGTGGCTGTCGCAGATGAGCTCTGCCGTAAGGCCCTGCTTTTCGAGCCGGGCGCGGGTGGAAGTGATGGCCTCGGGCTGGATGTCGAAGCCCAGCACCCGGCCTTCCGGGCCGGAAAGGCGGCAGAGGAACGCCGTGTCGCCGCCGTTGCCGCAGGTGGCGTCGATGCAGAGCTTCGGGTGGGGGAGATGGGCAGTAAGATAGTCCTGCACGAAGCGCACCGCCGTCAGATCGGGGGTGCGGCGGCGGACGAGCCGCCCATCCTCAGGCGCAAAGCCGAATTTTTGCCAGAACAGCCCTTCGCCCTCGTCGGCGGGCAGGGGCGCGGTGAACACCGTCGCAGCTTCCCGGTCATAACCGCCGAACCGGCGCAATATCTCTTTTAACAGGTAGGAGCCGTAGCCTTTCCGCCGCCACTGGGACAGGACGGACAGGGCCGTGATGTCCGCGCCTTTTGGGGTGGGCGTGACGCCGCACCGGCCGATGACGTCGGCCTCTTTATAAAGGGCAAAGCCCGTTTGAGTGGCGCTGATTTTCATAGAAACTCCTTAGACTTTATTTCACACATTCTTCACTGGGGAAACGATTGATTTTCACAATTAGCAGATAGAATAAAACCGTGCCGGAGAGGAGCGAAAAAGCTCTTCCCCCGGCCGAAGTTGTTTTCATAGCCGGAGAGTGCCGAATGGGCGAGGATTTTTGCCGGCAGGCAAGGCGCTTTCCCGAAGCAATCCTAGGCGGATTGCAAGGGAAAGCAACGCAGTATGCGGGCAAAAAGACCGCTCAGACGGTGCGCAACGGTTATGAAAACAACTTCTAATCCCTTAGAAAGGAAGTAATCACGATGGATGAAAACAAATGGGAATATGACTATTCCTCTTCCAATAATCCTGCCGGTGATACCGGCTACCCCAATGTAGGGTCCAGCGGCATGAACACCGCAAACACTGCTTCTACCTTCAGCGAGAACACCCAGCCTTCCGGCGGCGCAACGCCGCCCCCCGCAGGCCCGCAGAACACAGCCCCTGCCGCGCCGAAGAAGCCGAAGAAGAATGCAGGCAAGGCTGTAAAGAGCATCGTCGCTCTGGTGCTGGCCGCAGCCATGGGCTTTATGGGCGGCTTTGTGGGCGCACGCTTCGGCGGCAATAACAAGGTCATCATCCAGCAGGTGGAGCGGTCCGACAGCTCTTCGGCAGACTCTGAGAGCGCCGCCGAAGGCACGACTGTTTCCAGCGGCATGACCACCGCACAGGTGGCCAAGACCGTCAGCCCCAGCGTCGTGGTCATCACCACCGAGCAGGTGGTCTACTCCCAGTGGTCCTGGTACGGCCAGAGCCAGGTGGAGAGCGGCGCCGGCAGCGGCGTCATCATCAGCTCGGATGGCTACATCCTCACCTGTGACCACGTCGTGAGCGGCGCGTCCAACATTACCGTCACCATCGGCGACAAGGACTACCCTGCCACCGTCGTGGGCGAGGATTCCACCAGCGACATCGCCGTCATCAAGATCGATGCCGACGGCCTGACTCCCGCCATCGTGGGCGACAGCGACAAGCTGGCCGTGGGCGACAACGTGCTGGCCGTGGGCAACCCGCTGGGTGAGCTGGGCGGCACCGTCACCAGCGGCATCGTCAGCGCCCTGAACCGCAGCGTCTCCATCCAGAGCTCCAGCTCTGTCAACACCATGTCCCTCATTCAGATGGATGCTTCTGTCAGCCCCGGCAACTCCGGCGGCGGCCTGTTCAACATGAACGGCGAGCTGATCGGCATCGTCAACGCAAAGTCTTCCAGCTCTGACGCTGAGGGTCTGGGCTTCGCCATCCCCATCAACGACGCCATCAAGGTGGCGCAGGACCTGCTGGAGAACGGCTACGTCACGGGCCGTCCCTACATGGGCATCACTTATCTGGCTGTCACCGACGCACAGACGGCGGCACAGCTGGGCGTCAACGCCTACGGCATCTACGTCGTGGACGTCGTGTCCGGCGGCCCTGCCGATAAGGCTGGCCTCAAGGCCGGCGACCGCATCGTCAGCATCGACAACACTGAGGTGGCCCAGAAGACCGACCTTGGCACCCTGATGCAGGAGCACTCTGCCGGTGACACCCTGTCCATCACCGTCGCCCGCGACGGTCAGATGCAGACTGTCAGCCTGACGCTGGGCGAAAAGAACGCCTCCAACAGCGGCAATGGCACCAACGGCGCATCTCGTCAGGAGAAGTCTGCCGAGTCTGCACCTCAGCAGGACCCGCAGGGCTAAATCAGGACATGATTGGGCGGCTCGCCGCGTAAAGCGGCGGGCCGCTTTTTTATTATACCTGGCCGAAAATCGTTGCACTGTATGGCAGCAGTGTCACTTCGCCGCCGCAGACCCGGCTGGGGCCTTTCCAGAGCGCAGACGATACGCCGTCGCTCAGCAATTTCCACTGGCCGTCGGGCAGGTGGACCCGCTTTTCTTCCTCCGTGGGATTGTAAAAGACGCAGAGCGCCCGCCATGCCGCGCCGTCGCCGGGTGCGGCGGGAGAAAAATCGGATAGCCGCCGGGCTGGCCGCGTCCGAGGCGCTCAGGCGGGGGAACTGCGCCCGCAGGCCCAGAAGCCCCCGGTAATAGTCCACCAGTCCGTGGAACTGCGCGGCCCGCTTCCAGTCCAGACGGTTGAGGGAGGGCGAAGAGCGGTAGGTGTTGCCCTGACCTTTTTTGGTGCGGGCGAACTCCTCGCCGGCCTGCAGGAAGGGCATCCCCATGCAGGTGAGATAGATGCCCGCCGCCAGCCGGTTCTGGGCCAGCGCCGCCGAGTCGGCGGCAGTGTACTCGGGACGGGCGTACCGGACGAGCATCAGCTTATCCCAGAGAGTGAAATTGTCGTGGGCAGAGACATAACTGACGATCTGAGAGGGCGAATGGGTGGGCAGCTTGTCGCTGCGGCACCACGCGGCCACGGCCCCGCCGATGTCCCAGAAGCTGCCCGGCCTGCCCTCGACGTAACCCGGCTCCCGGGCGTCAAAACAGCCGCCCTTGATGACGTCGCGGGTGTTGTCGCAGAAGATGCCGATGCGCTCGGACAGCATGGCGAGGTTCGCCTTATTGGCCTCGTACCGGTGGAGTTGGCTTCCGCCGCCCTGCCACGGCTCACCGTACATCAGGATGTTTCTGCCGCACGGCAGAGCGTCCAGCGCGGCCCGCAGTTCGTTCATGGTGTCCACGTCATAGAGGCCCATGAGGTCGAAGCGGAAGCCGTCGATGTGATATTCCTGCGCCCAGTAGAGCACCGAGTCGATGAGGTATTTCCGGGCCATGGGCCGCTCACTGGCAAACTCGTTGCCGCAGCCGCTGCCGTTGGAGAAGCTGCCGTCCGGGTTCTGCCGGAAGAAATAATAAGGCACCGTGCGGTTCAGCGGGTTCTCGCTGCGGTACATATGATTGTACACCACGTCCATGATGACGCCGATGCCCGCCGCGTGGAGGGCGGCTATCATCTCCTTGCATTCCCGCACCCGGACTTCGCCTTTCGTGGGGTCGGTGGAGTAGCTGCCCTCGGGGACGTTGTAGTTGGTGGGGTCGTAGCCCCAGTTGTACTGCCGGGTGAGGGGGCGGCTTTCGTCCACACTGCCGAAGTCGAAGATGGGCATCAGCTGCACATAGCCCACTCCCAGCCGCTTGAGGTAGTCGAGGCAGGTGGGGAAGGTGCCGGCGGAAGAAAGGGTGGTCCCCTTCTGGGTAAAGGCCATGAATTTGCCCCGCCATGCATTCCGAACGCCGCAGGCCGGGTCTTGCGAGAAGTCGCGGACGCTGACCTCCCACACTGTCCGGCGGGAGGCCGGGACAATGACCCGGTGGTCGTGGTTCCAGTCGGGCGGGTCGATGCGGGGCGCGTCTAAGATCATGCTCCGCAGGCCGTTGACGCCTGCCGTCCGGGCGTAGGGGTCGCCCGTCTCGTATGCTGTGCCGTCCACCTCGACGGTAAAGGTATAGTAATGTCCGTGCTGGTCGCCGGGCAGATAGACCGACCAGACGCCCTGCCCGTGCTGTTCCAGCGGCAGGGTCCCCATGCAGGCCCCGCCGTCGCCCCGGCGGTAGAGGTTGACCGATACCTTCTGCGCCGTGGGCGCCCAGAGCCGGAGCCGGGTGCCGGAGGGGTTATATTCCGGCCCCAGAGGGCCGCTGTAGTTTGTCTGCCGTGCAAAGGCGCTGCTCGTTTTCATTTCGTTCCATTCCCTTCGCATATCAAATCAATATAAAATTAGTGTACCCGCCTGCCCGTGGATTTTCAAGACTTTTCTTGCAAAAGGGGGCAAAGTACACTATACTGGAAAAAAACGCAGGACGGAGGCAGGCAGATGGCATACACCGACGATTGGGAGAACTTGATGAACGGAGTGTTCGGCCCGGGAGGAAAACTGCGCTTTGATACGCAGAAAACGCCGCCGGAAAAGACCGGTCTGCCCGATATGAACGCAGCCCTGCTCGAGCAGCAGAAAAAGCTGGACGAAATGCTGAAAAAACAGAACGCCGAGCTGCGCAGAGACACCACACAGGAGGCGCTGGCCCAGAGCCGGAAGATGCTCGAGGACATGGAGGCTGACGGCCTGCTGGCCAAAGGAACCACCGAAGTCAGACAGGAGCATCTGGGCAGCTTCGAAGGGCTGGCCGCTGAGGTGAAAAAGACAGTGCTGGGGCAGGACGCCTTTGTGGACGGCGTCGTGCGGGCCATGCGCCGGCCCTTCGTGCTGGGGACCGAGGCCCCCACGGCCAGGAACGTCATCCTGCTCTGCGGTGCGCCCGGCACGGGGCGGCATTTCGCTCTGACGGAGACGGCCCGCTGCATGGCCGCCCGGGGTCTTTTGCAGAGCGATAAGCTGGCCGTCATGGATCTGGCGCTTTACCCCGACCCGGGGGCTGAAAAGCTCTTTTTGCAGGATCTGTACGCCGCCCTCCATGCGCCGGGCGAGATCCTAGTCTTTGAGCACTACGAGAGCTGCTACCCGGGCTTTTTGAAGACGCTGGCAGACCTGGCCGTCAAGGGCAGTGCGCCCCTGTCCAGCCGGTATCTTGTCAACAAGGAGGGCATCCTCGTGGACGCCGGGACGGCGCTTGCCCCCGGGGCTGTGAGCCGCATCACCCCCTGCGGCAAGTACCTTGTCTTCTTCTCCCAGAAGGGCCGGGAGGCGCTGGCTGACAAGTTCGGTGCGGCCTTCGTCTCGGTGCTGGGCGATGTCTGTGAGACCAGTGCCTTTGCGCGGGAAGCCCTCGCCGCGCTGGCAGCCCAGCAGCTCAACGCGCTGGCCGCAAAAGTGAAGACCCGCCTCGGCCTGACCCTGTCGGCGGGCGCGGATGTGCGGGACTATGTGGCGGCCCGGTGCAGCCCGAAGCAGGGTGCGGCGGGGCTTTCGGCCTGCTGCGATAAGATATTCCGCGCTCTGAGCGAATACTGTCTGCAAACAGATGCCGCGCTTACCGGAACGATCACACTGACTGCCCGGGAGGGCGGCCTGGACTTTGCCCTCAACGACGCCGGGCCCCAGAAGCTCTTCGATTTACTGCCCGCCGCCTATACCGGCGCAGTGGAAGAGATCAGGAAAGAGCTGAACGACCTCGTGGGTCTTGCACCGGTGAAGGAATACGTCTTCGGTCTTGCCGATAACATTCAGGTACAGCAGCGCCGTGCGGCGGCGGGCCTCAAGACCGCCAGCCTCTCGATGCACATGATCTTCACCGGCAACCCCGGCACCGGCAAGACCACCATCGCCCGGCTCGTGGCAAAGTACCTCAAGGCCATCGGCGCCCTCAAGGGCGGGCAGCTGGTGGAGGTGAGCCGGGGGGACCTCGTGGGCCGCTACACCGGCCACACCGCCCCCCTGACCAACAGCGTCATCCAGAGCGCGCTGGGCGGCGTCCTTTTCATCGACGAGGCCTACAGCCTCTACCGGGGCGAGCAGGACAGCTTCGGCCTCGAGGCCATCGACACGCTGGTGAAGGGGATGGAAGACCACCGCGACGAGCTGGTGGTCATCCTTGCGGGCTACACCAGGGAGATGGAGACGTTCCTGACCGCCAACAGCGGCCTTGCCAGCCGCTTCCCGAACAAGATAGAGTTCCCGGACTACACCGCCGATGAGCTGCTGGACATCACGAATGTGCTGGCGAGGGGCAAGGGCTACAGGCTGGCCGAGAGCTGCACGGAACCGCTGCGGGGCTACTACGAGCGCCGGCAGGCAGAGGATGCCCGCACGGCGGGCAACGGACGTCTCGCCCGCAATACGCTGGAAAAGGCCATCTTCAACCAGAGCCGCCGCCTCGTGGCAGAGCCTGCGGCGGAGCTGGATGTCATCCTGCCCGGTGATCTGGAGCTCCAATGATAAAAACAAACGCTGGCACGAAGGTGCCAGCGCTTGTTTTTTACAGATTTTCCATCCGCAGCAGGTAGTAAAGCACCTCGATCAGGACGTTCGGCGAGAGCAGCGATGCCGCATGGCTGCCCTCGATGAGCCGCTGTTCGCGGTTGGAAGCCGTCATCACATAGTCGGCCAGCTGGGCCAGCGGGCCGTGGCTGTCACAGGTGATGAGCAGCACCGGTACATCCCGCCCTTTGGCGGCAGCGGACACCTCTTCCAGCCTGGAGCTCTGCCCGGAGGCCGAGAGCACGATGAGGATGTCTTTGGGGGTCAGCGTCTGAGCAAAGGCAAGGTTCTTCTCGTGGACTGCGCTGGAAACGCACCGCTTGCCCAGGTGGCTGAACCGGATGGAGGCATCGAAGGCCACCGGCAGGCCGCCGCCCTCAGAGACCACCTCCATGACCTCGCAGCTGCGCAGCAGAGAGAGGATCTGCCGCAGCTGGCGGGTATCAATGGCCTGAATGGTGGCCCGCAGCTCCTCTTCGCGGTTTGCCAGAATGTTCAGAAGTGCCTGATGCAGCTCGTCCTGCCCTTCGTCCCGCATACGCTGGGCTTCCTGCTGCTCCATGGCGTCCCGTGCCAGCGCCAGCTGGAATTTGCGGTAGTTCTCGAATCCCAGTTTGTGGCACAGCCGGGTGACGGTGGCCTCGGACGAACAGCTCAGCCGGGCCAGTTCTGCTGACGTACACATCGACGCCCGCTTTACATCTGCAAGGATGCAGTCCGCAATGCGCCTCTCGGCGCTGTAAAGCTGGATGCCGGAACATAGCAGCGTTACTACGCTTCCGGGGGCTTCGCACATAAGTGATCCCTCCTCGCATTATGCGCAAGACGCAATTTCTTCTTGAGTTCTACTTGAGATTGTAGCAGTTTGAACGAAGAAAATCAATTCAAATTCCCATAAATTTTCGGGGTTGACGGAAATTGACTTTTTCTGCCGATTTTTGTATCCTGCACGGTTTTGCCGCACAAAGCGCAAAAAATGCCCCTCCGCGGAGTGCGGAGAGGCATCGGGAACCAAATATTCAGCGCAGCTTAGTGCAGAAAGGCGTTTCAGCAGCCTTCCTTCTCAGCCAGCTTGCGGCCCATCAGCACGCCCATGACGGAGGCCATCATCAGGCCGCGGGTCCAGCCGGAAGAGTCGCCGAGGCAGTGCAGGCCCTTGATGTTGGTGTCGAGGTTCGAGTCCATCTTGACCTTGTTGGAGTAGAACTTCAGCTCAGGGCTGTACAGCAGGGTCTCGTTGGCGGCGAAGCCGGGGACGACCATGTCCAGCATCTTGATGAACTCGATGATGTTGGTCATGGCGCGGTAGGGCATGGCGGCGGTGATGTCGCCGGCCACGGCGTCCTTCAGGGTGGGCTTGACGTTGGACTGGGCCAGCTCCTTCGCCCAGGTGCGCTTGCCGTCGAGGATGTCGCCGTAGCGCTGCACCATGATGTGGCCTGCGCCCAGCATATTGGTCAGCTCGCCCACCTTCTGGGCGTAGGCGATGGGCTGGTTGAAGGGCTCGGTGAAGTTGTGGGAGACGAGGATGGCGAGGTTGGTGTTCTCGCTTTTTTTCTCCTTGAAGCTGTGGCCATTGACCACGGCCAGGTCGTTGTCATAGTTCTCCTGTGCCACGAAGCCGCCGGGGTTCTGGCAGAAGGTGCGGACCTTGTTCTTCCAGGGCTTCGGGTAGCCGATGAGTTTGGACTCATACAGCACCTTGTTCACCTTTTCCATGACCTCGTTGCGGCACTCGACGCGGACACCGATGTCCACGGTGCCGGGCTTGTGGGCGATATGGTGCTCTGCACAAATTTTCTCAAGCCAGTCTGCGCCGCGGCGGCCGGTGCCGATGACCACGGTGTCGCCGTAGACGGCGCGGGGCTCCCCGTTGCCCTGACGCAGCAGCACGCCCTTGCACTCCTCGTCTTCGAGGATGATGTTCTCGCACTCGGTGGAGAAGAGCATCTCCACGCCGTTGTCAGCCAGATAGTTCTGGATGGCGAGATAGAGCTGCTGTGCCTTCTCGGTGCCGAGGTGGCGGATGGGGCAGTCCACCAGCTTCAGACCGGCGTGGATGGCGTTCTTGCGGATCTCCTTGATGTCCTCGCCGGTGTAGATGCCCTCCACATGGGGGTCAGCGCCGAACTCGAGGTAAATCTTGTCGGTGTAGTCGATGAGCTCCTGCGCAAACTCTTCGCCGATGAGGCTGGGCAGGTCGCCGCCGACCTCATAGGAGAGGCTCAGCTTGCCGTCGGAGAAGGCGCCTGCACCGGAGAAGCCGGTGGTGATGGCGCAGGTGGGACGGCAGTTGACGCAGTGGCCGATCTCGGCCTTGGGGCAGTGGCGCTTTTCCACCGGCTTGCCTTTTTCCACCAGCAGGATGTGCTTCTTGCTGCCGCGGCGCAGCAGCTCCACAGCGGTGAAGAT
>ENA-OVFW01000857-OVFW01000857.1-human-gut-metagenome-genome-assembly--contig:-NODE-857-length-12462-cov-5.146369_pt1 | contig 12462 bp, 8 predicted proteins | sample MGYA00237765_ERZ505409 | MGnify/ENA primary metagenome ERZ505409 (study PRJEB26158, sample SAMN06016413) | human gut metagenome | biome: human gut; feature: ankylosing spondylitis patient; material... | reverse complement strand
TTTTGAACAGTATAAGTCTTGGCAAATGGAGCATACGTTTGTAGGTCAACAGCTGTTGGTTTAACAACTATTTTCTGTACAGTCACAGCTTCAGGAAATTTCATCTTGATATTTGCATAAGAGTATACAGACACCATCGGCAGATTGAAATTATCGAAATGCCCATCTTCCTGTCCCTCCAGATTGATAATTGGTGAGATGCGGAAATCTTTCTTGGCTATTTCGCTATAGTCTGTCGCATATTTCTGAATGACAGGCAAGTCAAATTCCACGCCATTTCTGCTTTGAGTCATTTTGGAATCATACTGCAAATAGAACAGCCATGCCCCCTTCACCATGGTACCATCTGTCTCAAACTTTCCAGAAGTACCATTCCATGAGAATCTATTATTACCAACATGTCCTTCATGTATAGTATAATAGCTAGTCGGATTATTGTAGTCATAATCAACAAGAACTGCACCAACTTTATCACTTCCATCAAAAGCAATTCCAGAGCCTCCAGTCATACGTGTAGTCGCATTGTCAACACCAAATGCAAAATCTATCATCGGACGTTTCAGCTTATTAGCATCATCGTTACTTCCCAAATATTCTTCATTGGAACATCCTGCCAACAAAGCAGTGACCAACAACGAACTTACTAAAATTTTTGTTTTCATTTTATCATTAGTTAATGTTATACCATTTCCATATCATGTTACCGTATCATGCTATTAGTCCCCATCACCTGGGATTGTTCCCGAATCAAATCCTGAACCGTCATTGGGACTTCCTGCAAAACCTTTTTCTACTTCCACTTCCAAAATTTCCACTTCTGGAGCTTCATACTTCATTTCCTTTTCTACTTTCATAATCATAAATTTAAATTGTTAGTAATATTAAAAATCTCTTCATTATTAACTGGTAATATGCATCTCTGGCTATCAAAAGAATTAGGTTATCCTTAATAGTCTTGCAAATCTTTCTATAAAAAGACGAGCAAACCGCCTTTTCAGCCTGCAAAGTAAGAAACAAATTTCCTAAATACACTTCGAATGCATTCGGCTGAATATCTGCATGTTACCCGAGAAGTAAAAAGATAAAAGTAAGAAGAAAAGAATTTTTAAATGAAAGGAAAAGATAAACGATAAGTCTGATATACAATCATTTATAGTGCTAATGATAAATTGCAATTTTTATCTATTTATGCATATTGACACTCCTTTATGACACTATACTGCATAAGGAATAACTAATTTAACTCATTGATTTACAATCAATAGTTACTTTGTTGAATAGAAAAAAGTCCACTGACAAGCACAGAAATGACACCATTATCAGACACCAACAACAAAAAAGAAGCTTACAATTAGTCGCTATATAATCTCAGGTTTTCTATCTGACACATGCCCTGAAAAACCAGAATGTATTAAGCAAAAAAAGGAGCGGATTCCATACCCGCTCCCTTATGGAATGATGACTCAATAACAATATCACAATTTTTCTGCAATAATCAGTTCCCAACCCTTGAACACCAGCGTGATGAGTTCCAGTTTCGTCCCACCTTTGGTGCGAAGCACCTTTTCATCCGCTGCATAACGCACCAGCTGTTCAGCGGCTTCCTTCTTCAAGGAAGCAATCTCTCCCTCCGAAGCGTCACGCTTGGTGTATTTCACCTCTACAATATAGCTATAGGCAATATCGGGTTGGTGCAGTAAATCCGGCATCATGTAAAAGTCGGCATAACCTTTGGAAGATTCGTGTTCGGGAAAAAGAACATATCCCTGCGTCAGTCCTAAATAAGCCAACAGGAAGCCTTTGACATGAGCCTCTCCATCTATGAACTCACGGATGGCGCTTTGACGTTCCAGTTCGCGGGCAAAGAAACGGAAGACAGCCTCCCATTCGCCACGAAGAGCCATTCCTTTTACCAGACCGGAAAAAGAAGAAAGGTCCAGATCAAACATTTTTGCTTCGCGATAAGCTTCTACCAGATAAGTGTAGAGCTGTTCGCGTACAGTCAGGTTCGGAATACCAAGAATGGCACTACCAAAATCGGTACCTTGTATGGATAGCATTCCGAAATAGAACAGCAGGCTCTTGAAGTTCTCCGTATCAGTCAACTTTTCAGCCGGAAAAGAAGTGGAGATCTGTGCTGTGATGCTACCTTCCGTTACAATCTGCTGGATGACGGAAGTGTTCACACCGAATGTCTTATCTATCCGTATCAGATGACGGAGCTTACTGTAATCCGTACGGATATTGTTGTCAACCATTGTCTCTGGGGGTAATTGCTGTTGCAGATAACTATTCAGGAAATAAAGTGTCATGTCCGAATTGAACATCCGTTCTTCCAATTTGCGGGAAGAGAAGCAGTAATTATCATACCACGGCTTCATCAGTTCCACCAGCCTATCCACAGTAACATCTTCCGGCAGTGCGTTTTCATCTTTGTAATAGGTAATCATTTTCCGTACTTCATCCTCGCTGAAACCGATGATATCATTAAACTGCGGCAACATGCTGATATTCGTGCCGATATTGAAACCGCTCGTAACGTCATCCATTGTAATGGGACTCACTCCTGTGATAAAGAGACGCTCCACGGCAGCACCGGCATTGGAAGTGGAAGCTTTGATATTGTTGAAAAAACCGCGGATGAAACCCTCGCCGTGTGTCTTTTCCTGGTAACGCTCCTGCCCATAAGAAGAAAGGATGGTGTTAGTAAAGTTATCGTATTCGTCAATCAGCAGGTAGATGCGCGGGCAGTCCGTGCGGCTGACGTACTCCTTGAGGGCAGCCAGCATCTGTTCTGGATTTGTCTCGTCAGGATTAACAACCTCCCATATTCCACTGCCCAACAGGTGTTCATATTTTAAAATAAAATTCTTCATCACCATGCAGCAATACTCACAGAACGAACGCTCCACAAATTCCAACTTAGAACTGACTTCAGAGAAGTTGAAGCGCAGAACCATGTAGCTGTTATGTCGCTTTGTCGGATGTTGCCCGATATATAGTTCTCCAAACAACTCTTCAAATCTACCGGCATAGTCAATGCTGTAGTACGCCTCCAACATGGCCAGAAACAGTGACTTACCGAATCTGCGGGGGCGAATCAGAAATAAGTAGGGAGGTTGCCGTTCCAGCATTTCGATGAAACGGGTCTTGTCCACATAGTAGTAATCCTCGCACCTGATGCGGGGGAAGTCCGATAATCCGTAGGGTAATGCCTTCATAACTGCCTGCTTTTAATATTCTACAAAGCAAAGGTAATAAAAATGATTGCAAATTCTACGAAGACCTTGAAATAGTTACAATCGGATACCGTTATTTACCACATACTCCGAAGATCGTATCATGGGAGAGGTACGCAGCATCAGCATCGGGCAGACAAGCCAGATGATAAACCGGTACAGCAGAGAGCAGAGAGCTCAAAATACCGCTGATGTAATCATACAATTCATCGCTGTAAGCAAAGTCAGGTGGGCACGAAGGGTGCAAGGCTCCATAGCCCTGAGCTACGTTTAGCCGTTCTATTTTATTAAATGGAGCTTGCGACAATCGTACGCAAGCCGCCAACGGATAACTTTCATTCTTGTAGCAAGGTGTCTTTCCACTCCATGGGCTGCCATATATCCATGGTTCTCCGTCTATGATGCGAAGTATAGGACTGTCATCATTCAGCAGAACAGTGCCTTGTATGTTTTCGCGCCACAAACGGGTGTGAGTACTCTTACCCGTACCACTTTCTCCCAAAAAGAGAATCGCTTTACCCTCACACACAATAGTACTGGTATGGATAGCCACTGTTTTGAAAGGTACTGTAACCACTCCATAGGCAATCCAGCATGCAAACCGAAGCAGGCGGAGATTATAATTACCTTTGAAACTGGCCACTTGCTTGTTTTTATCCAGCCAAAGCTCAAGTGCTTCACCCTCAGGAGGCAGCATTACGAAGAGAAAGCCATTATTATACCGGCCAAAATGGCTGACAATACCATCAATCTCATTCGTATATAGCACTGTTTCAAATAAAGGTGCTTCCGTGGTAGACTCTACAAAGTGACAAAGAGGCTCGCCATCTGCCATTACTTTAAAGGGGATAAAGCCTGTTAACGCATCTACCGCCTGTACCAGCCTCTCACCTTCCACCTGGATGCGGTGTCCGGCTATCAAATAATCATGTATCATCTTCGTTATTTTTCTTTAGTATATATATTTTTCCACTATCCAAATCGAATATCCGGTCACAAAAAGCTAACGAACTTTCACGGTGGGCTATGACAATCAATGTCAATTCCCGATGCTGTAGTGAAAGTATTTCCAAAGCATGATTGATTTCCTGTTCCGTCTTGTTGTCCAGAGCGGAAGTGGCTTCATCAAAGAACAATACTTCAGCTTCCTTGTAAAGTGCCCGTGCAATGCCAATCCGTTGTTTCTGACCGCCGGATAAACGGCTGCCATATTCGCCTAATGGTGTATCCAACCCTTGTGGTAATTCATCTGCCCATTCCTTCAGTTGTACCTGCTGCAAGACCTGTACTACTTTCGTTCGGTCAACTAGAGATTGTCCCAGTGCTATATTATCAACAAGCGTACCTTCTATAATAAATATCTCCTGCGGCACATATCCCACCAGCTTATGCCACTCACTCCGGTTGGCAGAGGTCAGCTTCCTACCGTCAATCAGTATTTCACCGGATGTAGGTGGAAAGAAGCCGAGCATCAAGTTAAAGAGAGTCGATTTCCCCGAACCGCTTGCTCCACGTATTCCAATACGTTCTCCACAATGGATATTTAGATTCAAACCGCCGAAAAGTGCATGTCCGTCCGGAAAAGCAAAACCGAGCTTGTGTAGTTCAATACTGTGCTTGAAGGTAAAAGGCATTTCACTTTGCATCTCTTGCCATGGCCGGTCACTTATGCCCTCTTTTACTACTGTTATAGTATGCGAAACATTTTGAAGTGTCACCCAACTGTTCAATACAGCTCTCACGGCAGGAATCAGCCTGAAAGCTGCTACTGCAAACACACCGCTCACCAGCCCCAAATCACCGCTTCCTGTACCGATCAGCAAGGCAAGCCCACCTACTATTGCCACTTCCGGGAGGAATGACGGAAAAAGCTGGTACACTTCCATACGCAGACGGTTACGAACAATAAATTCCATACCTTGTTCGAAAGAAGCAAGCGAAGTATGAAAAGCCCGGGCTATTTCCAACTCAGAGTATCCCCGGAAAGCTTCCACCACCGTGCGGCTCTGCTTGCGACGTCCTTCCAACTCCTCCATGCCATAGCGTCGTAAACGTTTCCGTACCAAACCCACATACAGACCGGCCAGAGGCAGAAAAGACGCACAAAGCAAAAATCCGGCAAACGGTTCCCAGGCAATAAGCGCCGACACCATTAGCAGTACTAACACTACTTCTCCTGCCATGCGAAAAATAGGAGCTAACACTCCTGAGCAGAACATATAGCAGACATAATTCACCTCATGCCCCAACTGCACACTGCTCTTTTCTTTCAGGAAAAGCAATCCACGATGATAATAATTAGCAAACATCCGCCTACTAAAGTCACGATATATTTCCAATTGATAGCGGCTTTGTACACGTGCCAGAAACACCACCAGAGCATTCTTCAACAATACAAATAGCAGTACAGCCCCACACAGTGCCAGCATCATGCCTCTTCCTCCATTCTGTTTCATTACTACCAGCAGTATTGGTATTAATGCTGCCACTCCTGCAAAATCGAGGATGGCACGCAGCAAGACCGAAAAAGCCACCCATATACCCCGCTTGCGTTGCCCTTTAGGCAGCAATTGAATTATTACTCTAATCATCGATTCATCTTTATTAGCTTTCATCTACTGCTTGCCGGGCATCGTTTTTATCCTTTTGATGTTTCTTCTAAAATCTTTCGCAAACAATACCCAACCGATACTTCCTACACCACTTAGCAAAATGTACATTACGATGACCAACCCCTTCCGGGGCTTCGAAGGACTTAGTGGAACCATTATAGGATGAATGACGGTATATACCGGAGCAACCTTCTTTACTTTTGCTTTCGCCGCATGCACTTGCACTTCTGTTTGATTGTAGATGGAATAGGCTAAATCCATTTCACTTCGCAGTCTGGACAACTCGGCACGCGAAGTCAATTTCACCAGTCCTTGGTTAACATCCGCATACCGAGTGTATTTTTCTTGGGCGGCATAATACTCTGCCTGTGCTTCTCTGCAGAGCTTTTCGTTATATTCCAATATCCGGCGTGCCTTGCTTGTCCGGTATTCTGTCATATATGTTTTCAGGCGTGACTGTATAGTGTCCAGCACAATAGCAGCAACCTGCGGGTCCTGCATTGTGACATTTATGGTTATCGCCCTCTTTTTTTGATCTATCTCAATGCTCAATCTGGAAGCGATGGCGCCGGCTATACCGGCCTCTTCCCGGGTTATCCAGAAAGGTGCTGATTTAGTTCCTCTTTCTATTTTTTCCTCTTTCTGTTTTTTCTTGAACAGGGACAGGCACCATCCCAGCTGTCTGGAGGGTGCCGAAGTGATGGAATTCCACCACGGTGCTTTCTGATATTCTTTCAGGTATTGGGCAAGGGTCATTGTGGTGCTGTCTCCCTGCCTGTGTATCTCAGTATTGAAAAGCCGGAGAAGAAAGGGAGTGGAAGTGGCAATGGAATAATAGAGGGAAGGGTAAAGGGCCTCTCTCTCGATGGCTGTGGAAGAGTTCATATCACCGGTCATGCCGACCCATGCACTGATGTCCGAATAAGAACGTTTGTGGAGATCTTCATGGGCCACAAATATACTTGCCGTATATTCTTTGGGAGTGCCAAGGGCAATGATTATCCCTACAACAGCACCAATGCTACAGACTTTAAAAATCAGTATCCGGGAATTCCAGACTTTTGTGGCGAGTTTAAGCCAGTCAGTCTCCTGCTTGTCGGAAAAATCCTTTTCGTACATATATTTCGCTTAAGTTATGATATTTGTCTTAGAGTCGGTTAAAATCATTCTTTCATTTCACTGCTGATGAAATACTTGGTAAGTATCATGTCTGAGCACTTATCTCAACCTACTCTGTGCGGTATATCAAAACGAGGATGTCCTTATAGGGGACACCCTCGCTTACTATTATTGAATTAACGAATGAAGGTGGTTACTTCACGGGACTTTTTATTTACTTATCCATACCGCACCATCAGCATCTTTTAAGTGACTGCTATCATCTACTAAACTACCACTATTCTCTTTTACAAAGTCATTACAAGTAATGTCATTGGAACCACCGACAGTCAAAGCTACGGCGTCAACTGTAATCTTGCTAACAACAGCACTAATGGAAGATGCAGATATAGTAGAAGCGGCAGTAAATGTCAACTCTCCATAACTACCATCTGCTAATGCCAAAGCAACTGATTCTACTCCAACTTTGATTTTCGTATTCTGCGGGATAGTTGTTACAGCAGTAGTAACAGCTTCAATTTCTGTAGCACCGACAAAACCTGTTAAGTCTGCAGCATTGGCCAAGATTTTCGGGAGCTTATGAACAGTACCTTTCTTGTAATATTCAGCATTATCAATAGTGCTAGCACCATAGATAGTACCATTTCCATTATCTAAATTACCATTCACTGTAATCTTAGCTTGTGTATTCTGTTCACCACCAATAGTACCTTTGTTGGTCAATGTAGCACCACTGGCAACCTCAATTGCGAATACCTTAACACCTGAAACTGCAGTAACAGCAGCCGCCACCTCAGGAGTACTAAGCGTGCCATTGTTATTCAATGTACCCTTCACCTCAATTTTCGCTCCAGATGTATCCTCATTAGGTATAATCACCTCTGCACCTGCTGCAATTGTAGCAGTAACACCTTGGGCAACGACCAAACTCTTAATAGTCAATGTCTTCTTTTCAGCTGCCTTGATAGTAGATGCACCGGTTACAGTAAAGATCCTACTGTTCAAATCAGCAGTTTCTTTCACATTCAGGTCAGCTTGCAGGCTCAAGTCCGCAGTTATCTCAGTTGCAGCCAATTCACGGCTTGCGTCAGCAGACTGACTTGCATCAGCTACGATAGCCCATTCACCACCACCAAGTGTAATGCTTATGCTGGCAGTGTTAGCAGCGTTGAAATCTCCACGGTTAGTAACGATAGCGGTTGTTGTACCACCAGAAACGTTATATTGTTTACCACCAGCCAATACAGCATAAGTAGTAGGATTAATAACCTCTACAGTACCATTAATGTTAGTTATTGCGGCATTATTTGATTCACTTCCATCGCGAGCAATAATCTTACCGCTATTAGTAAAGGTTGTGGTAACTGCCAGAGTACCAAAGTTATCAATCGTACCATTATTTGTGAAACCATTTGCATTGTTTAAAGTACCTTTATTCACAATCATACCGGCATTTGCAGTACCCGGAAGTGACAACGTAGCATCTTTATCTACTGTAATGTTAGCCTTAGCCTCATTTGTAAAGACAGTAAATGTTGTTTCACTCTGCACTTTTATTGTAGCCTCGCCTACATTCTCCACATTAGGCACTGTCAGTGCTGCTGAAGACTTAAAGTTCAATGTCTTATTATTCGTCAAAGCCGTTATGTTATCAATAGCTCCCACAGTCAGCGTACCATTATTAGTCAAAGAAGCAACAGTTCCACTCTTCTGAACCTTACTGAGCGTAACAACCGCACCTTCACCTACTACAAAGTTTACATTACTTCCCATCGTGATGCCCGACAAATCAAGTTGAGCAGTAACTGCAGTCTTATCTTCTTTTCCCAAAATAAGTTTGGAATCTGAATCACCACCTGCCAATGTAAATCCAAAGGTAGGAAGACTAGTTACGTAAACAGACTTGCCAGCACCGATGTTAAATATAATATCGCGTCCTATATAAGATTCAAGATGATCTTTTACATATTGGATATAGTTATTCCAATCCGTTGTACTATTGATAGTGAACTCATACGGTTGCTCTACATTTCCTCCTGCGTTGAAGTTAAGTTCTATCGTGCTTAATACACGAGTTTCGGAAGTAAAATCCTGCGGATTTTTAGCTTCTGGATCAGTCGAAGCCGGAACATTAATTATCTTCTCAGTCATATTACCATTCGTAGTTTCTGCATTGATTTTCAAAGTAGTATACTTACCTCTCGGAATCAAAATCCAGAAATTCTGAGCCTTGTCATTTTCCAAAGCCATACCACCTTTGATAGACAGTTCGGCAGCACCCTTAACCAAGTCTTCATTTGTCGTCGTATAAATACCAGCAGCAGCAGAACCTGCTTGTACAATTGTTTCGATAGTTTCTTTAGCTTTAGCCATCTTGGTTGCATCGATAATTCCGTCTGTTACTGTCAATACATTAGCATTTAATTCACCAGCTAAAACCTTAGGATTCAACTTTCCTCCTAACACAAAATCGCTTCCACCATTAATAGTGATTTTCGTCAGTTTTGTTCCCTCCGGTGCATTCTTGAACTGTACTGGAACTTTCACCGGTGTGTATAGATTCACAAATTCAAGTGGCAAATTGAATGCAGCAGCGTCGGCCAATTTGATACCCTCATTCAGGTTCACCATGGGAGCCACCATATTCATGTATTTAGCCATCTGTTGTGCAGGAGTCTTTGCGCTTGTCGGATCGTATTCCTGAGTCTGCAACGACAGAGACAATGCTTCACGATCCAATACATCTTTATAGCTGTTGTAGAATAGATAGATACCTTTTGTTATAGAAGAAGGAGATGCAAATGTAGAGGTTGCACCACTACTCTGAGCGATAAACGGATAGTTGTTGTAAATTGCAGCACCGTTCACAGTTCCCGCATTTTCTTCATCCATCATTGCAGCTCCCAGTTTATCAGTCGTTTGTTCCCAAAGGAATGACAGAGAATTTCCGCTTTCCTCAGCACTCATACGTGTATCAACAGAGTTCCCCACTTTAGGGTAGCTTGCAGAGAGAATGACGTCTATTTCTCCTCTATTTTTCAATTCTTGTGAATAGTCCTTCACAAATTCTTCATTTTGGCAAGCCGTAAAAGCTATCGGCAAGCACAAAGCAAAGAGAACATTCTTTGTTTTCATATTCATTTAATTAATGTTTAATGTTATTCGATCATCTTTTTTAGTTCCACAGCTGCCATTACAGAGGAGGAAGGCCGGAGTCATCTGCACCACCTGCATTCGGACCGCTTGCTGCGAATCCCAATTCTACAACTACTTCCAGAACTTCCACTTCCGGAGCATCATACTTCATTTCCTTTTCTACTTTCATAACTACAAAATTTAATTGTTAATAATATCAATATGTTATTCTCATCATTCTATAAATCGAACTCATCCCTTGCAAAATTCGCTATTCCTACTATATAAATAAGCATAGTAAAAGCTCCTTTCAGCCTGCAAAGTAAGAAACAAATTTCCTAAATATATTTTTAGTGTATTTCGTTGAATATCTGGATACTAATAATAAGTAAGAGGAGAAAATAGGGAAAGAATAGAATTTCCAGGAAATAGTATTAAACGATGTATAGGTTTAGTAATTAAGTAGTTGTGCCATTGATAGTTAATGGCATTTCAAACTATTTATATATATTGGCACTTTATTCTGGCACCATATTATATAGCAATATAATATGGTAACATGCTTATTATCAAAACATAACGAGGTAGCCAAACGAGAAAACTCCTATTGCTACAAATTGAGTTAGCACCATTATCAGACACCGGCAATAAAAATCTTATTTACAGCTAAGTAAATAATTCCTTCGATGACTCTTGGAGAGAAGACTCTCGATAATAATCAACTAACGCAATAAGGGAACCAAACCGTACCTGGACCGAGTCAAGTCCATACCAGATCCGTACTTGCTCCGTATAAAAGTACCTCTACATGGAGCTGGTACGGACTTGACATAGACTTGGTACGGAGCAAGACATACACATGTATGTGTAAAAGGGCACTCTTTTTCTTAAGACTCTAAGCTAGGATAGCTTTTTCTTTTTTCAGTAACCGGACGAAATCAGTCATCAGTTCTTTACTCGATGCTCTCATATAGCGCTGAAATGCTTGGAAAGAACGATGTCCGGAAAGCGACATCACGTAGTTAATCGGATAGCCACGTTTATAAAGATTGGTCACACAACTTCTTCTGGCCGTATGGAAGCTTATCAATTCGTATTTCGGAATTGTCACGATGGTAGTTTCTCCACCACGGTACTCCTTACGGCTAACAGCCTCATTAATACCGCATCGCGCGGCAAGAAGCTTAATGATTTTGTTGGCCTTCACCTTATTTATAACCGGAAAGCCAATCTGTTGATAATGTTCAATCAGTGGCGCTATTTCCTTCAATATCGGAATTTCAACCAGCTCTTTCGTCTTTTTTTGGTAGAGCGATATTACTCCCTTCCGTACGGTTGCTTTATTCAACTGCTGTATATCACTAATCCTTAATGCTGTATAACAGGCAATAATAAAAGCATCCCTTACCTCACGCTCTTGGTCACTCTCTGTCTTTGCCAAAGAAAGCTTCTGGATCTCCTTCTCTTGCAGATAAATCTGTTCACTCGAATCAGCAGGCAGTGTAGTCTGAACTTTCAAGAAATAGTTGTTGGTTGTCATCTCGCTGTCATAAGCACGATGCAACAGATTCTTGATTACTTTCAGCGTATTGATGATTGTATTCTGAGTATAATGCTTTCCGGTTTTCCCATAACTGTACTCGTAAAGGTAGTTGGTGAAATCAACAAAGAACTTTTTATTGAAGTCGTCGAACGAACCGATCGGCACTTTCCGTTGCTTGTCGTAATCTTCCAGACGCCCCAACGCAGTGAGGTAGGTAGCCTTGGTACTTTCAATGCCACGCTTTCCTTTGCGATTTACATTCTTTTCATACTCGCCAACCAATCTTCTCAGACAAGCAATCGGATTTTGCAAAAGTTGTTCCTTCTGCTGGTTTTTATCAACGATTTGCCGGACAACAGCAGCCGACAGGTACTCTCCCTTCATGGCAAGTTGTTCGTCCATTTCGCATAAAGACGTTACTAAATTATCAATTTGTTCATTAATATATTTCAACCGAAGCCTCTCCCGTATGTTCAAGCCGCCGTTCTGATAGCATCGATATATTTCATGATTCCAATACTGTGGCTCTACACGGAGTTTTGTATAAACTCTGATTCTCCGTTTATTGATAGTTGTCACAAGCATTATTTGCGTCAGTTTATTCTTTTCACTGACCTGCTTTAGATTGAATCTAATTTTCATTTCTTTTTCTTCCTTTCAGTTTAGTGGTAATTGTTCCATAATTATCAAGATTATAGTGATATATAAACAAAGAGTGCCCATCTTATTTTCAATAAGAATCCATAAGAAAGCTATAAAAAAGTTTGTATTTATGCATTTTCGTTGAAAAGCATAAAAAAAAAGCTTTATTTTG
>ENA-OVFW01000843-OVFW01000843.1-human-gut-metagenome-genome-assembly--contig:-NODE-843-length-12641-cov-2.673526_pt1 | contig 12641 bp, 13 predicted proteins | sample MGYA00237765_ERZ505409 | MGnify/ENA primary metagenome ERZ505409 (study PRJEB26158, sample SAMN06016413) | human gut metagenome | biome: human gut; feature: ankylosing spondylitis patient; material... | reverse complement strand
GTTGGCCACCGCCGGTCGCTGAAATTCGTTCCTGCGGGGCAGGATTTCATCGAGAATCCCCGCCCCGTTATCCAGAGGGGTGAAGATGACCTTGTCCCCCACCAGGGGGGTGATCCTCTGATGGCGGAACTTTCCCCTTCCGCGGCAGGCGACCAGAACCCCATCTCCGCCGTCCACGTAATAGAAGCCGCTGAGGGCTTTTAAAATAATCCCTTCCATCAGCCGAAGTTCATCATGCGGGTCTCGGAGAGCTGCCCGTCAAGATAGACATCCACTTGCTGGAAGCCGGTTCCATAAAGTGTTACCACCCGGACGCCTAGTACGGTCTGTACGTCCTCATTGAACTGATCCTGCCCGTTGACTGTGACCCGGACACGGACAGTCTCCTTGTCGGAGCTGGCCAGATTTACCGTATAGCTGATGGGCTTCAGCGCACCTCCGCTGCCTGGTGTGGGGGAAACCTCCGGGGCGGTAGAGGCCCCCGGCGTGGGAGTCGGGGTGATCTCCGGGTCGGGAGAGGTGGAGGGATCTGCCCCTTTGCTCAGGCGCAGATGGATGGTGGAACCCTTATCGACCTCAGTACCTGTCTGGATGGACTGCCAGCAGACCAGACCCTCGGCGTAGTCATTGCTGTACTGAGGCTCGTCAAATACGACCACCAGTCCCAGCGTTCCCTCAGCCTTAGCGCGGGCCTCCTGCTCTGTCATGCCGAGGAACGGGATAATAACAGAGGTTTCCGTCTTGACACCGCTGCTGACTACAAGAGTGACCTTCTCCACATCGGCCAGATCGGTCTCCGCCACCGGGTCTGTGGAAATCACATAGTCCTTGGTTACATCCTCCGAGGTCTCCTCCCGGATAACCAGATTACCGGCCTCCTCGGTGAAGCCGAGTTCCCGCAGGGTATTGATGGCCAGACGCTTATCCTGATTCACCAGGTTGGGCATCCGGTTCTCCTCCACGTCGGTGCTGCCGCTGCCGTTGCTGATATCGACAGTGATGGTGGTTCCCGCCGCAGCGTTGCGTCCCGATTGCGGATCCTGGTTCACAATCTGTCCTTTGGGTAAAGTGCTGTCAACTTCCTGCCCCTCTACGACCTGAAATTGAGCCACTGTTACGCCGCTGTCCGCCCGCGCTTCCTCGATGGTCTTACCCACCAGATTAGGGACATTGTAGACAGTCTGCCCCGGGCTGCTGAAGAAGGAGACCCAGAGAAATACGCCGATGCCGACTACAAACACGGCCACTGCTGCAATAGCCAGAATAATGGGCAGACGACTGCCGCCCCCATCCCGCCGGTCCGGATAGTCGTCGTAGTCCACCTCGTCCTCAAGGGGAACCGCACGGCTTTTGCGGGGCTTCGGTGTGGGACGGGCATAGGGCTCCTCCGATGCGGCCCGGCTGGCATGGGCCGGCTGGGAACGCACGGTATGGGGTGTGTTGGCGCCCAGAATCTGAGTAGGCTCGTCGCCGTCGGCGATGAGCAGATCGGCGGGCGTATAGTCGAAATTGATGCTGGGATTCTTGCGGAACTCCTCCAGATCCACCAGCATGGCGTCTGCCGATACATAGCGCTGGTTGACATCCGAGGCCATAGCTTTCATGGTGATGGCCTCCAGAGCCTCTGGGATCTCTGGGTCGATCTCCCGTGGGGAGAGCGGAATGGAGTTGATGTGCTGGATGGCCACCGAGATGGGAGAGTCGCCCTCATAGGGCAGGCGGCCGGTGATCATCTCATAGAGTACCACACCGGCGGAGTAGATATCGCTGCGGGCGTCGATATGGCTGCCGCGGGCCTGCTCCGGCGAGATATAGTGTACTGAGCCCAGGGCCTCCTGGGTCAGGCTGGCCTGGGCGGCGGAGGTGAGCCGAGCGATGCCGAAATCGGCCACCTTCAGGCTGCCGTCCCGCAGCACCATCATGTTGTGGGGCTTGATGTCCCGGTGGATGATCCCCCGGCTGTGGGCGTGAGAGAGGGCCTTCATGATCTGAGTGATGAAGTGCAGCGCCTCCCGCCAGGCCAGCTTGCCTCCCTTCTTCTGCATATACTGCTTGAGGGTGATGCCGTCGATGAGCTCCATAACGATGTAATCATGATGTTGGGATGGGAGAGCATGGCGACGGCCTGGGACTCATCGTGGAACCGGCGGCGGAACTCGGCGTCCTGAGCCAGCTCCTCCTTGAGAATCTTCACCGCCACCAGCCGGTTAAGGCGGTGATCCCGCCCCTTGTAGACCACGGCCATACCGCCCGTCCCGATGCGCTCAATGATCTCATATCGGTTGTCGAGTAATTTCCCTATGTACTGATCCATAGTTCATTACCCCCTTTTAAACGATCTGAAAGAGGACCGCCGTAACGTTGTCCGGCGCGCCTCTGGACAGAGTGATGTGGAGCAGGCGCTGGCAGCAGTCCGACGGCTCCCCGCCGTGGATGGCCTCGTAGAGCAGCTCCTGGTCCGTGACGATGTTGCTCAGCCCGTCGGAGCAGAGCAGCAGGAAGTCCCCCGGCTGGAGCTCCTTCTCGTACAGATCTGCCCGGATGCGCTCCTCAGAGCCCAGTGCCCGGGTGATCAGGTTCTTCCGGGGATGAGTACGGGCCTCCTCGGGGGTGATGTCCCCCCGCGCCACCATGTCCTCCACCACCGAGTGGTCCCGGGTCAGGCGGGTGATCCCGTCTTCATTGATGTGATAGGCCCGGCTGTCTCCGATGTTGAGCAGATAAGCGGTCTGCTCCACCACCAAGGCCGCCACCATAGTGGTGCCCATGCCGCGGCAGTCCGGGTCGGTGACGGCCCGGTGATAGACTGCCGTATTGGCGGTCTCCGCCGCCCGCGAAAGAACGGCGGCTGGCCCGGCCTCGCCATCGCCGTCCGGCTGCATGCCCTGCAGGGCGTCCACGAAGGTTTCCACGGCGATGAGACTGGCGATATTGCCCGCCTTGGCCCCGCCCATCCCGTCGCACACGACGCCGACCGCCAGGTGCTCTGAAGGAACGTCTAAGTAGAAACCGTCCTGATTTTGTGTTCTTACCGCGCCTTTGTCGGTAATACCCCATGCGTGTATCATACTGAACTTGCCTCTTTCCCGCGCGAGTCTGCCTCTGTTCACGCCCTGCGCGGCCAGGCGTGAGCCGACTTATGTTAAGTGTGTTCCTGCTGCATTGTCTTGCGGCGGAGCTGACCGCAGGAGGCGTCAATATCGCCCCCCAGCTTGCGGCGTACCGTAGCGGTGATGCCGTGGCTCTCCAGCCGCTTCTGGAAGGCCGCCACCCGCCTGCTGGGCTTGAGGGGGCTCTCCTCCACATTGTTGAGGGGAATCAGGTTCACATGCCCCGGCGTCCCCTTCAGGTGCCGAGCCAGCAGATCTGCCTGCCAGTCGGCGTCGTTAACTCCGTCAATCATGGCGTATTCATAGGAGATCCGCCGGCCGGTCTTTTCAAAATACCGGCGGCAGGCGGCGAACAGCTTCTCCACCCCCACGCTCCGGTTGACCGGCATGATGCGGCTCCGGGTTTCGTCGTCGGGGGCGTGCAGGGACACAGACAACGTTAATTGTAACTGATGGTCGGCCAATTTGTCAATTTTTTCAGTCAGGCCGCAGGTGGACAGCGAGATGTGCCGCATACCGATGTTCAGGCCGTCGGGGCTGTTGACCAGCTCCAGAAAGCGGAGCACCGTGTCGAAGTTGTCCAGCGGCTCCCCAATGCCCATGAGCACGATGTTGCTGACCGGGGCTCCGGAGTCCATCTGGGTGAAAAGCACCTGATCCAGCATCTCAGCGGGTGTTAAGTCCCGCACCTTGCCCCCTAGTGTGGAGGCGCAGAAAGCACAGCCCATGCGGCATCCCACCTGAGAGGAGATGCACACAGTATTCCCATGATGATAGCGCATCAAAACCGTTTCGATGCAGTTTCCATCCCTCAGCCGCCACAGGTACTTGATGGTGCCGTCCAGGGAGGAGACCTGCCTGCGCTCCACCTGGGGCGCGTAGAGGATACAGGAGGCGGCCAGCTTCTCCCGCAGGGGCTTGGAGAGGTTGGTCATCTCGTCAAAAGAGAATACGCCCCGGTGAAGCCACTGGAACACCTGCTTGGCTCGGAACACCGGCTCCCCGAGCTCCTTGAAATAGGCGGCCATCTCGGTCAGATTCATGGATTTGATGTCGGTCATGCGTTCTCTCCTCCGCCGGGCCTCCCCGGCGGCTCCAGTCCGTATTTTTTTGCCACCGCCGCCAGCCGTTCCGGCGTAACGGGCCGGGGTTCCGGGGTTGGGTGGTACGGCCCGCCGTCGTAAGGGGCCCGGCATGGCTCCAGCGGAAGAGCCGCCATGGAGGCGGAACTGCGCACCCATACCGCCTGGAACGTCCAGCCGTGGGTCTGCTCATACTCCAGATTCTCCGGAAGGACACGCATGTGCGCCTGAAATTCCGGATTATCCAGCAGCTTAGGGTGGTAGGCCATCTCCCGCCACAGCTCCAGGCCAAGGGTCGGGAAGCGATAGTTACAAGCCAGCTCCGGATCCACGCAATCGCAGACAAACTCGGCCTCTCGTGCCAGGCGCGGAATGAGCTCCTCCACGTGCACATGGGTCAGTTCCAGTCCATCCCAGAGTATCTGCCGATTCTCGTCCGCAAGCAGGCCAACCCCGGCCAGCCTGCCGTCCAGATAGTCCGTCCTGCAGTAATAGCCCGGAAAGACTCCGGGAAACAGACGGTTCTGAAGCTCAACCACCTTATCTTCTGTCATGCCCAGGCGGAAAGGGCCTATGCCCTTGTTTGGATACACTTCAAAGGTTTCCATCATCTTTCCTCCTCAGCCTGGCAAAGAAAAATCCGTCGGTGCCGTGGCGGTGGGGCCACAGAGTCACCTGGCCCTCGGTCTCCCCCACCGGTCCGGACAGGGAGAAGGGCGTGCGGCAAAAGTCCGGGTGCTCTGCCAGGAAGCTGTCGGATACACCCTCGTTCTCCTCCGGCAGGATCGTGCAGGTGGAGTACACCAGCGTGCCGCCGGGCCTCACGTACCGGGCGGCGTTGTCCAAGATCGCCCGCTGGATCACCGGCAGGGCGAACAGGTCGTCAGGCTTTTTGTACCGGACATCCGGCTTCTTCCGGATGATGCCGAAACCCGAGCAGGGGGCGTCTACCAGCACCACATCGAACCGCGCCCCCCACTCCGGCCGGAATGTCCGGCCGTCGGCGGCTTCTGCCCGGATGCAGGCGAGTCCCAGCCGGTCCGCTCCCTCCCGGATGCGCTTCAGCTTGTTCTCGTGAAGGTCGCAGGCCAAAATCTCCCCCTGGTCCTCCATCGCGAAGGCGGCGGAGAAGGACTTGCCTCCCGGCGCGGCGCACACGTCCAGCACCCGCATACCCGGCTCCACCCCGGCGATTTGGGACACCAGCCGGGCCGCCGGGTCCTGGACCAGGAATTTTCCCGCTCGGAAAGGCGCCAGCGCCGTCAGGTCCCCGGCGTGGTCCAGCTCTAGGCATCCGGACACCCAAGGATGGGGCCGGACAATCACGCCGGATGCCACCAGCTCCGCCGTCAGCTCCTCCGCAGCAGCTTTCAGCGGATTCACCTGAATCGTCAGCGGCGCCGGAGCGTTGTCGGCCGCAAGGCAGGCTTCCGTCTCCGGCCCCAGAATGGCCTGGAGGCGTTTCACCAGCCACTTGGGATGGCTGTACCGGATGGAGAGGCTGTGCAGTGCATCCTGGTCCGGGATCCTCGGCAGGTGTACCTTGTTCCGGGAGAGCTGCCGCAGCACCGCGTTCACCAGCCCGGCTGCCTTGGCCCGGCCGTTGTCCTTGGCCTGCTCCACCGCCTGATTGACAGCGGCGCTGTGGGGAATTTTATCCAGAAACAGAATTTGATAAGCCCCAATCCGCAGAATTTCCAGCAACGGCGGCTGCAAGTGGTCGACCTTTTGGGAGCAGTAGGCACCCAGGTAGAAGTCCAGCAGCAGCCGGTTCTGCATCACGCCGTAGACGATGCGACTGCACAGCGCCGCCTCTGGTCCGGACAGGCCGTCCCGGCGGAGCTGGGCCCTCAGGGCCGCATCCGCCCAGGCCCCGGCCGTGCGGCAGCTCACCAGGACGCGCAGGGCGGTGTCCCGGGCATTAGGGGCCCTCATTGGCTGCCTCCCTGATCGCGGCCGCCGCGGCCGATAAAGATCAGCACAAACCGCATCAGCTGCAGCAGGCTCATCAGCAGCGCCGCCACATAGGTCAACGCCGCGGCCCGCAGCACCTTTTTGGCGCCGGGCAGCTCATCCTCATCCAGCAGGCCCGCCCCGTCGATGGTGGCGATGGCCCGGGCGGAGGCGTTGAACTCCACCGGCAGCGTCACCAGCTGGAACAGCGTGGTGAAGGAAAACAGCACGATGCCGATGAAGAACAGAGACTGGTTGTACAGCACCAGCCCCACCAGCAACAGGATGAAGGACAGGCTGGAACCGATCCGCGTGGCGGGGATGATGGCCGTGCGCAGCCGCACAGGCCCGTAGTTTTCCGCGTACTGGACAGCGTGGCCCGCCTCGTGGGCCGCCACGCCCACCGCCGCGATGGTGGGGGCGTTGTAGACTGTCTCAGACAGGTAGATGGTATTGTCCCGGGGGTCGTAGTGGTCTGTCAGATTTCCCCGGCAGGGCCGGACAGGCACACCGAATACCCCGTGAGCCCGCAGCACCGCTTCCGCCGCCTGGGCGCCGGTGATGCGGCGCCGGTTGTTCACGGCATTGTACCGCCGGAAGCTGCCGGACACCTGGAACTGGGCCCACAGGGACAGCAGCAGCACTGGGATCAGCAGCAGGACGTACAGATTATTTGCAAGAAAGTCGCCATAACCGTAATAGATATGACCGTAATAGGGCATAAAAACCTCCCGAATTGTGAAACTGGCGGAGCTCAGACCTCCAACGGGTGGCCCAGCAGATAGGACGCCGCAGCCATGCGCTTGCCGCCCTCCGCCTGGATCTCCGTGAGATACAGGCTCTCTCCCCTGCCGCAGGCCACCTGGATGCCCTGCTTCCCGGCGGAGAGCACTGTACCGGGCGCCGCGCCGGTCTGTTCGCCGGGGGCGGTGCGGTAGACCTTGAACCGCTGCCCTGCCAGCTCGCAGGCCGCGCAGGGCCAGGGAATCAGTCCCCGGACCTGACAGTCGATCTCCCGGGCGGAGCGGGTCCAGTCGATGGGGGACATCTCTTTTGTCAGCATGGAGGCGTAGGTCTGACGGCTCTCATCCTGGGGTGTCCGGGCGGCTGTGCCGTTTCCGATGGCCGCCACCGCCTCGCTGAGGGCCTCTGCCCCCAGGTCCGCCAGGCGCACCGTCAGGGCCTGGGCGTCCTCGTCCGGGCCGATGGGAGTCTCCTTCTGCAGGATCACGTCCCCTGCGTCCAGCTCCTTCGCCATATACATGATGGAGACGCCGGTAGTCTCCTCCCCGTTCAGGATGGCCCAGTTGATGGGGGCCGCCCCCCGATACTTGGGCAGCAGAGACGAGTGGACGTTGATAGAGCCGTATCTGGGCGCCTCCAGAATGTCCTCCGGCAGGATGCGGCCGTAGGCCGCCACCACCGTCAGCTCCGGTGCCAGGGACTGCACCAGCTCCAGCGCCGTGCCGTCCCGCATCTTCAAAGGCTGATAGACGGGAATATTTTCTGTCAAAGCAAATTCCTTTACAGGCGTTGGCACCAGCTTATGTCCCCGGTTTTTGGGCTTGTCCGGCTGCGTGAACACGCCGCAGACCTCATGGCCGTCGGCCACCAGCCGCCGCAAGGACGCCACGGCGAAGTCCGGCGTGCCCATGAACAGGATCCGCATGGGCTCACTCCCCTTCCTGAGCTTCTGCGGCCTCACGGGCCTCCCGCTCTTCCTGCTCCAGATAGTCCCGAAGCTCCTCATCAGAGAGGAAGTGGTCGATGTGCTCCACAAACAGATGGCCGTCCAGATGCTCGATCTCGTGGCAGAAGGCTCGGGCCGTCAGGCCCTCGCCCTCCACCTCGAACCAGTCGCCATACCGGTCCTGGGCCCGGACCCGGACCACGTCCGGCCGGGTGACGATGCCCCATTTGCCGGGCACGCTGAGGCAGCCCTCCAGCCCGGTCTGCTCGCCGCTCTGAGCCACGATCTCCGGGTTCACCAGTTCGATATACTCCTCAGAGTCCTCGTCCAGCACCACGCACACCCGGCGCAGCACTCCCACCTGGGGAGCAGCCAGCCCAGCGCCATTGGCATCCTCCAGTGTTTCCAGCATATCGTCCAGCAACTGGTGCAGGTGAGGGTTGAACTCCGTCACAGGGCGGCACACCTTTGTCAGGCACTCCTCTCCCTGCACCACGATCTTCCGTAAAGCCATAAGTCCTTGACCTCCTTCAAAACGCTGCTCACTCCATGGAGTTGCAGTCCACAAATAGATTCATCCCGCGGTTGGCGCGGTCGTTTGCAAATGCCTTCAGCAGCCAGCTCACCGCCTCTCGGGTGGGCCTGTCGTTCTTTCCCACCAGCAGGCAGCGGTAGCGGTAGCGGTTATTCAGCTTCATCACCGGCGCAGGGGCGGGACCCAGCACCTCCGGTTCTCCGGCCGCCAGCTCCGGCAGGGCGCAGAGGCGGCGCAGCTCTTCCCGCACTGCGGCGGCGGCCCGGAGGACGGCGCCCTCCTCGGTACCGGAGACGGTGAAGGTGAAGAGGTCTGCAAATGGCGGAAACCGCCGCAATCGCCGCATCCGGATCTCCCGCTCATAAAACCCCTGGTAATCCTGCCGAGCCGCGCACTGGATCACATCGTTTTCCGGGGTGTAGGTCTGGATCACCGCCCGGCCGGCACTGCCGCCCCGGCCCGCCCGGCCCACCACCTGGGTCAGCAGGCTGAAGGTCCGCTCGGCGGCCCGGTAGTTGTCTACATACAGGGACAGATCCGCAGCCAGAACCCCCACCAGTGTCACCTGGGGAAAGTCCAGCCCCTTGGCCACCATCTGGGTGCCCAGGAGGATGGGAATCTGCTCCCGCTCAAACTTGTCCAGCAGCTGCTCATGACGGCCCTCGGCGGTGTCTGCGTCCATCCGCAGCACCTCCGTACCCGGGAACAGATCGTGGAGCTCCTCCTCCACCTTCTGAGTGCCGGTGCCCACGTGCTTCATGATGCCGCCGCAGACGGGGCAGGTGTCGCTGGATCGCTCCGAGTGGCCGCAGTAGTGGCACATCAGCCGCCCATTGGCGGAGTGATACGTCAGCGCCACGCTGCAGCGGGGACACTCCGGCACATGGCCGCACTCCCCGCAGGACACCATTCGGCTGGCCCCCCGGCGGTTCAGGAACAGGATGGCCTGCTCCCCCCGCACCAGGTTCTCCTCCAGCTCCTGCCGCAGGGCGCGGCTGATGGAGGTGCCGTTGCCCGCCCTCAGCTCCTCCTTCATGTCCACGATGTGGACCTGGGGCAGAGCCTTCTGGTTGTAGCGCTGCCGCAGGGTGAAGCAGCGGTAGCTGCCGCTCTGGGCGGCGTACATGGTCTCCACCGACGGAGTGGCCGAGCCCAGCAGCAGCAGGGCGTTCTCCTGCACGCAGCGGTACTTGGCCACCTCCCGGGCATGGTAGCGGGGGTTGTTCTCCGACTTATAGCTGGCCTCCTGCTCCTCGTCCAGGATGACGAGTCCTAAGTTGGACAGGGGGGCGAACACCGCCGACCGGGTGCCGATGACCACCGGGGCCTCTCCCCGGCGGATGCGTTTCCACTCGTCGTACCGCTCCCCCGCCCGGAGGGAGCTGTGGAGCACCGCCACCTGCTCGCCGAAGTGGGCGGCAAAGATCCGCAGCAGCTGGGGGGTCAGGGCGATCTCAGGCACCAGAAACAGGGCGGTCTTTCCCCGCTGCAAAGTCTCCTGGATCAGGCGCAGATAGACCTGGGTCTTTCCGCTCCCCGTCACCCCGTACAGCAGGGCGGCCGCCGGCTGCCCCGTCCGGCACAGGGCATCCAGCCCCTGGAAGGCCGCCTCCTGCTCCTCGTTGAGGACGATGGGACCGGCAGGCTCCACCTCCGCCACGGCGGGACGGCGGAACACCTCCTGCTCCTCCAGGGTGAGGATGCCGCTCTTCTCCAGGGACTTGACGGTGGGCATGGAGGCCCCGGTGAAGTAGCACAGCTCCTTGGCGGGAGCCGCCCCCAGCTGGCACAGCAGCTCGGTCACAGAATAGCGCAGCGGCGCCGTCCTGCGGCGAGGGGTGACCCGTGCCATGGCCTCCTCCGCCGGCATGGCCAGCACCGCCAATTTCTCCTTTTTATCTCCGATGCCCCGCTGGGCGCTGGTGATCCGCTCTGCGGCCCCCCGGTCAATCAGTGTCCGGATGGCGCCGTCCGGGTCCTTGGCCCCAAAGGCGGTGCGGATCTGTTCCATGTCGCCCCGTCCGCCCCAGGCCAGAAGCAGCTCCGCCAGCTTCTGGGCGGCTTTAGACTCCCCGGCGGCCTCGAAGGCCGCCGCCCGGTCCACCCCGCTCCTCAGAGCGACGCAGTCCCGCAGGGCATAGTACAGCCCCGCCGGGAGCATGGCCTTCACACCGTCATAGACGGTGCAGAAGTACCGCTCCCGCATCCACAATGCCAGCTTCAGCAGCTTTTCGTCCAGCACCGGCTGGTCGTCCAGGGCGGCAATCACATCCTTCAGGCCGCCCTCCGGCCCCTCCCGGCTCAGGGCCAGGACGATGCCGTCCGACCCCCGGTTGCCCGCCCCAAAGGGGACCAGCACCCGCATGCCGGGCCGCAGGCGGCCCTCCAGCTCCTGGGGGACCCGGTAGTCATAGGGCCGGTCAATGGCGTAGATCGCCTTGGCCACCGCCACCTTGGCCGTCATGTGTCCCACGGGCTTCCCCTCTCCCCTTCGCTCTTACTGGGGCTGGCTCTGTTCCAGCTGGTTCATCTGCTCCAGCTGCTCGTCCAGCTTGCCGTCGGCCACCTCCTGGATGGCGATACTCACCGACTTCTCGTCCAGGGGCTCTCCGGCCAGCTCGGCCTCGGTGGAGATCTCCCGGGCCCGGTGGGCCACCACGTTCACCAGCTTATAGCGGCTGGGCACCTTGTTCAGCAGGTCTCTCATAGCAGGATACAGCATCATAGGGCAAAACTCCTCTTTTCTTCAAAATCACGCAAATTGAGCCAGCATGTGGCTCCGGTTGGGCACGCGGCACTCCGCCGCGGTGAGAATGGCGGCGATCTCCTCGCGTTTGACACCTTGTCGTTGATGACCAGGTAGTCGTACTTGGGGATCTCCCGGAACTCCTGCCGGGCCTTCTCCAGGCGGCCGGCGATCACGTCCTCGCTGTCCGTGTTCCGCCGGTGGAGCCGGCGGGAGAGCTCCTCAAAAGACGGGGGAATAATAAAGATAAACAGGGCGTCGGGGCAGCGCTCCCGCACCTTGGCCGCCCCCTGGACCTCAATGTCCAGCAGCACGTCGATCCCCGCCGCCAGCTTCTCCTGGATGAGCTTCAGGGAGGTGCCGTAGTAATTATGGACATACTCCGCAAACTCCAAAAGCTCGTCGGCGGCGATCATCCGCTCAAACTCCTCCCGGGAGACAAAGTTGTAGTTTACGCCGTTCTGCTCCCCCACCCGGGGCTGCCGGGTGGTGTAGGACACTGAGAAATAGATGTTGTCCCGCTGCCCCAGCAGCTCGGCAATCACCGTGCTCTTGCCCACACCAGACGGGCCGGAGAGCACAATGAGCTGCCCCCTGGTTTTCTTTTTCAGGTTCATGCGTCCTCATCCTCCTCTGGGGCGGGCTCGTTCTCCCGGCCGCCCAGCCGCCCGGCCACTGTCTCTGGCTGTAGGGCCGAGAGAACGATGTGGTCGCTGTCCATGATGAGCACCGCCCGGGTGCGCCGCCCATAGGTGGCATCAATGAGCACACCCCGGTCCCGGGCCTCCTGGACCATGCGCTTGATGGGGGCCGACTCCGGGCTGACAATGGCGATGAGCCTGTTGGCACTGACCATGTTGCCAAAGCCGATGTTGATGAGCTTCATTTCTGGTTCCTCCTATAACAGTATAAGCAGAGCGCAGGCTGAGCAGTCCCCCAAAAAAGAGAACACCCGTGAAAGACTTCCAAAGCCGCCCGCGTACATGCCGTGTTTTTCAGCGTGTCATTCGATGTTCTGGATCTGCTCGCGTATCTTCTCGATCTCCGCTTTCATATCCACCACCATGCGTGTGATCGCAAGCTCCTGCGCCTTGCTTCCGATGGTGTTGGTCTCCCGGTTCAGCTCCTGCGTCAGAAAATCCAGCTTGCGGCCCACCGGCTCGTTCTTCTCCAGAATATCCCGGTACTGCCGGATGTGGCTGCGCAGGCGAACCGTCTCCTCGTCCACGGCCGTTTTATCTGCAAAGATGGCGGCTTCCGTCAGAATGCGCGCCTCATCGATGTTCGTGTCCTCCAGCAGCGCTTTCAGCTTGGCGTACAGCTTCTCCGTGTATTTCTGCACGCGCTCGGCGCTCGTCTGCTCGATCTCGCCCACCGCCTGCTCCAGATACACCAGGCGCGAAAGGATATCCGCCCTCAGCTTCTCCCCCTCGGCGGCGCGCATGGCGACGAAATTTTCCACCGCAGCCTCAGCCACGGCCTTCACGTCCGCCCACAACTGCTCCTCGTCCGTCTCTGCCTTGCG
>ENA-OVFW01000842-OVFW01000842.1-human-gut-metagenome-genome-assembly--contig:-NODE-842-length-12642-cov-2.911019_pt1 | contig 12642 bp, 4 predicted proteins | sample MGYA00237765_ERZ505409 | MGnify/ENA primary metagenome ERZ505409 (study PRJEB26158, sample SAMN06016413) | human gut metagenome | biome: human gut; feature: ankylosing spondylitis patient; material... | reverse complement strand
GGGCGCCTGGTGCAACCGCCAGATCGACGAGAGCCGTGTTCTCCGGGTCCTGTGTCGGGAGGGCGTTGCGGCCCGGGCCTGGGAGGAGAGCATCCTCTGCCGGCTGCTGACGGGCCTCATCAACCTGCCTGCCTGGCTGCTCCACAAGCTGTACCTTGCCTTGCGGGCTACGTTTGATGACAGCGTTTTCTCCCGTCTGGCCTTTGAGATGGGACATGAGACCGCCGTCGCCCAATCCTGGCTCATCATGCTATTGTGGGTGATTCCCTTCTCTCATTGGAACAACGCATATAGTATGCTGGGCTTTGCCGCCCTGCTGGTGCTGTTCTATGCCGGGGCCATGTCCCGGCGGGACTTCCGGCTGGACGTGAAGCACATCGGGTTCTATCCGGTGGTGCTGTTCGGAGCCATGTTCCTGGCGGTGCTGTTCTCCTATGAGCCCTCCGCCTCCTTCCGCTTCCTGCTCTACCATATCTCCGCAGCGATGTGTGTGCTGGTGACGGTCAGCGCTGTCCGGGGCACAGAGGATTTGAAGCGGCTGGCCGCCGGCGGTGGGGTCTGTGTGCTGGTGTCCTCGCTGTACGGTGTGTACCAACGGATCCAGGGCGTGGAGGTCAACGAGTCCTATGTGGACCTGGAGGTCAACGCCGGTATGCCCGGCCGGGTGGAGTCCTATTTCGACAACCCCAACACCTTTGCAGAGGTGCTGATCCTCCTGCTGCCCCTGGTACTGGCGCTGATCCTCTGCTCCAAGCGGGGCATCTCCCGCGTGACGGCCTGCGGCGTGTTTGCCGTGGGTGTGCTGGCTCTGGGCATGACCTACTCCCGGGCCAGCTGGGTTGGCATGGCCTGTGCCATGGTGGTGCTGGTGTTTTTGTGGAAGCCCAAGCTGATCCCCGCCTTCGCGGTGCTGTGCGTGGTGATGGTCCCTTTCCTGCCGGACACCATCTGGCACCGGGTCCTGACGATCTTCAATCCGGCGGATACCTCCACTGCCAGCCGCATCCCCTTGTATCAGGCGGCACTGGAGGTCATCCGGACGTCTCCCGTCTCCGGCGCGGGTCTGGGCACCGCCGCCGTGCAGGACTACATCAGCGACTTCAACCTCTACCACGCAGAAGCGCCCTTCGTTCACGCCCACAACTTCTACCTGCAGGTATGGATCGAGGCGGGACTGCTGGGGTTCCTGGGCTTTGTGGGCTCCATGCTGTGGAACATCAAAAAGGCGGCCCGCACGGTCCGGCACTGCGCCCCCTCTGCCGCCCGCACCATCACCTGTGCCGGAGCGGCGGCTCTGTGCGGCGCCATGGTGTGCGGTCTGGCGGATTACCTGTGGAACTATCCCCGGGTGATGTGCATTTTCTGGTTCGTGTTCGCGCTGACCATCGCGGGGATCAAGGTCTGCCGCCGGGAGACGGAGGCGGCCTGATGGAGGAGAGAAACTGCCCGATGGAAGATCCATTCGCATTTTTGACCCTGGACTTTCTGAAGAAGTCGGAGATTTTTCCCGGCTCCCTCGGCACCTTCCGCTACCGCTTCCAGCGGATGGGAAAGGTGAACGATGGCACCGTCCAGGCCTGGGTCTATGAGAACATCTGCTTTGAAAAGGCCCAGCACATTGAGACGGAGACCTTCCCCTGGACAGAGGAGGGCATGGCATCCCTGCGCTCCTGGCTGAACGAGCGCCTGCGGGAACGGGGAAGCGAGCTCTACCGGGTCTGGGGAGGCCGATAAAAAACAACAGCATACTGTAAGGCAGCCCGCGGAGGGATTCTCCGCGGGCTGCCTTTTTGCGCAATTCGGAACTTTTTTGGAAAGCATCTCCATAGGCGGAACATATCCGACGCCATTTTGGGTATGCTTACAAAAAATACCCGCGTCTGTGCGGGCGGATTTGGGAGGAGTCAAGATGGAAGAAATCACGCTCACAGGACAGTCTATCTCCGCGTTCCGGGAATTTCTGGTGGAAAACGAGAAGGCCCGTGCCACAGTGGAAAAATACGTGCAGGAGGCGGAACAGCTGCGACTGGCTCTGTGCGGCGCCCCGGTGACCAAGGCGGGTGTTCTGGCATACCGGGAGCGCCTGCAGCAGCAGTACAGGGCTCTGACGGTCAACAACAAGCTCTCTGCTGTGAACGCGTATCTGCGGTTCTGTGGAGCGGAGCACTGCGAGGTGAAGTTGCTGAAGGTTCAGCGGCGGGCGTTTCGGGAGGAGCAGCGGGACCTGACGGAGTCGGAGTACCGCCGGTTGCTCTCCATTGCCAAGGGGCGCAAGAACCAGCGGCTGTACCACGTGATGCTGACGATCTGCGCCACCGGTATCCGGGTGAGCGAACTGCGCTTCATCACGGCGGAGGCCCTGCGTGCTGGCCGGACGGAGATCCGGCTGAAGGGAAAGTGCCGGACCGTCCTGCTGCCGCAGGAACTGGCGGAACGCCTGCGGCGGTATGCCAGGGCGCAGGATATTCAGGAGGGGCCCCTGTTCCGCACCCGCACCGGGCGGCCCCTGGACCGCAGCAACATCTGGCATGAAATGAAAACCCTCTGCCGGGAGGCCGGCGTGATGCCGGAAAAGGTATTCCCGCACAATCTGCGGCACCTGTTCGCCAAGTGCTTTTATGAACAGGAGAAGGATCTGGCGCATCTGGCGGACCTTCTGGGCCATTCCTCCATTGAGACAACCCGGATTTATGTGGCAGTGAGCGCCAGGGCCCATGAACAGATTCTGGAAAAAATGCGGCTGATCGTTTAACAACAAAACAATGATTCTGTTGTAAATCGACAAAGCTCTCTCCACTACATACATTGGAATATAGTTAGTATAAAACAAAAAAACTACAAAAGCAACGTCCTTTTTTGCGGTTTGGATTTTTTGAGGATTCCAATTTTGCGGCCCAAAAGGGAAAGGTGCCGTTTCGGCCAAAACCGACTCTTCGTGCTCTGGCACCGTATTTCCAGCTGATGACAGGTTTACAACAGAATCATTGTTCTGTTGTAAATCGGAAAGAGATGGATACGGAGGAGATATTTGGAAAGCATTCAGACAGCGAAAGCGGCTTTGGAGAGGAGAGAATGCCCAATGCGTGAGGCGATGGAAACGGCACTACAGGACAGGACCGCGGCGCCGGCGGAGCTGACAGTTACCTGGGAAGAAGTCTGCCGGTATCTGGACAGCTTGGCGGCCCGGGGCCGCCGGCGGGAGACGATCCAGGTCTACCGCCCCAAGCTGGAGGCGTTTTACCACTTTCTTCCGGAGGACAAGCGGGTGGCTGCAGACACACTGGAGCTCTGGCGCGCCGCCCTGCTGCGGGAAGGCTACTCGCCCGGTACAGCCAACACCCATGTGTCCGCCGCCAATGGGCTGCTGGCCTATCTGGGGCGGCGGGATCTGCAGCTGATCGGCCAGCTGGACACCGAAGAGGAGATCCAGCCGGAGTTGAGCCGGACTGAGTATCTGCGCCTGCTGGCCACAGCCCGGAATCTGGGCCGGGAGCGTACGTATCTGATGGTGAAGGTCTTTGCCCTGACAGGGATCCGCGTAAGTGAGCTGAACCGGGTGACGGTCCGGGCGGTGGAGGAGGGACGTGTTCTGACCGCCTGTGACGGCAGAGCGCAGTACGTCCTGATTCCTGCCTGTCTGCGGAAGGAGTTGACAGTCTATCTCCGGCGGGTGGGGATCACTGCGGGGCCGGTATTCGTCACCCGAAGCGGCCGCCCCATGCGGAGGACCCAGGTGAGCGGAGAGATCCGGACTCTGTGCAGGGATGCCCGGGTGGATGGGGACAAGAGCAGCCCCCGCTGTCTGCGCAGGCTGTATCAGGTCACGCAGGAACGCATTCGGGACAGTGTACAGATACTGGCCGAGCAGGCCCACGAGCGGATGCTGGAAGAGGAGCAGCTGACTGTGGGCTGGGAGCAGGGCAGCTGAGTCCTGCCCAGCCGACGCAGCAGGGGCGTGGACGATAGGGACGCACTGGATATGTGTGTGAACAATTTTTCAATGAGGTGAGGGGTTATGCTGTATCGAGGCAAGAGAGTCCGGGAGCGGGGGCGGCTCCCAAAGGGAAAGTTTCCGAAGAAGGGAGGCCGGCGGCTGGTCAGCGGGCTGCTGGCACTGGTACTGTGTCTGACCCTGGTGCCTGTGATTTACGCAGATACGGTGGTGACGGTGACAAGCTGGTATGCCGCCGGGGCATTTGAAGAGAACACGCTCTACTGGGTGGATAACAACAATGAGGACGGAGTGCGTCCCGGGGCGAATACGTATCAGCCGTCGCTGTGGTTCCGGATCGACAACGGGGAATGGATTGAGCTGAAAGGCGGGGAGGAGTCGACGCTCTCCGGGGTGGGCCTGTCCGCTATGCCGAGAATGACGGTGGCTGACAACGGGAACAACACCTATACGGTCTCCGTCCCGGCCGGCGTGTTGCCGGAAGCGATCGAAACCACAACATCCGATGGCTACGGCGGGGAGACCTCAACAGAATCCCGTGTAGAGTGGATCATGGGACCGTCCGAAGGGGTTGACGGCTACAGCCCGGTAGAGGTCAACAACGGCAATGTGTCGGAATATCCCTCCGCCGGGGACAACTACGGCTGGTACTATGTGCTGGAGGACGAATTCAACTTCTGCGTTCAGCTCCGCTGGGGTAATCTGGGCGGCGCGGAAGGCATCGCAGAAGCCATTTACAACAGCTTTGACTTCGTGGTGGACACCAACTATACGGCAAGCTCCCTCCGCCGGCTGCTGGCAGAGATGAAGGATCAGATGAAGATAGAAGAGGACCCTGATGGAGACCCGGACAACCCCACCAGCGGCACCGTCACCGTCAGCGGTCTGTGGAAGTACAACCTGGACGGCAGCCGGATCAACTACTCGGTAGAGGAGACCAGGGAGGGAGACGGAAAAGGCGACGGCCGGCTGGACGCCGCCGACGGCATCGCGGCGGGGGCCCTGCCCCAGGGCGACTACTTCCAGATCTCCTACGACAACTCCAGCACGCCCAACGTGGGCACAGAGGTGGGGAAGCTCTATGACGGCGGCAGCCTGTACCTGACGCTCACGGGCGTAAAGGATTATCAGGCCTCCAAAGTCTGGGAGGACGCGGCGGATCCGGATCACCGCCCGGCAGGTGAACTCCAGCTGTGGCGTTACCGAGCCGGGCAGAGCTACACAACGGCCGCGCCCGTCCGGGATGATGGGGGCAGCATTCTGACGGTCCCGCTCAACGGGCAGGAGAAACAGAACATTCAGTTTGCAGAGCTGCCCAAGTACGACTCGGAGGGCTACGAGTATATCTATGTGGTCCGGGAGTATCTCACTGGTGAGCATGCGGGGGACTACACCCAGGTATTCGGCGCGGTGGGGGAAGACGGCGGCGTGACGGACATCATCTGGGCGCTGGACGAGGATTCCGGTACGCTGAAAAAACTGACCAGCGAGGATGCAGACTTTGCACGGGAGACGAACAATACATACCTCTACAACGGGGGAACCCTTTCCAACAAGCTCTCCGGCACGGTGACGGTTAATGCGACCAAGATCTGGAAAGCGGCGGCTTTCCAGTCGGCGCTGGAGGATGTCCGGGTGGAGCTGACGCTCCAGGCCCGGCCGGTGGGCAGTGAGGACCCCTGGGAAGACACGGAGATCACCGAGACGCTGGGGACGGAGGAAACGGGAAAATTTACGGCGGAGAACCTGGGCGGCCTGTCCGTCAGCGCCAGCGCGCCCAAATACGACAACCAGGGCCGGGAGCTGGAGTACCGCTGGGTGGAGTCGGTGGTTTACCAGGGCGAGAATAAAACAAATCTTCTGGACAACAACTCGTTTACCCTGTCCGGCGGCGGCAGCCGGGGAGATGCAAAGTACCGTGTGACCGATGTGGAGAACGGCAACACCACCGAGATCACCAATGCCGTCAGCAACCAGATAGATTATACGGTGGAAAAGAAGTGGAAAAGCGGCGCCCAGGAGGGGCCGGTGACCTTCGCCCTGTACCGTACCATCGGCGAACAGTCTCTGACAGAAACATGCAAGGTTTTTACCTTTACAATGGATGCAGGTGGGACCGTCAATGTTGATTTCACGAAGGAAAACGCATTCATAGATGCGATCGACGGTGAAATTTCCATTCAGTTTTCTGAGGCCTGGAAAGCCCTGCTCCAGAACCTCCCGGAGTATGACGAAGAGGGGCGCCGGTATGAATACCTGATCCTGGAGGAGAACGGGAACCCCACCTATGAAACCTCCATCGACAGCAGCACCGGAGACTATACGACCATCGTCACCAACGGCCCGGGAGGAAGCCATCGGATCCTGGTCCAGAAGAACTGGGTGGACGACAGCGACGCCGCCCACCGGGAGCCAGTGGAAGTGACGGTGTATAGCAGAAATGGAGACGAGGTAATTGTCTCCGTCACGCTGGGCGAATCCCAGGAGGACGGAGATCCCATCTGGTACGCATGGGCCGGCATTGGAGAACTTACGCCGGACCAGGTCTACATCCGGGAGACCAAAATCGGAGCGATTGCGGTTCTTGGAACCGAAGGCGCCCCGACCGAGGGAGAGATCAACGCTCCCGGAATCACCCGCGACACTGTCCCCGGCAGAAACCATGCCTATGAAGCTACATACGACCGCGAGGAGATCGCGGGTGAGACGGTCTGCACCGTCACCAACCGCCGGCTGGGCAATGTGGACCTGACCGTCACCAAGGACTGGCGGGACGGCGGCGGAGACGGCGTGGGGGAACTCCAGGCAGCCCTGGAGAACACCCCCGGCCTCACTCTGGCCGTGAAGCTGAAGATCGCCGCCAGCGATGATACGGAAGGACAATTTAAAATCTATCAGAAAGATGGATTTGGCTATGTGAACCTGGGCGGCGGGGATGTACAGATTCAAGACAGAAGCGAAAGACGGGTTTCCTCTATTCAGCCGATTCTCACGGCAGATACGAAGTCCAACTCCCTTGACTTCTGGAACCTTCCCAAGTACGACACCAACGGCACAGTGGTGCGCTATACCGTGGAGGAGGTCTGGCTGGACGGCGGCAATGAGATCACGCTGGATCAGCTGCGGACCATTTCTCCGGAGGTCTATGCCCTGTGGAATACATACACAAGCTCTGTAAAGGAAGAATCCTATACGGCAAATGACGGTGAAAACAAGAATGACGAGCAGAAGATCACCCTCACCAACAAACGCACCGGCGTAACGGACGCTGTCTGGTACAAGCAGTGGTACGACATCTATATGTATGGCTCCGGCAGTCGTCCGGACATCTATCTGGACATTTACCGGACTGTGCATACCTCTGCTGCTGAGGACGGGATCGAAACCGAACTGATCTATCCCAGCTACCGCTGGACAAACGAGGGCCTGCTCCCGCCGGAGACGGAGGCGCCGTCCGAGGGAGCAGGCGATCCCGCGGGTGAGGAGCCCGGCACCGCCTCCGGGGATAACGGATCTGCGGACCGGCAGTATTTCTGGCGGGCCGAGCTGGAGAACTTGCCCAAGTATGACGACTGGGGTTACAAGATCACTTACTCCGCGGTGGAGCGCACCAGTGTAAACGCCTCCGACTTTGACTACGCCATTGCGGAGTACTGGACGGGTGAAACTTGTCTGGGCACGCGTGACGAAGCTGACCCGGGGATGGAGGCGGCTTACGAAGCGCAGACCACGAACCTGGACGGCGTCAACCCACCAGTGTCTCAGGATGCCAGCAGTTCTTACGCCAAATATGCCCTGAACGCAAATGGTACCTTCGTCAACCGCCTGAATAAGCCGGTCGCCATTGAGGGACGGAAGCTGTGGACCAACCTGCCCGCTGGCTATCCGGCGGTGGACCTGCCCAACGTCGCCTTCGCACTGTACCGGCGGGTGCAGGGCAGCGGGGAGGCGTTTGACTTTGGCGGAGCCCCCATCGCGACCCTGACTGTTCAGGACTGGTCCGGCCTGAAGAACTATACGTTCCGGCTCCTTTATGAGGGGAAAAATATCATCGATGACGGAGCCGGAACCGTCCGGCCGGAATCTGAAGACCAGCCAGGGCTGCCCAAATACACGGAGGAAGGCAAGCTGTACGAATATGTTCTCCGGGAGGAAGGCATCACCGGCGCCAACGGGCTGCCCCTGGACGGTACCGGCGAGGGACCCCAGGAATCGCTGGATCTGTTTGATATACAGGAGATCTCCAACACCTTTCAGGTGGAGAACGTGTTCCACAGCCCGACTGGCAGTCTGTCGGTGAAAAAAATCCTGGAACTGCCTTTGGGCGGAGATGACTTGCCCATCGCCTACCCCGCCGTGCGCTTCCATCTGTACCGGGTCTACATCCAGAACAACGGCCAGCCCTCCGCGCAGGAGCTGGTGCGGACGGCCACCTGGTCCTCGGAGGAGGTCGAGGCGGCTTACCGGCAGCGAGGAGACAGCACAACTGTTGAAACGGTTCTTTCCTTTACAGACCTGGAGCAGTATGCGCCCAACGGCTCGCTGTACCTCTATCATGTGGAGGAGGACAGGAGCTTCCTGGGCGGCTACGATACCTGGTGCGGCCCGGGCGACCTGGAGGCCCAAGACGTCACAGGGGGCGGATATACTGTCGGCGGTCTGCTGCCCCATGAAGAGCGGGAAGAGGCCGACGCCACGTTCCTGAACAGCCGGAAGGCTGTGCAGACAGAGTTCATCACCCTCACGGGCCAAAAAGCCTGGGAGGACTTTTACGACGCCTTCGGTCTGCGTCCGGATGCCCCCTATGAAGAGGGGAAAGATGGTACATTGGTCCCCGTCATCCGGCTCACTGTGACCCGCCGCGCCGCTGCCCAGGAGGGGCAGGGCGACCCGCACATCGAGGAGAAGCTGACAGAGGGCGAGGACTACACCGTCAAGTGGACCCAGGATGCAGAAACCGGAAAGTGGACTTATCAGATCTGGGGTGCGGACGATCCGGATGCAGAAGAGCCCGGCATCTCCGCGGAAGAGCCCGCCGAACCGGGCCCCGGCCAGGGAGAGGAGACAACGCCGCCCACAGAAATGCCCCCGGAGGAGGGAAACCAGCCCGCCGATCCTCCCACGGACGAAGGGGATACACAGAGTCCGGAACCTCCGGCAGATGGGGAAGAAGACCAGAACCCGGACTCCCAGGCGGGAGACGGGGACGGCCAGTCCGCCCCGCAGGAGGAGACCCTCAGTGCCGCCAGCCTGCACAGCGATCCGGCGGATGGGGAACATGGCGGCGCCGGCAGCGTCCCGGTCACACCGACAGAACCTGCGGAAGATCCGGACCAGATCGGAGACCCCGATTCCCAGGTTCCCTCCGAAGAGACGCCTCCCGCCGCGCAGCCCCAGACGGAGCTGGAAAAGTGGGCCCCCAACGGCGCCCGGTGGGTGTACACCGTGAAGGAAGAGCTGAACTCCGATCTGAAGGAAGCGTTGTATGAGCGGTACCAATATTACTTCACCGGCAATGGGACAGCGGGTGAGGACTCCGCAGACGGCGACACCATCCACATGAAGGAGCTGAAAAACTCTCTGGAGACCAGAGCCCCCTTCACCAAGCGGTGGGTGGGCAGCGATGGCGAGCCCATCACTGCCGATTACATGGACCTTGGCGAGATGTCCGTCACCTTTGAGCTGTATGTCAAGGAGGGAAAGAGCGGAGGTTGGCAGAGGGCAGCGGACTATTTCACGCAGGAGAACCTGGGAGAAGACGCGTACGAGAAACTGAAGGATGCCGGAATACTCAATGGTTTTTCGATCACATTGGAAAACCGGCATATCTATGATTCCTGGAGTGGAGCTTGTGAGAACCTGCCGCGTGTAGTAAAAAAAGACAGCGGGATTTCGGAGCTGTCCTATCGCGTGGTGGAGACGGAAATCGCTTATCAAGGCGGAGCCGCGACGATTACTGTCGATACCTGCGGTGAAGAGTTCGCATACACTGTTGCAGACAGCGGCGGCCTTTTCACGGGAATTGAAGACACCTACACGGAATCCGGAAATTCGACCACCATCACCAACAAGCTGGCGACGACCTCGCTGCAGGTGCAGAAGATTTGGACGAACGACCGGAACAACGTCTATGGCACCCGTCCGGATACAGACGAAGCCGGCAAGACCTGGGAGACCAGTTTCCTGATTCAGCGGACCACGGATCTATCTGTTGGCTGGGAAGCGGCAGCATGGGAAGCCGTCCAGGTGACCGGCGAAAACGGTCAAAAGCAGGATCTGGTAGTGACCCTCACCGGAACGGATACAGAGGGCACGGTTGAATCGCCGGTAGGGATGACGATTTCCGGCCTGCCGAAACAGAATGCGGAAGGGGAGTACACCTATCGCGCCGTGGAGCTTGAGCCAGGATATCAAATGACGAACGGAGCAGTCGATTTGAGCAGCTATGTCCTGCTCAGAGATTCCTACAACGAGGCGTACACGGCGGCCTACACCTATGGCGGGCAGTCTGACGACGGCTTCCTCACCACAGCGGCCAACGACATGCAGACCACCAAGGTCTTTGCCGGCAAGACGTGGATGCCTGCCGGCGAGGAGGGCGCCCAGGTCACCCTGCACCTGCAATATGCGGTTCCGCTGGAGAATCCGGCAGAGGGCCCGGCGTATACGTGGAAGACCCTGACGGCTGTATCCGTCACGCTGGATGGAACTACGGATCCTGATCTGGACAAACCCTATTACGAGTACGCAGAGTGGAAAGCCGTCTGGGAGAACCTCCCAGCCCGAATGCCGGGCAGCTATCTGCCGGACTCCGACTCCGAGACAGAATACCGCGTGACCGAAGCGGTCAGCGGCAGCTACGTCCAGGTGGGAGATACGAAAAAGGAAAACAAGACCGATGTGGATGGGACCTACCCTGAATTCCAATTCACCAATAAAGCTGTGACATCCCTGACAGTGGAAAAGAAATGGCACACCGCGGATACCAAGAAACATCCGATCACAATGGAACTCTGGCGGACCACGGACAAGAACCTGATGGGGAAGACCGGCGTGGATGGAGTGGAGCAGGTCGCCGGCATGACCGCAGAGCTGTCTGCGGCCAATAACTGGCGCCATATTTTCGGAGAGCTGGACAAAGTAAACAGCCAGAACCAGAAATACTATTATTACGCCATTGAACAGGGAACCCCGGACGAGGACATGGAAGTGATCTACGATCATGGAGAACCGACGGAAACTACGGTGGCGTTCACCACTGCCATCACCAACAGGGGCTATACGGACATCCCGGTCTCCAAAACCTGGCGGGATGACAGTGACGCGCAGGGCCTTCGCCCGGAGACGCTGAAGCTGACCCTCTACCGCAGAACGGATCCGGCAGCCCAGGGCGAAGTAGCAGGCGAAGTGACGCTGTCCGCGAAAAATGCCCAGGACGGAAACGCCGATGTCTGGACATACACCTTTGAGCATCTGCCGGATACGGACGGCAGCGGTAATCCCTATACCTACTGGGTGGAGGAAGAACACCTGGAGTCGTACACTGTGACAGGGAGCGGTACGCTGGCTCTGACCAACACACTGGGCGGCAAGGAGACGGAAATTGCCATCCAGGGGCGGAAGACCTGGGTGGGTGATGGAGCGGACGACCGTCCGAACTCCATCACGCTGAGCCTCCTGCAGAACGGCACCAAAGTTGCCGAGCGGGAAGTCACCCCGAACGCCGACGGCAGCTGGACCTATGATTTCGGCAGCTGGCCCGCCTACGACGACAGTGGCCGGGCGTACACCTACACTGTGCAGGAGGAGCCGGTGGATGGCTACGGCACCCGGGTGGACGGATGGAACGTCATCAACGGAAAGGGGAACCTGACCGTCAAAAAGCAAGTGTACAGCGGTGACCGGCAGAGGGACTTCTCCTTCACCGTCACGCTTGACGACAAGTCCATCAACGGCATCTGCGGGGATATGACGTTCCAGGACGGCGTGGCAGCATTTACCCTGAAAGACGGGGAGAGCAAGACAGCCAAGGGCCTGCCCTCCGGCGTCGGCTACACAGTGGCAGAGGCGCGTGTGGACGGCTATGGGACCCGCGTCGAGGGGCACAACCCCGGGATGGTCCCGTTCGGAGACACGGCGGAAGTGCTAATCATCAATTATGACGACACGACTCCGCCGCCGGACCCGGATCCAGATCCAGACCCCAAGCCGGATCCAGACCCGGGTCCCGATCCCATGCCGGATCCAGATCCGCATCCGACCCCTGACCCGGACGAAAGCCCGGATCCTGATATGCCGGATACGCCGGACGAACCGGGGCACCCTGATGAACCGGATGACTCTGTTCCCACGGGAGACACTGCCCAGCTGGCGCTGTATCTGGCACTGCTGGCGGCCTCTCTGGCTGGCGCAGCAGCCATCGTGATTCTGGGCCGGAAGGGCAGGAAGAGAGACTGAAAAAAGCATTGAACCAACGAGGCAATCAAACCGGGGGCACGCATACCGTGCCCCCGGCCTTGGGGCCGCAGTCCTGAGAGATAGGGATCGAAACAACTTCCACACTTGACAACGGCCAAAAAATTCCGTATAATAAACTACGTTGCTTTGCGGGGCCTTGGTGCCCTGGAAGAGAGGCAGCTATCCGGGTGTAGCGCAGTTGGTAGCGCGCTTGGTTCGGGACCAAGAGGCCG
>ENA-OVFW01000836-OVFW01000836.1-human-gut-metagenome-genome-assembly--contig:-NODE-836-length-12727-cov-2.853693_pt1 | contig 12727 bp, 10 predicted proteins | sample MGYA00237765_ERZ505409 | MGnify/ENA primary metagenome ERZ505409 (study PRJEB26158, sample SAMN06016413) | human gut metagenome | biome: human gut; feature: ankylosing spondylitis patient; material... | reverse complement strand
CGTCCAACCAATTCCACTGCGGTGTTCTCAACTAATTGGGTCAACTGCTGGTCGCTGGTCAAGGGAGGCACTTTTGTAACATGCTCCAAGGTATAGGAACAACGACTTGCAGAACACAGGCCAGCTACGATTTCCTCCATCCGAGTCAAAACATAGGTGCGTACATCCTCTTCCAGCGTGCGCACGGTTCCAGCTAACACAGCCTCCTGCGGAACGACATTTTTTGATTCATGCTGTCCGGCCTGAACCGAACAAACAGAAATGACAGCGGCCTTTAATGGATCCAGCTCACGGCTAATAATTTGTTGAAATCCCTCGATAACTTTTGCAGCGAGTAAAATAGGATCTTTACCGGTGTGCGGACGTGCACCATGGCAACCTACACCATGGAGCCGTAAAGTAAATTCATCACCACCACCGTTTGAAGGGCCGTAGCATACCTGAACTTGACCGACATCTACATCCAGTACTGCATGCTGACCCAGAATGTAATCCGTGCCATCCAGCACACCTGATTGACAGACAAGCTTTGCCCCTTCTAACAGTTCTTCCGCAGGCTGAAACAAGAACTTTATTGTTCCACAAAATTCAGTACGATGATCGGAAATATAGTTCGCAACACCAAGAAGATTTGCAGTATGGGCATCATGGCCGCAGGCATGACAGACACCAGAAATTTGTGAGCGGTAGGGTACATCTTTGGCATCTTGGATTGGAAGTGCGTCCATATCTGCGCGCAGGACAACTGTTTTGCCAGGTTTATTGGTATGCAGTGTTCCCAAAACCGCTGTACCAGCAAAATTACGCTGCACATCAAGGCCGAACTTTGTTAGGAGATCTGCAATCAAGTTAGAGGTACGGACTTCTTGGAGTCCTAGCTCTGGGTGCATATGGAGATCCCTGCGCCAAGAAATGACCTTGGGTAAATAGGTTTCGAGATCGGGAATAGACATTTTAGACTCCTTCCCCATATGGGCACATGAGGTAGTTAGGGCATGAACACGAGGAACAGACCCAGTGTACGGCGGCAGTCCACATAGAGCTTGCCGTCCTTGTGGAAGTAATTCAGGTTCAGATCATAGGCGCGCTTTTCCACAAATTCCAGGTGGCAGCCGGAGAAGGCGGCGGCCACGATGGGCAGCTTCAGGCCGTCGTTGCGGGGCTCGCAGCCGAACTCGGCCACGTAGGCGTCGTGATCCACCAGCTGATAGGTGTCCAGGTTGAAGCCGGTGTCAGTGGCCCCCTTGGCGGCGTTGTAGAGCTTGGAGATGGCGGCATCGGCCTCCTCAAAGCGCTCCTTGCTGTCGCAGTAGCCGGTGATGTAGGCCAGGCGCTTGGCGCCGTTGATGTGGGGGAATTTGGTCTCGTTCTTGACGATCAGCTCCTTGGCCAGATGGGTGGTGCAGCCGAAGAGAATGTCGGTAAAGGGCTCGTAGTTCTGAATAAAGAAGGTCTGGTAACCGGCCTCGCCCTCCTTCTCACCGTAGCGGACATGCTGGCGGAAGGGGGTGTTGATCTCGCCGATGGTCTCGATGCCGCCCTCGATCAAAGCGTTGCGCATGGGATTGGGGTCAGTCCCCTTGACGCTCAGGCGATAGGAGTGGACCTTGGGCAGATTGGTGGCGGGGACGGACTGGGTCAGCCAAGTGATGGTGGTGTTCAGCTGGTAGGTGCACAGCTCGAAGTAGGAGTTCTCAAAGATGAAGTGCACGGTGCGGTCGGTGTAGCAGTCGGCGGTGGTAAAGCCCAGCTTGGTCACCAGGTCGATCGGGCGGTCGCGGTGGGTAGTGGCGATGCTGAAGTGGTCGATACAAAACGGTACCTTTTTCTCTAACATGTCATAGCCTCCTAATCCATTCTGGTCGTGTTTCCGGGGAAATTACCGGGCCATGCCGCGCTTCCTGGCGGCCTGATAGAAGCGGTCCAGAGCGTCTGCCAGGGTCTTGCGGGGGCAGGCGACGTTGATGCGCTGGTAGCCGGAACCGGCCGCGCCGAAGTCGGTGCCGTTGTCCAGGTAGAGCATGCACTCGTCGGTGAGGAACACCTTCATGTCTGCGTCGCTCATGCCGAAGCAGCGGAAGTCGCACCAGACCAGGTAGGTGCCCTCCAGCTCGGTGACCACAACCCCGGGGAAGTGCTGGGCGAAGAAGTCGCGGACATACTCGTAGTTGCCCTTGATGACCTGGATGAGCTCCTCCAGCCACTCGGCGCCGTGGCGGTAGGCGGCCTCGTGGGCCACGGGGCCGAAGCGCTCGATGTGCATGAAGGCCTGGAGGCCCATCTGCTTCTGGAACTTGGCCCGCACCTCGTCGTTGGGGATGATGATGCTGGCGTAGCACAGGCCGGCCAGGTTGAAGGTCTTGCTCAGGGAGGTGCAGATTACGCAGTTGTCGGCAAACTCTTTGCCCAGAGAGGCGTACACAATGTGCTTGTACCCGGGCTGGATCAGATCGTGGTGGATCTCGTCGGCCACCACCATGACGCCGTACTCGTTGCAGATCTCGCCCATCCTGCGCAGCTCCTCCTCCGTCCAGACGCGGCCGGTAGGATTCTGGGGGGAGCAGAGGAAGAACAGCTTGGCCTGCTTGGCCTTCTCACGGAAGTCGTCGAAATCCACGGTATAGTGGCCCTTCTCGTCCGCCACCAGGCGGTTTTCCAGCACCTTGCGGCCGGTATTGACGGTGGCGCCGGTGAAGTGGTGGTAGTCGGGGGTCTGGATCAGGATGCCGTCGCCGGGCTGGGTAAAGGTCCAGACAGCGTTATAGAGGGCGGGAACGACCTGCTCGAAGGGGACGATCCAGTCGGGCTGAACGTCCCAATCGTGACGGGTTTTCATCCACTGGCAGCAGGACTCCCGAAAGCTGTCGGTCAGGCGGTGGTAGCCCAGCACGCCGAAGTCCGCCTCGGCTTTGATTGCGTCAATAACGCAGGGGGCGGTGCGGAACTCCATGTCGGCCACCGACAGGGGAACGATGCCCTTGGGGGGCTTATTGCCCTTGGAGTCCTTCATGATGCGGTACTTTCCGGTGCCGCGGATGGCCGGATCGCGGTCAATAATCGTTTCAAAATCGTATTTCATCGCGCATTCTCCTTTTCCAAGTCAATTTACGGCTGATAAAGAACGCCCTTCTCAGGCTTGATGCCGAGAATCTCGCGGGCCTCGGCGGCGGTGGCAATCTCACGGCCGGCCAGGATACCAAGCTTGACCGCCCGCTCCACCAACTGGGCGTTGGTGGCGTATTCGCCCTTCTTCATAAACACGTTGTCCTCCAGACCGACGCGCAGGTTGTCGCAGCCGGCGGCCAGACCGGCCAGCATACAGGGCATGTGGGCCTTGCCGATTCCGGTGATCGACCAGGTGGAGCCCTCCGGCAGCTTGGAAACCAGATGGTTGATCGAGTCAATATTGCCCGGCATACCACCAGGGACATCCAGAACCAGCTGGTAGTGGAGCGGGGCCTTCAGGACGCCTTTTTTCAGGTAGTAATCCACGTTGCCCAGCATACCGGCGTCAAAGATTTCAATTTCGGGCTTGATGTCCAGCTCCTGGGTGAGCAGGCCCAGCCGCTCCAGGAAGGGGGGCGTGTTCAGGAAGATGTAGCTGTTGGCCCAGTTGAGGGTACCAGGGTCATAGGAGCACATCTCGGGCATCAGGATGGGCAGGTGGGCCACCCGCATATCCTCGGAGAACTTGGTGCCGGAGGTGGTAACATTGATGATGGCATCCAGGTGGTTGGTGCGCAGGGCTTCCCGGATCATGGAGACCACCTGCACAAAGCGGCTGGTCTCCATGGTGTTCGCGCCCTCGTCATCGCGGACATGGATGTGCAGGATGCAGGCGCCGGCCCGAACTGCGGCCAGAGAATCGGCGACCAGCTCCTCCGGCGTCAGGGGGACGTAGGGGGACTGCTTGCGGGTGGTACCGCCGCCGCAGAGGGCGCAGGTGATCATAAGCTTGTTTGTTTTCATAATTGGATATCCCTTTCCGTTCCATCAAAACGACTTAAATTGCGTGCTTTATTGGAGAATCGGTATACCAGTGGAGCCAATATAGCACTTATGCATACAATTTGTAAAGATGCAACTTGCCATTTCTCTGTTATAACCAAGGAAAAGCGACGGCTTTTGTCAAATGTAACGATTTTTATTTTGTGTATTTTCTTTGCTGAGTGAATCTGCTATAATTCGAATTGGTATACCAGAGAAAAAGCAAAAAAGAGAAAAAAATGGAATATTAGCAAAAAATACTACATAAAAAGAAAAATATGTGCGCCTGCTATTGCGCGGAATACCGGAATAATATGGGGCGGTATTCCGATAAGGTGCGCGTTTTGGCTGGACCAATGGGACAGCCAGGAAGAGGTCCGAATGCTTACAGAACAGCTTTCCGATTTTCTATATGAAGTCCGCTATGAGAGTCTGCCCTCCAAAGCGGTGGACAACGCAAAGCTCTATCTGGAGGATCTGCTCGGCGTGGCGGCAGCCGGCTCAGTTCAGCCGCAGGGGGGGATCTGGCGCAGCTACTTTGCCGCCGGGGACGGACAGCAGGAGGCGACCGCCTGGAACAGCGGACTGGAGCGGTTCTCCTGCGAACATGCTGCCGCGCTGAACGCAGCGTGCGCCCATGTCATGGATATGGACGACGTGCACAACGCCTCCATCACCCACCTGGGGGCGGTAACCATCCCCGCGGCGCTGGCGGTGGGGCAGAAGCTTCACCGCTCCGGGCGTGAGGTGCTGGCTGCCATTGCCGCGGGCTACGAGATTGGCGCACGGGTGGGGGAGGCCATCAACCCAGGCTCCTACCACTACTGGCATACCACTGGAGTGGTGGGGGCGCTCTGCTCTGCCGTGGCGGCGGGCAAGCTGATGGGGCTGGACCGGAAGAAACTGCTGCACGCCATTGGCTCGGCAGGGACGCAGGCGGCCGGCCTGTGGCAGTTTTTGGAGGACGGCGCCATGAGCAAGACCCTGCACACCGCCAACGGTACCCTCTGCGGCCTGCGGTCGGCCCGCCTGGCGGCGCTGGGCTTTACCGCTGCGGAGGACATTCTGGCGGGAGACCGGGGCCTGCTGGGCGCCATGACACCGGATAACCACCCGGAGGCGCTGACGCGGGCGCTGAGCTGGGAAAACTGCGCCCTGCTGACCAACTCCCTGAAGCCCTACGCCTGCTGTCGCCACACCCACGCGGCGGACTACTGCGCCCAACTGCTGCGGGGGGAGCACCGGCTGGAGCCGGAGCACATCACCCGCATTGTGGATCACACCTATCAGGTGGCGGTCAACACGGTGGACAATCCGGAGCCATCCACCCCCTACGGCTACAAATTCAGCGGCCAGTACTGTACCGCGGCCATGCTGGTGTACGGCCACCTGGGGGAGTCCGCCTTCACGCCGGAGGCCACCTCCGACCCACGGGTGCGGCGGCTGATGGACAAGATTACCCTGGTGTGCGACCCGGAGCTGGAGGCCAGCTATCAGGCGGACCGCAACCGGTGGGCCCACCGGTTGGAGGTAACTCTGGAGGACGGCCGGGTGCTCACCCGTCAGGTGGAGTACCCCTATGGCGACTTCAATAACCCCTTTACCTGGGCCTATGAGCACGAGAAGTTTCACACCCTGGCCGACGGGGTTCTGGGCCCGGACCGGGTTGCCGCGCTGGTTGAGCGGCTGCCGCACCTGGAGGAGCTGGATGATATAAACCGGCTGTTTGAGGGGCTGTAAGCCCTGCCTCAGCGGGCGGCCGCCGGAACGGCGGCGCCCATTACCTTACGAATGGAGCATTGCGCTATGAATCAGAACGAAGCACTTGTCAAATCCGCCATTCATGACACGGTTATCCGCGCCGTGACCGAAATCTCCGCCGATGTGAAGGGGCTGCTTAAAGACGCACTGGCCCGGGAAACGAATGAAACCGCCCAGAGCATGCTCCGCTCCATGGTGGACAACCTGTCCATCGCCAAGGAGGGGGACAAGGCGGTGTGCCAGTCTCCCGGCTACCCCACAACCTGGCTCTCCTTTGGAGACGGCAACCTGCCGGAGTGCACCAGGGAGGCCATCTCGGAGGCCGTGGCCGAGGCCACGAAGAAGGGCTACCTGCGCCCCTCCATGGTGGACCCCCTGACCCGGGAGAACTCGGGAAACAACACCGGCAAGGGCGTGCCCAATATCGAGTATGAATACCACCCCGGCCAGAAATACGTCGACTTCATCATCAGCTTTAAGGGCTGCGGCGCCGAGCTGGGCAACGCCATGCAGATTATGACCACCGCCAAGCTGGGCAAAAACCTCTCCGGCCTGAAGCGCTTCATCCTGGAGACCGCCGTCAACGCCGGCGGCAAGCCCTGCCCCCCCTACGGTATCGGCATCGGAATCGGCGGCCAGATGGACATTGCCGCCAAGCTCAGCCGCAAGGCCATCTCCACACGCCGGTGGGACGACGTGAACCCCGACCCCGAGCTGGCCGCGCTGGAGGCGGAGCTGAAGGACGCCATCAACGGCCTGGGCCTGGGCGCGGCGGGTACCGGCGGCGACACCGTCTGCCTGGCCCTCAAGATGGAGCGGGCCCACACCCACACCGCCATCGCGCCGGTGGCGATCAACTTCCACTGCTGGGTGGCCCGCCGGGCCGGTATCCGCATCTACGACGACGGCCGCGTTGAGAAGCTGCTCTGATTTCCAAAACGGCAAAAAAGGAGTATAGTAAGGATGGCTACTTATCATTTTTCCACACCTCTCCAGGAAGAGGACATGCGCAAGCTGCACGTGGGAGACGTGGTGTATCTGACCGGGCATGTATTTACGGCCCGTGACATGGCTCACCTGCGTATCCGCGGCCTGCTGGAGGAGGGGAAGCCCCTGCCCAAGGACTTTGCCGGCGCTGCGGTGTTCCACGCCGGCCCGGTGGCCCTGAAAAACGAGGACGGCTCCTGGCGGCTCAACGTCATCGGCCCCACCACCTCCATCCGAATGGAGCCCTATGCCGACGTGGTGGGCCGGATGGGGGTACGGGCGGTCATCGGAAAGGGCGGCATGGACGCCGACACCCTGCGGGCCTGCGGCCAGTACGGCTACGTGTATCTCCAGGCGGCCCCCGGCTGCGCGGCCAAGCTGGCCCAGGGCATTGAACGCATCAACGACGTGACCTGGTTTGAGCTGGGCATGCCGGAGGCCGTGTGGGACCTCCAGGCCAATGAGTTCGGCCCCCTGGTGGTGGGCATGGACACCCACGGGCAGAGCATCTACAAAAATCTGAAAGAGGCCGCGCTGCACAAGATCGACGAGGCCTATCCCGCCTGAGGGCGGACGAAAGGAGACGCGAGACAGGATGGACTACCGGATAGAACGGGACTCGATGGGAGAGATGGAGGTTCCTGCGGACCGCTACTGGGGTGCGCAGACCCAGCGGAGCTATCAGAACTTCCAGATCGGCACGGAGAAGATGCCGGAGGAGATTGTGCGGGCCTTCGGGATTCTGAAGAAGGCGGCGGCGCTGGCCAACCACAGGCTGGGGAAGCTGGACGATGAAAGGCTGGGCCTGATCAGCCGGGCCTGCGACGAGGTGGTGGCGGGGAAGCTGGACGGGCACTTCCCGCTGGTGGTGTGGCAGACGGGCAGCGGCACCCAGTCCAACATGAACGTGAACGAGGTGGTGGCCAACCGGGGCAACGAGCTGGCGGGGAAGAAGCTGCTCCACCCCAACGACCACGTGAACATGTCCCAGAGCTCCAACGACACCTTCCCCACGGCCATGCACATTGCGGCGGCGGTGGCGCTGGAGGACAAGCTGCTGCCGGCCATTGACGGGCTGGTGGAGACCTTCCGACGGCTGGAGGGGGAGAACGGGGACGTGGTGAAGAGCGGGCGGACCCACCTGCAGGACGCGGTGCCCATCACCCTGGCCCAGGAGATCAGCGGCTGGCGGACCAGCCTGGAGAAGGACAGGGCGATGTGGAGCTGGCGCTGCCCGGCCTGCGGGAGCTGGCCCTGGGTGGGACCGCCGTGGGCACCGGGCTCAACGCCCCCAAGGGCTTTGACACGGCCGTGGCCGAGGCGGTATCGGAGCTGACGGGTAAGCCCTTTGTCACGGCCCCCAACAAGTTCCACGCCCTCACCAGTAAGGACGAGCTGGTGTTCGCCCACGGGGCGCTCAAGGCCCTGGCGGCGGATCTGATGAAAATCGCCAACGACGTGCGCTGGCTGGCCTCCGGCCCCCGGTGCGGCCTGGGGGAGATCCATATCCCGGAGAACGAGCCCGGCTCCTCCATCATGCCCGGCAAGGTCAACCCCACCCAGTGCGAGGCGGTAACCATGGTGGCGGTGCAGGTGATGGCCAACGACGTGGCGGTGGGCCTGGCGGCCTCCCAGGGCAACTTCGAGCTGAACGTGTTCATGCCGGTGTGCATCTACAACTTCCTCCAGTCCGCGCGGCTGCTCACCGACTGCATCCGCTCCTTTAACGACCACTGCGCCGTGGGCATCACGGCCAACCGGGAGAAGTGCCGCCACAACCTGCACAACTCCCTCATGCTGGTCACCGCCCTCAACCCCTACATTGGCTATGACAACGCGGCCAAGACCGCCAAGAAGGCCCACGCCGAGCACATCTCTCTCAAGGAGGCCTGCGTCAGCCTGGGCTTCCTCACCGCCGAGCGGTTCGACGAGGTGTTCCACCCCGAAGAGATGGTCTGAGCGGGCCGCAGAAAGGAAGAAAAACGTACTATGGACGTCAATCAGGAATCCCTCAAGCTGCACGAGGAACTGCGGGGGAAGATCGAAGTGGTGGCCCGCAGGCACATCGAGACCCGGGACGACCTGTCCCTTCTGTATACCCCCGGCGTGGCCGAGCCCTGCCGGGAGATCGCCAAGGACTATGAGAAGTCCTTTACCCTCACCCGCCGGGGCAATCTGGTGGCGGTGATCACCGACGGCTCCGCGGTGCTGGGCCTGGGGGACATCGGCCCGGCCGCCGGTATGCCGGTGATGGAGGGCAAGTGCGCCCTCTTCAAGGAGTTCGGCGGGGTGGACGCCTTCCCCCTCTGCGTGGACACCAAGGACGTGGACAAGCTGGTGGAGACCATCGCCCTGATCTCCAAGAGCTTCGGCGGCATCAACCTGGAGGACATCGCCGCCCCCCGCTGCTTCGAGGTGGAGCGCCGCCTGAAGGAGGTGTGCGACATCCCCGTGTTCCACGACGACCAGCACGGCACCGCCATCGTGGTGGCCGCCGCCCTGCTCAACGCCATGCGGGTGACCGGCAAGCAGATGGGGCAGATGAAGATCGTCATCAACGGGGCCGGCGCCGCCGGCATCGCCATCGGCAAGCTGCTCATCTCCATGGGCTTCGGCAATATCGTCATGTGCGACATCAACGGCATCATCTGCGAGGGGGATGAGGGGCTCAACGCCGGACAGGAGGAGATCTCCCACATCTCCAACCGGAATCACGAGCACGGCGCTCTGGCCGACGCCCTGCGGGGGGCGGACGCCTTCGTGGGCGTGTCCCGGCCCAACCTGGTGACGGCGGAGATGGTGTCCACCATGAAGGACGGCATCGTGTTCGCCATGGCCAACCCCACCCCGGAGATCATGCCGGACGAGGCGAAGCGGGGCGGCGCGGCGGTGGTGGGCACCGGGCGCAGCGATTTCCCCAACCAGATCAACAACGTCATGGTCTTCCCCGGCATCTTCAAGGGCGCGCTGGCCGTGCGGGCCCGGGAGATCACCGAGGGGATGAAAATCCGCGCGGCCAGAGCCCTGGCCGCCCTGGTGACCGACGAGCAGCTCAGCGCCGACTACATCCTGCCCTCCGCCCTGGACAAGTCCGTGGCCGACACCGTGGCCCGCGCCGTCGCACAGGAGGCCAGAGAGCAGGGCATTGCCCGGGCCTGAACACAAAAAGGAGGACGCTTTTATGCGCGAGGTTTATATTGTAGACGCCGTCCGCACTCCCGTGGGCCGCATGGGCGGCACGCTGAAGAACACCCAGGCCCACGAGATGGGGGGGCTGGTGTGCAAGGCCCTGATGGAGCGCACCGGCCTGGCCCCCGAGCTGGTGGAGGAGGTCGTCATCGCCCAGGTGAAGCAGAACGCCGTGGCCTCCAACATCGCCCGGGTGTGCGCCCTGATGGCGGGCTTCCGGGAGGAGATTCCGGCCTATACGCTGATGATGCAGTGCGGCTCCTCCCTCCAGTCGGTCAACTGCGCGGCCAACGACATCCGCTGCGGCGACGTAGACGTGGCGGTGGCCGGCGGCGTGGAGGCCATGAGCGCCACCCACTTCGAGCTGTGGAACGCCCGGTACGGCTACGGCACCGGCAACAACGTGCTGGTGGATCCCATCGTGGAGGGGGCCAAGCGGGCCCAGCCCCAGGAGACCTACGGCGTGTTCGGAATGGGTGATACCGCCGAGAACGTGGCCGAGCAGTTCCATATCTCGCGGGAGGATATGGACGAGTTTGCCTTCCACAGCCAGCGCAAGGCCGCCGAGGCGGTGGCCGCCGGCGTGTTCAAGGACGAGATTGTCCCCGTGGTGATCCCCCAGCGGAAAAAGGAGCCCATCGTGTTTGACACCGACGAGCAGCCCAGGGCCACCACCATGGAGGGCCTGGCCAAGCTCAAGCCCGTGTTCCGCACCGACGGCAAGGGCAAGGTCACTGCGGGCAACTCCTGCGGGCGCAGCGACGCGGGCGCCGCCCTGCTGCTGATGAGCGGCGAGAAGGTGAAGGAACTGGGCGTCAAGCCCATGGCCCGCATCGTGGCCCACGCCATCGTAGGCGTGGATCCCCGCATCATGGGCATCGGCCCGGTGCCCGCCGTGCGCAAGGTGCTGGAGAAGGCGGGGCTCACCCTGGACGATATCGGCATGATCGAGCTGAACGAGGCCTTCGCGGCCCAGTCCCTGGCGGTGATCCGCGAGCTGGGGCTGGATATGGCCAAGGTAAACGTCAGCGGCGGCGCCATCGCCATGGGGCACCCTCTGGGCGCCACCGGCGGGCGCATCCTGACCACCCTGGTTCACGGCATGAAGCGCACCCGCACCCGGTACGGCATTGCCACCCTGTGCATGGGCGGCGGCCAGGGCGGCGCCACGCTTCTGGAGCTGGCGGACTGAACAAGAGCCCTCGTTTGAGGCCCGGCGGGGAACCGCAAGGCTCCGCCGGGCTGTTTCCTGGAGTGGTATACCAATTAGAGGAAAAAGAAAGGAATGGTATTCCAAATGGACCGCATCTGCAACGAGGCGCTGCTGCGCAAGGTGACCAATCCCAGGGCTGCGGCGGCGCATATCAAAAACGGCATGACCGTGGGCTTCAGCGGCTTTACGGTCATCGGCTATCCCAAGGTGCTTCCGGCCGAGCTGGCCCGGCGCGCCGAGGAGGGCGAGGAGCTGGGCATCACCGTAATCACCGGGGGCAACGTGGGCGACCAGTTGGACGGAGTGCTGGCCCGCTCCGGCGTGATGAAGCGGCGGTATGGCTTTCAGGGCAACCGGGATCTCCGCGCCCTGGCCAACGCCGACCGGATTCAATATGTGGACACCCATGTGAGCCACGGCCCCTACCTAATCAAAAACGGCTACCTGGGGAAGATCGACGTGGCCGTCATCGAGGTGGCCGCCATCCGGGCCGACGGCAGTCTGGTGCTCCCCTTCTCGGTGGGCATTGACGATACCCTGGTGAAGTATGCCGACAAGCTCATCCTGGAGGTCAACGAGGCCATCCCCCTGGAGGTGGAGGGCATGCACGACATCCTGACCCTGGAGCGGGCGCCCCACACCCAGGCCATTGAGATCTTCAAGCCCGACGACCGGGTGGGCTCCCCCTATCTGCCCTGCGACCCGGACAAGGTCGCCGCGGTCATCCTCACCAACTGCGAGGACACCAACCAGGATCTCCCCGCTCCCACCCCGGATATGGAGGCCATTGCCAGCCATATTGTCAAATTCCTACAGAGCGAGGTGGCGGCCGGCCGCCTGCCTAACCCTCTGCCCCCCATGCAGTCCGGTGTGGGCGGCGTGGCCAACGCGGTGCTCTCCGCCCTGGCCCGCTCCGAGCTGGAGCACCTGAGCGTCTATACCGAGGTCATGCAGGACGCGGTGGTGGAGCTCATCGACGCGGGCAAGGTGGCCTGCGCCAGCGGCACGGCCCTCACCATCTCCCCCTCCGCCCGGGAGCGGTTCTATGCCCATATCGACGACTACAAGGGCAAGATCATCCTCCGGCCCCAGGAGCTCAGCAACGCCCCCGAGGTGATCCGCCGCCTGAGCATCATCGCCATGAACACCGCCATCGAGGTGGATCTGGCGGGCAACGTCAACTCCACCCACATCGGCGAGGGGGCCGTCATGAACGGCATCGGCGGCTCCGGCGACTACGCCCGCAACTCGGGCATCGCCATTTTCTCCACCGCCTCCACCGCCAAGGACGGCGCCATCTCCTGCATTGTGCCCCACGTGGCCCACGTGGATCACACGGAGCACGACACCGAGATCATCGTCACCGAGCAGGGCCTGGCGGATTTGCGGGGCCTGACAGCCTACGAGCGGGCCCATGTCCTGATTGAGAACTGCGCCCACCCCAAGTTCCGTCCCGGGCTGCGGGAGTATGTGGAGCAGGCCTACGCCCAGAGCAAGGCCAAGCATGGCATCATCCGCCTTTGACTCCGGCGGGGGGATTTTTTGAGAGATCCCTTCTATTTGACCTCAGATTATGATAAAATAAGGAAA
>ENA-OVFW01000828-OVFW01000828.1-human-gut-metagenome-genome-assembly--contig:-NODE-828-length-12830-cov-3.000861_pt1 | contig 12830 bp, 9 predicted proteins | sample MGYA00237765_ERZ505409 | MGnify/ENA primary metagenome ERZ505409 (study PRJEB26158, sample SAMN06016413) | human gut metagenome | biome: human gut; feature: ankylosing spondylitis patient; material... | reverse complement strand
GTCGGGGTCCACGCTCATGCCGCCGGTGGTGAAGATGAGCTCACAGCCCGCCGCTTTCGCCTCGAGAATGGCGGTCGTGATGCCCGCCGGGTCGTCGTCGCAGACCTTGTGGAAGGTCATCTCGCAGCCGTACTCGGCCAGCTTGCCCACGAGGATGGGTGTGAACTTATCCTCGATGCGGCCCTTGAACACCTCGCTGCCGGTGGTGATGACGGCAAACTTCTTGGCCTGCATGGGCAGCACGTTCAGGATAGGCTCACTGCCTGCGGCAGCCTGCATGGCGTCCATCTTCTCCTGTTCGATGACCAGCGGGATGATGCGGGTACCGGCCAGTTTCTGGCCCTTTTTCACGGCCAGGTCGCCGTGGATGGTGGCGATCATCATCTGGGGCGTGCGGTTCACGGCCAGCAGGGCTTCGCGGTTGATCTTCAGCAGGCCGTCGCAGTCGGCGATGAGCTCGATTTTTCCCTCTTTCGGCTCGGTGCCGTGGATGTTCCTGCCCGCAGCGGCCTTGTACAGCAGCGCGGCGGCTTCGTCCTCGTGGAGGATGCCGGGCTTCTTCTCCCAGACGTAGAGGTTTTCTTTGCCGATGGAGAGCAGCACGGGGATGTCTTCGGGCTGGATGATATGGCCCTTGCGGAAACGTGCGCCCTTGAACTCGCCGGGAATGATTTGGGTAATGTCGTGGCAGAGCACCTGGCCTGCCGCGTCTTCGGTACGAATCAGTTTCATATCTGTCTTCTCCTTACAGGCCCGGCATCTGGGCAACGAGCCAGTCGGCCAGAGCCTGCGCATCTTCCAATCCAAAATCTGCCCCCGGAATATCTCCCACCACCGCCAGCGGCTGGAAAGACACCGGTGTGTCCGAAATTTCTTTGCGGACAACTTCGATTTTCGGCCAGCCGCTGTCCTTGAAGCCTTCCAGCAGCACCAGATCATAGCCGTGGCGCTCGAACAGCGCCAGCAAGTCCTGCTCCGTCAGGCGGAACATCTCGGTCAGCAGATAGCGCTGGCCGGAGTAGACCGCCACCCCCTCGGCCCCCGCTTCCCGCAGACGGTAGCTGTCGGTGCCGGGGACATCGGGGGTGAAATCATGGCCGTCGTGCTTGATGATGCCCACTTTCAGCCCCCGGCTGCGCAGGGCAGGCAGAAGCTTTTCCAGCAGCGTCGTCTTGCCGCTGTTGTGCAGGCCGCTGACGGCCAGCACCGCCGGGCGCTTGAGCTCGATCTCCTGGGCCAGAGCCTCTTTCTGTTCACTGTACAAAACTGAGCACCTCCACTTCTTCACCCGGAGTCACCGGGCCGCTGCCCGCAGGCAGTTCAACGAGACAGTTGCAGCCGATCATGGCAGAAAGGCTGCCGGACGAGTGGGCTTCGGCGTTGCCCTCGCCGGGGATGGTCACGCTGCCGCCCATGGCCTTGGCTCGCAGATAGCGGTTCCCCTTGCTGGGCTTCGAGAAGCCCGTGGTCAGGGTGCGGGTGGTGCGGGGAAGAAGGCAGCCTTCCTCACAGCGCCCCGCCGCCCGCAAAAGGGCCGGGATGGCATATTGTTCCAGCGTAGCGGCGGCAGCAAAGGGGTTGCCGGAGAGGCAGAACACCAGCTTGCCGTCAATTTTCCCGGCCAGCATGGGGCTTCCGGGCTTCTGGGCCACGCCCGCAAAGAGGATGTCCGCATTCAACTGTTCCAGCACAGCGGGCAGATAGTCTTTCTGCCCCACCGAGACGCCGCCGCTGGTGATGACGGCATCGCACTCCGCCAGCAGTTCCCGCATCTCGCGGGCGATCTCCTCCGGGTCGTCGGAGCAGTGCCGACATTTTACCGCAAAGCCCAGCTGCCGCAGGCGGGCGGCGTTCTGGACGCCGTTGGCGTCGTAAATTTTGCCGGGCGTCCAAGCCTCGCCCGGAGCTAAAAGTTCGCTTCCGGTGGCCAGAACGCCCACGGTCAGCGTCTTGTAAACGGGGACTTCAGCGTATCCCTGCCCGGCCAGCACGCCGAGATGGGCGGGGGAGAGTACCGTACCGGCTTCGGCGATGACAGCACCGGCGGCGATGTCCCCGCCCCGGAATACCACGTTCTGCTGGGGCTTCATGGCGGCATAGAGCTGTACCGTCTCCTCGCCGCTGTCGGTCAGCTCCTGCATCAGCACACAGTCTGCGCCCTCGGGCAGGGGTGCGCCGGTCATGATGCGGGCCGCACAGCCAGCAGGCAGGGGCGAAGCGGGGGCATCTCCGGCGTAGAGCTTCATGGTCACGGGCAGGGTGGCGGGTGTTTCGCGGCTGGCACCGGCGATGTCGGCGCTGTGCAGGGCGTAGCCGTCGAAGGGGCTGCGGTCAAAGGGCGGCTGGTCCATCCGGGCCGAAAGCGTCCGGGCGGCAATGCGGCCGTCCGCTTCGTCCAGCGGGACGGTCTCCGTCTCCGGCCTCGGCAGAGCCGCAGCGGCATCCAGCACGCGGCGCAGCGCCTCAGAGGGCGCGCAGAAAGGCTGTTTCATAAAAAAATCCTCCAAATGCCCGGCCACACCCGGCCTGCTATGGCTCAGGCGGGGCGCAGCGGGGATTCATAGAAAAAGGCAGGTTAAAAAAGAAGCGGAGACGTCTTGATGGAAAATCAAAACGCCTCCGCAGAATATCCGCACATTCCGGCAAAGGGCAGCTTGCAGGCTGCCCTGCCGATGGCTGCTCCCTGCCGCCCTTGCAGTGGCGGCAGGGCATGGAAAGCCCCTGTGTGGATGGGAGGAGTTCTTTTTTTCAAATTGCAGCGTTTCTTCTGCGGGAAGGCGGCGGGGTTTCCCCCTCCACCCTTGAATGCCGGCTGATATAGCCCTTAGCATTGCGGCGCGGTGTCATGCCCGACGGTTTAGACACCTTTGCTCAAAGAAGCTCGTATACCCTATTTGATTGTGTGGGATGCTTTAGTCGGTCCACTCGTCCACATCGCTGATGGCTTTTGCGTAGCGGCGGGTGAGGTGCTGGGTGGAGAAGAGGAACCGCTCGTTCTGGTTGTTGGTCAGCTCCTCGATGTCGGCGTACTCCGGCTTGCCCTGCATGGATTGCCACGTCTGCTCAATGGCTTCCTGTGTCAGATCGTAGGGCGAGCGGCGGAAATACCGCAGCGGGGTGGCGCTGGGGTAGACGCGGGCGTTGAACCGCACCATCTCGGCCACCATGGCGCAGAGGTCCTTGTCCTCGATGAGCTGCGCGATCATGGCGTAGTTGTCGCTCATGTTGGCGCTGGAGTAGTAGTAGGCATCCTTTGCGCCGGCGCGGGACACGATGTCTGCGCACTGGGGGTCTTCCGGCATCTGGGCCAGAAGCTCATCGGCGTTTTCCACCTCGCTCACCAGCAGGGCGTGGGATGTGACCAGCGCCGCCGCCGAGCGGGAGCGGATGTAACCCGCCAGCTCCTGTGCCGGGGTCAGCTTGGGCAGCTCCGGTGCGGTGACGGTGGGCTGGTCGGCGTAGGGGTCGCCCTCTGCCTCCGGTGCAGCGGCCAGAAAATCCAGCAGCTGGGGCTTTTCGGCGGCGTCCGGTGCAGCCGTCTCTTCGGGAGCGGGCTGTGCCTCGGCCTGCTTTGCGGCCAGAGCATCCGTCTCCTTCTGCACGGCGGCAATGACGTCCTCGCCGAGCTTTGCAGCGCTGCCGTCGAACATACTGCCCGTTTCCTTCAGGCGGCGGGCCGTCTCGCTGGCCGCGTCGATGTCAAAGACCTCGGCCTTCGGCTTCTTTTTCGCGGCCATCTCTGCCTTCTGCAGGTCGAGGATGACCTGCTCAGGGTCGGAGGCGGCGTCCACCGTGGTGGTATAACCGGGTTTGCGTCTGCCAAACAGCATGATAGTTCCTCTCGTTTTTAGAATAGATCACTGGGCGGCGGCTTCGGTCTGGGCGTAGATGCCGCGTGCTTCCAGATCGTCGGCCATGTCGCCGAGGTCGAACTTCTCCAGCGTCTCGCGGGTCGGCACACCGGTGGTCTTGTCCCAGCCGAAGATGTCATAGAACAGGTCTTTTGCCTTCTCCATGTCGGCGCGGTCCAGCTTGGTGGTGCCTTCCTCGAATGCCTTGAAGTCGGGTTCCTTGTCGAAGACCCAGTCGCAGATGGCGTCGTGCTCCTGACGGAGGTTTGCGCTGCCGCAGTTCTTCTGGAAGCTGATGGCGGTCATGGCGCGCAGCATCTGGGCGATGCGCTCGCCTGCCTCCTGCAGACCGGCCTGGGTGTAGGTCTCGCCGGTGACGGCGGTCATGAAATCTGCCTGCAGGTCCAGATCGCCGTGGTAGGCCCGCTCCTTGGAGGGAGACTGGGTCATGGGCCACATCCAGTTGCAGAGGGTGGCAGAGTCGTGGAAGTTCTTATCGTTGACGCAGTAGGCGGCCAACTTTGCCTTGTTTTCGTTGATGGGCGTGTAGGCCTTGGCCTTGTCGTAGCAGCCCTCGCCGAAGAAGTCCTCCATGACCTTCTTGGTCACCTCGTAGGGTGCGCCGGAGCCGGTCTCGCAGACGATCTCGTGGATCATGCAGTCTCTATTATACACCAGATTGTACAGCATGCCAACCTGCCATGCCTCTGCGGGGCCGTGGTGGTTGGGGAAGCCGTTGTACATCAGGTTGGAGTTGGTGGCACTGTCGGTGCGGTCCAGCCAGCTCTTGGGCAGGCCAAACTTTTCCATCATGGCCAGCGTACCCTTTGCGATGACGGACAGGTCGCCCTCGCCGTAAGCCATGCGGCGGATGAGCTCCACCTCCCAGCGGGGGTCACCGGCCTTTTCCCATGCCCAGGGCAGGGAGTCGTACTCTTCCTCGCTGATGTACTTGGTGGCCTCCTCACGGGGCATCCGCAGGATCCACAGCAGGTCACGGTTCAGGTTGCCGTAGTTGTCCCACAGGCCCATGTCATCGACGGCGTGAGACCATGCCAGGTTGATGACCATGGTGCCGTCGCCCTCGTACTTGAAATCGTGGACGCCGTCCGGGTAGACGCGGGTGCCGTACAGCACGGGCATACAGGTGTTGGAGTTGTGGGTGGGCAGGTCGTAATCGGCCAGCGGGTCCACATCATACTCGGTGTAGCAGCGGATGGGGCAGGAGGAGCAGCCGCCGTTCTTCACGGTGTACTCCGCAGCCGGTGCGCCGAAGTCGAAGTAGCCCTTGAAGCAGCGCAGCGCGATCTTGTTGATGTCGTTGTAGGGCTGCTCGCCGGTATCCACGGGGCCGCCGGGAGCCTTTTTCCACATACGGCCCGGTGCGCCGGACCAGCGGTTCTTGCCGGAGGTGGCGCTGTACTCTGCCCAGCTCTGGGGCTGTGCGGGAACGTTGTGGTTGTTGTTGCCGCCGATGAGGTTGCCCATCATGTAGTTGGACAGCTCCAGCACCTTCTTGGGGTCGGCCACCTTGACGCTGCCGGTGCCGCGGATGGCCAGGCCCTTCAGCTTCTTGTTGCCCATGGCAGCGCCCAGACCGGCGCCGCCGGAGTTGCCAAAGCTGGTGTTCAGGGTGGAGTAGTCCACCAGATTCTCACCGGCAGGGCCGATGGAAGCGGTCTCGAACTCACGGCCGTTCTGCTCCACCATCCACTTGTTGGACGCGAACGTACCCTTGCCCCAGATCTCAGAAGCATCCTCGAGGGAGACCTGGTCGTCCTCGATGCGCAGGTAGACGGGCTTTGCGGAGATGCCGGTGATGACGATGCCGTCCCAGCCCGCATACTTCAGCATGGGGCCGATGTGGCCGCCCATGTGGGCGTCGATGATGGAGCTGCCCTTGGACCAGGTGGAGCGGAAGGTGACGTTCATGCGGCCGGAGCAGGGCACGCCGGCACCGGTCAGGGGGCCGACGCCGAAGATGACCTGTGCCTTCTCGTCGTAGGGGTCGAGGTCCATGGGAGCTTCCTCATACATGATGCGGTAGGCCATGCCCATACCGCCGATATATTTATGGTACTTTGCGTCGTCCTGCGTGGTGATCTCGCCAGTGGTCAGGTCAACGCGCAGGATCTTGCCTGTCCAGCCATAACTTTCAGCCATTGTTGTTCCTCCTTACAGGTCCATGTAGGCAGCCTGTGCTGCGCTGGTGACGGCGTCCCAGTCCACGATGGACAGAGCGCCGGACGGGCAGCCTGCCACGCAGGCACCGCAGGCGATGCACTTGGACGACTTGCCGGTCTCGGGGTTGACGGTGGGCATATGCCAGGGACAGGCCTCGTGGCAGGCGCCGCAGCCGATGCACTTGTCGGTGTCCACCACACGGATGCCCTGCTCGTTGGTCGTAATGGCCTTCTGGGGACAGGCGTTGCCGCAGGCGGGGTCCTCGCACTGGCGGCAGGTATCCGGGAAGTAGACAAAGCAGTTGTCGTTGCCGGACAGCAGGCCGTTGCCGGCACCGTCCAGATTCAGACGGCGCTGGATCTTCACGCGGCTGATGTAAGAGGAGCACACGCCGTCGTTGGTCAGCGTGCAGTTGATCTCGCAGCGCTGGCAGCCGGTACACAGGTCGGCGTTGACCACCAGCAGGCCCTGGGGCAGCGCCCAGGTAGCCACTGCGCCGCTGTCCACCTGCTTCTGCGAGCAGCCGAAGAGGGACAGCATGGATGCGGAGAGGGTGAGCCCTGCAAGGCTCTTGCCCGAGATCTTCATAAATTGACGGCGGGTCATGTCAGCCGTCAGAAAATCAGTTTTTGCCATAGGTTCCATTCCTCCGTTGAGGTCACTCTGCGCGGAGCACCTCAGTTACATAGAAATACGAGTTGTTGACGATGTTGGTGACGGCGGTCGAGGTGATGGTCGCGCCGGAAAGGGCGTCCACCTCGGTCAGGTCTGCGCTGACAGCGCCGGCACTGGTCTGCCCGGTGGTCAGTTCGGCCTGTGCCAGCTGATAAGCGGCCTGCTTTTCTGCGGACCAGTCCGCATAGGGCAGAGCCTGCTCCTCACCGTCCTGCGCACTCTTGCTCAGACCGGCAGCGTACAGCTTGCGGCGTGCCACAGCTTCGGCGCTGGTATCCATCGGAGGGATCAGCTCGTCGGCCAGAGGCTCGCCGTTCAGTGCCGAGAGGGTCAGACCTGCTGCGTACATCCTGCGGGTGGCCTCGGCCTCGGGAGAGGTGTCGGACACGTTCCACTGCGCGGGGTCAAAATTCTCCGCAGCAGAAGCCTCGCTGGATGCACCGGCGGAAGCGTAGGCTGCGCCGGTGGCCGGGTCGGTCACAGTATAGCTTTTGCCTGCCAGCGTAAAGGGAGCTGCGCCCTGATACTGGGACGTGAACTCCGGGTTGACACACTGGCCGCCGAGGCTGTCCGTCTCTGCCTGCGAGAGGATCTCGACAGCGGAAACATTGCCCTCGGCGTCAAGGGTCACGGCAGCCTGCACATCGCTCTGGAAGCCCTTCTGAGAGCCCTCCACACGATAGCTGCCGTCGTCGAGCTGGTACACTGCGCTGATGCCATAGGCGGCTGCATCCGCTTCCGACACCGGCAGCAGGGTACCTGCAACCGTGGTGCGCGCGTGCTGCATTGCGATAAGAGCTACCGCCATTGCGACTGTCGCAGCGCCCATGGCTGCGTAGCCCGGCAGCCGCTTGCGCCACAGGGGAACGGGCGCAAACGGGTTGGTTGCCTGCTTCATGTTATCACCTGCCTGTTTTTGGTCGTTCGGGAAAACTCCCAAACACGAAAATGACCGCTCTGCCTGCTGCAACAAGCGGAGCGGTCTCTTCGTTAATATATTATCACTCGGGCTGGAAGTAAGTCAACGCGAACCGATGTCACCCCGCACTTTTTGACGATGTCAGCGGATGTTTCCGGCCGCAGAGCAGCTGTAAGCCGTATTCTGCGGCCAGCTCCAGCGACTGGACGGTGGGCATGGTCTTGCTCACCAGTGCCGGAACGCCGGCCCGGATGGCTTTGCGCACCATATCCATCGGTACGCGGCCGCTGGTGTAGAGCACGCATTCGCTGAGGGGGACACCGGCCAGAAGCACGCTGCCCACGGCCTTGTCCAGCGCATTGTGGCGTCCGATGTCCTCGCAGGCGCAGAGGATGCGGCCCTCGTGCAGCACAAAGCAGCTGTGGACTGCATGGGTGGCCTGATAAAGCGGCAGGCCCGCTCTCATGGCGGCGGCGAGGGCGTCCACCCACTCCGGCTGCAGGTCCAGATGCGGCACCGCGCGCAGCGGCTGCACTTCCACCGGACTGCCCAGCGCGACATTGTCGGTGCAGCAGCTGGAAACTTCCTGTGCTGCCGCGCGGCGGGCCGTCAGCGGGTGGTTCAGGTAGAGATTGACTTTCAAGCCTTCCGCGCAGACGGCAATTTGTTCCACTTCCTCTGCGGAGGCGATCCATCCTTCGGTCAGCAGCCGCCCCAGCGCCAGCTGCGGCAGAAGCTGGGGTGTGCATACCACCCGGAAGGCCGGCTGTTCATTTACATAGATAACTGCGGCGTGTTCTGTTGGAATGGCCGCTTCCGTGCCGTCCGGCATCCGTACGGTTTCAAAGGCGGCTGCTGCGCCGAAGAGGTCGATTCTCTGCATGGGGGGCCTTTCTCTGTAAAAGCTGCTGTTCAAGTCCTCTTATCCGCTGATAGAAAGTTTCCAAAAGGACTACGGGTAAAAGAAAAACGACAGCCTTATTGAAAGCTGTCGTTCAAGAGTGCGGATAAGAGGACTTGAACCTCCACCGAGTTGCCCCGATTAGAACCTGAATCTAACGCGTCTGCCAATTCCGCCATATCCGCATATTCTGTTTTGTTCGCCGCCGTTCGGCTCGGAACGATAGTTATTATACCACGGAAAGCGGGAAAGTCAAGCGTTTTTTCAAAAAAGTTTTTGCATTCTTTTCCGCATATTTTATCTTGCGTCCCTGCGCACAAAAACACAGACATCTGCCCCGGTGATGCCTGCTTCCGGGGCAGATGCCTGCCAGACCACGCTTCTTCTTTTGCAGTTTTTCCTGAATTTTCTCAGATACCTCAGAACAGCCAGAGGCTCCCTGCCCCCACGAGGACCGCTGCCAACGTGAACGGCACGCCGATGCGCAGGAAGTCCCGGGTACGAACAGTCTCACCGTTCTTGCGGAGAATGCCGATGGCCGCGATGTTGGCTGACGCGCCGATGGGGGTCAGGTTGCCGCCCAGCGTCGCGCCGGTAAGCAGACCGAAGTAGAACAGCTCCGGCTCAATGCCCGCGCCGCCGTTCATGAGGGCGGCGACGCCCTGCACCACCGGCAGCATGGCCGCCACATAGGGGATGTTGTCGATGAAGGCCGACAGCCCCACCGACGCGGCCACCAACAGCAGATAAAGATGCAGCGGCTCGTCTCCGGCTGCGGAGGGGGACAGCTGCGCCGCCGCGTCGATGACGCCCGCCCTGCTCACCCCTTCCAGCAGAATAAAGAGGCTGAAGAGCAGCAGCAGAGTGTCATAGTCCAGCGCCCGGAACGTCTCAGCCAGCGGCTTCAGGGAGCGGCTGCGCCAGCAGGCACGGGCGGCACCGAAGAGGCACAGCCCCATGCAGACGAGTCCGCTGCGCAAGGTATAGAGCAGATGCAGCACGCCGCCAGAGGGCTCGGGCAGGAAGGACGCCGCGATGAGCAGACCTACCGTCAGCAGGAGAAGTGCCGTGGGGACATCGTCCTCCACCTCCGTTTCCACCGTGACATGGACAGGCTGGCGCTGGTCCCGGAACAGCCAGAACAGCACCCCCAGCGAGGCCAGCGCTCCCAGCTCCACGCTCCAGAAGATGCCGGGCCGACCCTCCATCCAGAAGAAATCGAAGAAATTCATCCCCGCAAAGCCGCCCAGCAGGATGCTCGTGGTGTCCCCCACCAGCGTTGCCGCGCCCTGTAAATTGGACGACACCGCAATGGCGATGAGCACCGGCACCGGCGATCGTTTCAGCCGCCGGGCGATGGCAAGCCCTACCGGAGCCACCATCAGCACGGTGGCCACATTGTCCACAAAGGCACTGATGAACCCCGCCAGCAGCGCCAGCACCGACACGGCCCACCGGACATCCGGCACATGGGCAATGAGCTCTTCGGCCAGCCGGGCGGGCATCTTGCTCTGGATAAAAAGAAAGACCGTACCCATCATTCCCGCCATCATCAGCAGGACATTGAAGTCTACGGCCCGGGCGGCGTCCGCCAGCGTGAAATCATACACGCCCAGCTTTCCCAGCAGCAGGAACGCCCCGGCGCCGCCCAGCGCGACCCAGGGGCGGTACTGCTGCACCGCCAGCATCAAAATATAAAACAGGACAAACAGGCTCAGCGCCAGTGTCATTTCGTCTCCTCCGCAGGTTCCAGAGGCTTTGCGTCTTCTTCTATCATCCGATAGCCCACGCCAAGCTCGTTGAGGATATAAGTATTGCTGCCCGGGCGGCTGCCCAGCTTTTTGCGGATATTGGCCATATTCACCTGCAGCTTCTTGGTGCTGCTGGCGTCCGTGTCGCCCCAGATGGCCCGGACGATGGCCGCATAGGTCATCACGCGCCCGGCGTGCTCGGACAAAAAGGCCACGATATTGTACTCCGTCTGGGTCAGGCGCACCTCCTGCCCATCCACGAACACCTTGCGGCGCTCGTAGTTGATGGTGAGGCCCTGTGCGCTGAACACCCCGCCGGGCAGACTCCCGCCGCCATAGCGGTTCACCCGCAGCGCAGCCCGCACCCGGGCCAGCAGCTCACCGGTACCGAAGGGCTTGGTGATATAGTCGTTGGCACCAAGGTCGAGGGCCTCGATCTTATCCTGCTCGGTGGTGCGGGCCGACAGGACGATGATGGGGGTCAGATACTTCTGCCGGATGGAGCGGATGGCGTCCAGACCGTCCCGGTCGGGCAGGCCGAGGTCCAGGATGACGAGATCCGGGTTATAGGAGATGAACATGGTCATGCCCATCACGCAGGTCTGGGCCACCAGCGCCTGATAGCCGTTGGTCTCCAGCAGGGTCTGGATGAAGCTGCAGATGTTCGCCTCATCCTCGATGATAAGTACCTTGAATTTATTATTGCTCATCCTCTGTTTCCTCCGTATCCACTTCTTCGGTCTCCAGCCAGAACCGGATGGTCGTACCCTCGCCGGGCGTGCTCTCGGCCTTTATCTCGCCGCCGTGGGCTTTGATGATGGCCGCGCACACCGACAGCCCGATGCCCATGCCGTGCTTGCCGCCCGACGAGGTATCCTGCGTCAGGGTCGTGCCGGTGAAGAGGGTCTTGAGCCGCTCTTTCGGGATGCCGCAGCCGTTGTCGATAATTTCGAACACCGCCCGCTGCCCCAGCGTGAACACCCGCAGCGTCAGGCGGGTCATCCCCTCGGCGTGGAGCACCGCGTTTTCCAAAAGGTTCGTCAGCACCTGCTGGATGAGCATGGAGTCCATCGGGATGACGATGAAGTCATCCGGAAGCTTTACTTCCACCGGTACGCCGGGGTGGAGCTTCTGGAACCGCACCAGCACCGTATCCACCAGCTCTTCCAGCACGGTGGGCGTCTTCTGGATGGCGACGCCGTCGGCGTCGATGCGGGTGACGGAGAGCAGATTCTCCACCATCCGGTTGAGCCACTGGGCGTCGGCACAGGCCTCGGAAAGGAGCTTTATCTTCTGCTCCCGGCCCAGCGAGTCGTAGTTGTCGATGACCGTAGAGCAGGCCCCGTAGATGGACGTCAGCGGGGTGCGCAGGTCGTGGGAGACAGCCCGCAGGAGGTTGGCCCGCATTTTCTCTGTCTCGCTCTCCATCCGCAGCTGCTCCTGCTTTTTGATGCGGGTGGTCAGGGTGCTCGTCATGAAGGAGACCACCAGCATCACCACGCCGGAGAAGATGTTCTCCGGGATGGTGAAGTTGAAGGCAAAGTAGGGCGTGCGGAACGCGAAGTTGACCGCCAGCACGCTGATGACAGAACCGGCCACGCCCCACCAGTAGCCGTCGGTGTACATGGAAACAAAAAACACCGCCAGCAGGAACACCATCGAGGCCACACCGTCGATGCGGCCGCTGATGAACTGGATGAGCGTCACACAGGCGAACGCCCCGATGAGCGCCGCCAAAAGTACCCAGACGTCCTTTTTCCGGAGCATCTGCTTCATTTGCTGTCCCTCCCGATCTATATTCGGTACCACTGTAAAAGTATACCACAAATAAATTAAAGATACAGCAAAGGGTGGGTATTTTTCCATGGTTTCAAAGGGTTGACAAACGTGCGTTCCTGGCTCACAATAGGATCATCTTCTTTATCGTAATAAAGGAAAGGGAAAGAATATGCTGTATTTTGAGAACGACTACTGCGAGGGTGCGCATCCCGCCATCCTGCAGAAGCTGACGGAAACGAACTTCGAGAAGGTGTCCGGCTACGGCACCGACCCCTACTGCGCCAGCGCAAAGGAGAAGATCCGCGCCGCCTGCGCCTGCCCCGAGGCAGATGTTTTCTTCATCTCGGGCGGCACCCAGGCCAACTCCATCGTCATCGCCTCCACGCTCCGCCGCTGGGAGGGCGTCGTCGCCGCCGCCACCGGCCATGTGGCCGGTCATGAGGCGGGTGCCATCGAGTTCACCGGCCACAAGGTCATCGGCCTGCCGCACACCAACGGCAAGCTGGATGCCGGGACGGTTGAGGACTGGTGCAGTACCTTCTATGCCGACTCGAACCACGACCACATGGTCTTCCCCGGCATGGTGTATATCTCCCACCCCACCGAGTACGGCACCCTGTACAGCAAGGCTGAGCTCGAGGCCCTGTCCGCCGTCTGCCACACCTACCATATGCCCCTCTTCGTGGACGGCGCACGTCTGGGTTATGCGCTGGTGAGCGAAGGCACCGACGTGACCCTGGCAGACCTCGCCCGGCTCACCGACGTCTTCT
>ENA-OVFW01000801-OVFW01000801.1-human-gut-metagenome-genome-assembly--contig:-NODE-801-length-13116-cov-2.854299_pt1 | contig 13116 bp, 10 predicted proteins | sample MGYA00237765_ERZ505409 | MGnify/ENA primary metagenome ERZ505409 (study PRJEB26158, sample SAMN06016413) | human gut metagenome | biome: human gut; feature: ankylosing spondylitis patient; material... | reverse complement strand
CGTGCAGGAGCGGTGCAGCGCCCTGTCCGGCGGCAACCAGCAGAAGGTGGTCATCGCCCGGGTGTTCAGCGAAAACCCCGACGTCATCATCGTGGCCCAGCCCACCCGCGGCGTGGACGTGGGCGCCATGGAGTACATCCACCACCGCCTGCTGGATCTGCGGGACAGCGGCAAGTCCATCCTGCTCATCTCCGCCGATTTGGACGAGGTACGCAGCCTGTCCGACCGCCTGGCGGTCATCTACGGCGGCCGGATTGTGGCCGAGGGCAAGCCGGACACCTGGAGCGACATGGAGATCGGCCTGCTGATGACCGGCGGCAGCCTTGCGCCGGAAAAGGAGGGAACCGCATGAAAAAGCATGCTCTGAGCGGTCTGCTCAAGCTGGATGGCCCGCTGCTGTCCATTCTCTCCCTGCTTATCGCCATTGTCATCAGCGGCGTCATCATGGCGGTGTGCGGCTACAACCCCATTGAGGCCTTCGGCGCCATCCTGGCCGGCTCCTTCGGCAGCCAGCGCGCCATTGTCCAGACCCTGACCCAGGCCACCCCTCTGATTTTCACCGGCCTGGCCTTCGCCTTCGCCAAGAAGGCCAGCCTCATCAACCTGGGTGCCGAGGGCCAGCTCTACATGGGCGCCCTGGCCTCCGCTGCGGTGGGCATGCTGGATCTGGGCCTGCCCATGGCGCTCCACCTGCCCCTGGCGGTGGCGGCCGGCATGGCCGCCGGCGGCCTCTACGCCGGCCTGGTGGGCGTGCTCAAGGTCAAGTTCGGCTCCAACGAGGTCATCGCCACCGTCATGCTCAACTCCATCGCCACCTATCTGGTGGACTACCTGCTCAACGGGCCCATGCTGGCGGAGAACAGCTCGGTGGCCCAGACGGAGCGGGTGCTGGAGACGGCGCAGCTCCCCCGCATCTTCCAGCAGTACCAGCTCACCATCGCCATCCTTCTGGCGGTGGCCGCCTGTATCCTGGTCAAGCTGTTCATGGACCGCACCGCCCTGGGCTATGAGATCCGCGCGGTGGGCCTCAACCCGGACGCGGCGGAGACCGCCGGCATCAGCAAGGCCAAGGTCACCATCGTGGCCCTGTGCATCAGCGGCTGCATCGCGGGCCTGGCCGGCGCCAGCCATGTGCTGGGCGTGGACCGCCGCCTGATCAACGGCTTTTCCAACGACTACGGCTTCTCCGGCATCTCCGTGGCCGCCCTGGCGGCGGACAGCCCCGTGGGCGTCATCTTTGCCGGCATCGTGTTCGGCGCGCTGCGGGCGGGCACCATGGAGCTCAACCGCACCACCAGCATTCCGGTGGAGTTCGTCAACGTCATCCAGGCCATGGTGGTCATTCTGGTGGCCGCCCCGCTGCTGGTGAAGGAGCTCAAGCGGCTCAACCCCGCGGGCTGGTCCCGCAAGACCAAGAAGGAGGTGGCCTGACATGGGCGTGATTCTCAACAACCTGATTCCCATCATCGGCTCCTCCATCGCCATGTCCATCCCCCTGGTCCTGGCCTCGGTGGGCGGCGCCTTCTCGGTGCGCAGCGGCATCATGGCCCTGGGCCTGGAGAGCATGATGATGATGGGCGCCTTCTTCGGCGTTCTCGGCTCCTACTTCACCGGGAGCGTGCTCTTCGGCTTCCTGCTGGGCATGGTGGGCGGCATGGTCATCGGCCTGTTCCACGGCATCCTGTCCGTGCGCTACAAGGTCAACCAGGTCATCAGCGGCATCGGACTGAACCTGCTGGCTCTGGCCGTCACCACCCTGCTGATGCAGCTCATCTGGAACAACAAGGGCTCCACCCCCCAGGTGGCCTCCATCTCCACCACCCTGGACTTCTTTGCCCCCATCCCCGTCATCGGCCCCATTCTGGCCCAGCAGTCCGTCAGCTTCCTTGTGATGGTCGCTGTGGTCATCGTGGGTTGGATTGTCCTCTTCAAAACCCGCTTCGGCCTGCGCCTGCGCATGGTGGGCGAGAACCCAAAGGCCGCGGCCACCATGGGCCTGCGGGTTCACGGCATCAAGTACTGCGGCGTGCTCATCTGCGGCGCTCTGGCCGGCGTGGGCGGCGCCTACCTGTCCCTGGATCAGTTGGACATGTTCGTGCGCAACATGACCGCCGGCCGCGGCTACATCGCGGTGGCCATCGCCATCCTGGGCCGCTACAATCCCGCCCAGATCGTGCCCTGCGCCCTGCTGTTCGGCTTCTGTGACGCGGTGCAGATCTACCTTCAGGGCGAGGCCTTCCCGCCCCAGATCGTGCAGATGCTCCCCTACATTGTGACCCTGCTGGTGCTGGCCTTCGGTGTCAAGCACATCAAGCCCCCGGCCGGTGTCGGTAAGTACGACGACGAATAGAAAGCTGAGGTTGAGGTATTATGGAACAGATTCAGAACAACCGAGTCATTACCGATCTCTATCGGGAGAACGCACAGTTCCCCGGCATCGCGCTGGATGGTTCCGACGTCTATCTGTGCTGGCAGCGCTTTGTGGATCGCCACGACAGCCTGATGGCCTCCTGCCGCCGCGGGGATGAGGCGGTTTGGGAGCGGGAGATCTCCGACGGCGGCGAGGTGCTCCACCCCGTCATTCTGGCCCACGGCGGCGCCATCTGGTACGCCTGGAGCGAGTACGCCCGGGAGAACTGGCGCATCCTGGCCCGCTGCTATCGGGACGGCCAGTGGGGCGAGGTGCTCACCGTCGCCTCCGGCGAGGCCCTGTTCTTCCCCCGCCTGTTCACCTGGCAGGGCAAGCTGCATGTCATCTGGACGGAGCAGCACAAGGGCAGCGCGGCCGCCGTGCTGTGCCCCCTGACCGAGGCCGGCCCCGGCGCGGCCGAGACCGTGTCCGCGGTGGGCGAGGCCTACCGGGCCGGCGCGGCCGAGGGCGGCGACGGCAACCTCTATGTGGCCTACGACGGCTTTGACGGCAAGCAGTACAAGCTCTTTGCCCGGGCGCGCACCGCCGCGGGCTGGAGTGAGGAGATTGTGGTCAGCCAGGGCGAGGACTGGGCCTCCACCCCGTGGATCGCCGCCAAGCCCGACGGCGCCGTGGTGGGCTGGTACGACTACGGCTATATGGCCGTCTACTCCGTCCGCTCCGCCGACCTCACCGTCCGGGACGGCGCCCTGGCCGCGGTCAATCCCCAGTGCCTCAAGGAGGGCGTGGACTGGTATCTGGATCTCCACGTGGCCTCCAACTCCTCCGGCCTTCAGGCCATGGCCTACACCCGCAGCAAGTACGACGTGCTGGTGTGCACCCGCCGGGGCAGCGAGCCCTGGAGCCGTCCGGTGCTGATGTCCTACGGCGACGGCCACTGCGGCGTCCATCCCAAGCTGCTGGTGGATGAGGACGACACCATCCATCTGATGTGGCAGTTTGGCTTCAAGAACGGCCACATGGAGCGCAACGCCCAGGTGATCTACAACCACCTCACCCCCGCCGAGCTGGCCCAGCAGCCCGACTATGTGGCGCCCCCCAGCGACTTCACCCAGCCCATCCCCGCCAACGCCGACAAGCGCCTGGACGAGCACCCCGCCGACGTGGTGCGCGCCTGGCTGGACAAGAACGGCTACGGGAACCTGTCCGTCTACTTTGGCGACATCCACGGCCAGAGCGGCCTGTCCGACGGCATGGGCGAGGTGGACCAGTACTATCACCGGGCCCGGGACAAGGCCCGTCTGGACTTCACCGCCCTCACCGACCACGACTGCTACCCCGACTGGACGACCCAGTCCGAGTGGGAGCTGCTGCGCACCAACTGCCGCCTGATGAACAAGGACGGCGAGCTGGCCTGCCTTCTGGCCTACGAGTGGACTCCCAACGAGTACAAGTACGACTACGGCCACAAGAATGTATACTACCGGGGCGACGAGGGCGAGATCTTCCGCTCCGGCGACAAGGGCGGCATGACCCCCACCGACCTCTACAACAGCATCCGTGCCTACAAGGCCCTCTGCATCCCCCACCACCCCGCCGCGGACTGGGTGATGGTGAGCGCCGCCACCGACTGGAACTTCCACGATCCCGAGGTGCAGCGCGCCGTGGAGATCTACTCCCGCCACGCCCCCTTCGAGACCTTTGAGGCCCGCTCCAAGTTCACCAAGAACATCAAGAAGATGGAGCGGTGCAGCGTGCAGGACGCCCTGGCCCGGGGCTACCGGATGGGCTTCACCGCCGGCAGCGACTCCCACCAGACCGAGCACGGCGTGGAGGGCGGCATTGTGGCCGCCTTCGTCCCCGCCCTCAAGCGGGAGTACGTGTGGGACGCCATCTATGACCGCCTGACCTACGGCACCACCGGCGCCCGCATCCTGGTCTCCCTGAAGATCAACTCTGCCCCCATGGGCAGCGAGGTCAAGGCCATCGGCGACGCCCCCGTCACCATCGAGGGCAGCGCCTTGGGCACCGACACCGTCACCGTGGAGCTGCTGCGGGACAATCAGGTCATCCAGACCTGGGCCTGCGCGGGCAATGCCTGCGACTTCACCCTGGAGGACACCGCCGGGAGCGGCGCCTGCTACTACCTGCGCGTCACCCAGAAGGACGAGCACATGGCCTGGTCCAGCCCCATCTGGGTGGACCGCGCCTGACCCCCTTTCCAGCAAACGAAAAGCGGAACGGCTATGCCGTTCCGCTTTTTCAATTTGCCGAAGCAGCGTTTCGGCAGGACTCCGGACATTATGCCATTCCGGTTCTGCGCCGGCGCGTTCGGCGGCGCGGGGACTCCGGCCGCCGCTTGGGGAGAGCCGGGGGCCGCAGGGCCACGCTCCCGCCGTCCTTGGCGGCTGAGACCAGGTAGCCGTAGACCCGCAGCTTCTGTTCGTCATAGAGGTCCAGCGCCTGATAGAGCTGCTTGTAGGCGGCGAACATGGTGCGCTTCATCTCCACCGTCCGGGCCAGGGTGGCCTGGGTGGCCACCAGGCTGCCCGGCCGCTTCACATAGCAGTAGACCGGCTGGGCGGTGGCGGCGATCAGCCGGGTCCGGCGGATGTACTCCAGGTTGAAGAGGAAATCCTCGCACCAGCTCACCTCCGGATCGCACCGCAGGCGGCCCTCCTCCACAATGGAGCGTCGGTAGAGCTTGTTCCACAGCACGCCGTAGTAGAAGTTGGCCGGGGCCTTGAGCATCTCCTCCGCGAATTCCCGGCGGGTGAACACCCCGTCCCGGCGGATGTGGCCCTGGAGGGCCTTACGGGTGCCGGCCACCCGCCAGAAGCGGCCGATCACCAGATCGGCCCCGGTGGCCCCGGCGGTGCGTGCCAGCCGCTCGGTGGCGGCGGAGGGCAGGTAGTCGTCCCCGTCCACAAACTGGAGGTACTGCCCTGTGGCCCGCTCCAGGGCGGCATTGCGGGCGGCGGATACCCCGGCGTTGGCCTGGTGGAGGACGTGGAAACGCGGATCGGCGGCGGCCCGGGCGTCACAGAGGGCGGGGCTGGCGTCGGTGGAGCCGTCGTCCACCAGCCACACCTCCAGGTTCTCCCACGTCTGGGCGGCAATGGAGTCCAGGCAGTTGTCCAGATAGGGCTCCGCGTTGTAGACCGGCACGATAATGCTGATGAGGGGCTGCTCCACAGTTCACGCTCCTTCCGGCCGGGGCGTCAGTAGCCAGCCTGTCATGGGAGGGAGCGTCTGCTCCCCCTGTTCCAGGGCCGCCCCGGTCATCCAGTCCCGGGCGGGCCAGGGCAGGTCCATGGGCTCCGGCCGGTCGCCGGCGTTGACGGCGGCCAGTACACTCCCCTCGGCCCCGGTGCGGAGGAAAGAGAGTACCCGTCCCCGGGTGAGCGTCCAGGCCAGCTCCCCCCGGCGCAGGGCGGGCAGCGCCCGGCGGGCCTTCCCCAGGGCGGTGTACCATTCCAGCAGCTCGCCGTCCTCCCTTCCCCAGGGATAGGTGCGGCGGTTGAAGGGGTCTTCAAAGCCCTCCAGCCCCGCCTCATCCCCGTAGTAGACCATGGGGGAGCCGGGGAAGGCAAAGAGCACCAGGGCCCCCAGCTTCAGCCGGGCCTTTCCCAGGGCGTACTGGTCGGGGGACATGCGGAAGGCCGCCCGCCAGTCCTTGTCGTGCTCCCGCCCGTCGCCCCCCGTGCCCAGCAGGGTGAGGATGCGGGGGGTGTCGTGGGTGCCCAGGAAGTTCATGGCCGAGCGCCAGGCGAAGGGCGGGTAGTTCTCCCGCAGGGTCTCCATGGCCTGCCGGAAGCGGAAGGCGTCCTCGCCCAGCAGGAAGGAGAGCAGGGCGTTTCGGAAGGGGTAGTTCATCAGCCCGTCGCAGTGTCCCCCCAGGATGTGCCGGCGGCGCACGCCGTAGGCGATCGTCCTCCCACACCTCGCCGATGATTACCGCCTCCGGCTTGGCCTGCCGGGCGGCGGCGTGGATGCCGTGGATAAAGTCGTCGGGCAGCTCATCGGCCACATCCAGCCGCCAGCCGTCCGCCCCGGCGGCCAGCCAGCGGCGGATGATGCTGTCCGCGCCGCCGAAGATATACCGGCGGTAGGAGGGGTCGGCCTCATTGACGGCGGGGAGAGAGTAGATGCCCCACCAGGAGTCGTATTTGTCCGGCCAGTGTGAGAAGTGGTACCAGGGGTAATAGGGGCTGTCCTGGGACTGGACGGCCCCTACGCTCTCATAGGAGCCGTCGCCGTTGAAATAGCGGCTGACAAAGCCCTGGTGGTTGAACACGCCGTCCAGCACCACCCGCATGCCCAGGGCGTGGGCCTCGGCGCACAGGGCGCGGAAGTCGGCCTCGGTGCCCAGCATGGGGTCGATCTTCTCATAGTCCCCGGTGCCGTAGCGGTGGTTCTCCGGGGCCTCGAAGATGGGGCAGAAGTAGAGGGTATCCACCCCCAGGCCCCGCAGGTAGCCCAGCTTCTCCCGCACGCCGGCCAGATCGCCGCCGAAGAAGTCCCGGTTGCGCACCTCGCCGTTCGAGTCGGGGCGGTAGACCGGCTCCTCCTCCCAGCCGGTGTGGACGCTGCGCCCTCCCACCATGCCGGTGGGATCGGGAACCCGGGTGCGGCGGAAGCGGTCAGGGAAGATCTGATAGGTGACGCCCTCTCCGAACCAGGCGGGCACCTCCTCCGCCCCGTCGTACACCGTGAGCTGGAAGGGCCCCAGCTCCTCCCTGCGGCCGTCCAGGCCCTCCAGGCGGAAGGAGTACCACACCAGGCCCACATAGTCCCCGGTCTCCAGGGCGATGTCAAACACATCCCGGTCCCCCTCCAGGCCCCGCCAGGGCATGGGCAGCTCCCGGCGCTCCTCGTCCCGGTGCTCAAAGTAGGCGATGAGTGTGGCGGCGGAAAATCCCCCGGCCCGGGGCGGGCGGAGGGTCAGCGCGACCCGGGTGCCGGAGGGCACGGCGCCATAGGGCCGCTTATACCGGCTGTCCCGGCTGTCAAAGGTCTGGGGATCACACACAAGGAACGGCTCCCTTCAGCGGAGCAGGGTGTTCTCGGCGTCCACCGATTCCACCGTATGCTCCGCGCTGAAATAGTAGTTGACAATCTCGCCGGCAGCCTGGGCCAGATTTCCGCCCGAGGCACCGCCCTCCACCACGATGGAGATGACGATCTCCGGGTCGTCATAGGGGGCGAACAGGGTGAAGACGGCGTCGGCCTCCTTGTCCGCCGAGCCCACCTGGGCGGAGCCGGTCTTGGCGCCCACCTCCACCGCCAGGTTGCTCAGGTACTGGTCTACGGTGCTCTTGGGGTCGTTGGCCACCTCCCACATGCCCCGCTTCACCGCCTCCACGTTGGCGGGGTCGAGAGCAATGTGGTTTTTCACCTCGGGCTGCTGCTCATACACCGTCTCCGAGTAGTCGCTGGACTTGACGGACTTGAGCAGGTGAGGCACGAAGTGGTCGCCGCCGTTGAGCAGGGTAACGATATAGTTGGCCAGCTGAAGGGGGGTAACCTGGGTGTTGTCCTGACCGATGGCGGCGTTGAGCAGGTTGCCGCCGTACCATTCCACCCCCAGGGCCTCGCTGGTGGCCGGTCCGGCCACATAGCCCTTCACCTCGGGCAGTTCGATACCGGTGTACTCTCCCAGGCCGAACAGGGAAGCGTACTCGTCGATCTTGTCAATGCCCAGCCGGTGTCCCATGGTGTAAAAGTAGATGTTGCAGGAGTCCCGCAGGGCGTCGGCCAGATCCTCCCACCCGTGGTTGCCTCCGTACTGGCGGTAGATCCAGCACTGGGGATGGAAATCGCCGTAGGGGTAGTGCTCCTCCTCGGGGAGCTGGAGGCGGCCGGTGTCCTGAATTTTCTCCGTGGGCGTGGTCAGTCCCTCCTCCAGCGCGGCGATGGCCACCAGCGGCTTGAAGGTGGAACCGGGATAGTAAAACTCCTGGGTGGCTCGGTTGGTAAAGGGCCTCAGCGGGTTATCCCTGGCCTCGTTAAAGAGGGCGGTGTTGCTGTAGATCTGGGACAGATCGTAGGTGGGATAGGAGGCCATGGTCAGGATCTCCCCCGTCTTGACGCTCTCCACCACCACCGCGCCGCCCCCGGTATCCTCCGACTCCAGAGTCTCGATGGTGTTGGCCAGAATCTCCTCCACCTTCTCCTGGAGGCGGAGGTCCAGAGTGAGCAGAACGTTGTCCCCCGGCTTGGGGATCTGCTCCTCTCCGGTCTCGGGGTCGATGCGCCAGTACTCGCTGACCACCTTTCCACTGGTGGACAGCTCCTGGATCTGAACCCCTGACTCCCCACGCAGATACTCCTCAAAGGCGTTCTCCGCCCCGTCGATGCCCACCTTGTCGTTCATGCTGTAGCCCTGCTCCCGGTAGTAGTCCCAGTTGCTGGACTGGATGTCTCCCACATGGCCCAGCAGGTGGGCTGCGGCTACAGTGTTGTACTGACGGACGGTGGTGGTTTCGATGGTAACGCCGGTAAGCCGGCGCTCTTTCACCGCAGAGATGACATCAATATTCACATCCTGGGCAAAGATGTACGCCTGCTGGTTGATGCTGTAGGTGCGCAGATTGGTCTCGTAGAGCACACCGATCAGGGCCCGGGCGTCGGCGTCCGACCAGGACGGGTCAATCTCAAAGTAGGTGCGCAGGGCGGCGATCAGCTCCTCCGCCGTGGGCCCGGCGGGGATATCGTCCAGGGTCTTGGCGTCCTCTACCTGCTCGGTGGTGGGCAGGTTCAGGCTGCTTTTCAGCTCCTTTTTCATAGGGAGGGCGTTGAGCAGCCGTCCCAGCCGGGTCAGGGCCACGCCGCCCCCCTCCTTCTCGTAGGCCAGAGGGGTGTCGCTGGTGTAGGTGAAGGGGGCTGCCGTTGAGACGGCCAGGGTGTCGGTCCAGGTCAGGCCGTTGTCCCGGCAGATGTTGAGCAGCTCCAGCAGGTTGGCGTTGCGCACCGCCTCCTCCCCCATCACACCGGTATTCAGCGTGAGCTGGTAGGTGGCACGGTTGGTCACCATGCTCCGGCCGTAGCGGTCCAGCAGCTCCCCACGGGCGGCCTCCACCGTCTTCCGGTTGGCAATCTTGACCACGCTCTGGGCCCGGTAGTCGTCCACATGGAGCACCTGCAGGTTGTAGAGCACCCCAAAAAACAGCAGCAGCAGTGCCGTAAGCACCACCAGGATGGCGAGGGTGCGGCGGTTGAATTGTCTGCCCTCCATGGCGGGCCCCCTTTTTCAGTCTATGAGGCCACCCCGCGTTCGGTGGCGGGGCGGCCTGTCTTTACAGCACGGTTTTTTTCGGCACCCGGCGGAACACCCACAGGAACAGGGCGTACACCGGGAACACAAAGACCAGGGACCAGAGAATCTCCCGTCCGGCCAGGCCGAGCATGGCGGCCAGCTCCCCCCGCCCGGCCAGCAGGCGGGCGGCGATGCGCACCCCGTCGATGAGCGCCAGCGCCGCGAAGGAGCACAGCAGGCAGCCCACCAGGTTCTGGCGCAGCACATACTGGGCCAGGGCGCCGGCCCCCACGCCGATGAGGCACAGCCCCACCGTCATGGCTCCGTCGGTGTTGAAGTAGGCCGCGTCGCACAGGATGCCCACGAACAGGCCGAAGCCCGCCCCCGCCGTGGTGCCCTCCAGCACCGCCACGCACACGGCAGCCAGGGGCAGGAGCATAGGGGCCACCCCAAAGAGGGGAAAGCGGTTGAGCACAAACAGCTCCAGGAACCATACGGGCACCAGAGCCAGGGCGTATACGCCCCATTTAATGAGAAAATCCTGTCTGGTCACCGGCGCTTCCCCCCTTTCCGGCCACGTCCCATTTATTCGTTAACGGTAAAGTCGGTGATCACAAAGACCTGCTGGAGGCCGTCCAGATCGGTCTCCGGCGCAATGACGGCGTAGCGGGTCATGCCGGAGGCATCGGTGCGCACCTCCTCCACGTGCCCGGCCACCAGTCCGGCGGGGTATACCCCGCCCCGGCCGGAGGTGGTCACCAGATCCCCGGCGATGAGCTCGCTGTTCTCCGGCAGATAAGTCAGCTTGAGCCTGCCCTCCCCCATGAGGGCAAAGTCTCCCTCCAGGATGGCCGCGCCGCCGGTTCGGGCGAGCTGGCCGCCCATCTCGGTGTCCGAGTCAACGAGGGTACGCACGGTGGCCCAGTTCTCCCCCACCTCCGCCACCACGCCCACCAGGTTCCAGTACTCGTCCACCACGCAGTCATCCACGGCAATCCCCGCAGCGCTGCCCTTGCCAATGGTGAGGGTGGACTCCCAGTTGGAGGTGGAGCGGGCGGTGACCATGGCGGCGGCCTTGTCGCAGGACCACTCCTTGGGCTGGAGCTCCAGCAGGTTGCGCAGGCGCTCGTTCTCCTGGAGGGCGGCCTCCGCCTCCCGGGCCTGGGCCTCCAGCTCGGCGTTGCGCTGTTTCAGCCCGGCCAGCTCCTCCTTCATCTGCTCCAGCTCGAAAGCATCGTTGTACTTCTCCTCCGCCCAGTTGGTCACTGCGGTAATGCCGTTGCGCACCGGCGTGGTGACGATTCCCACCAGGTTGGACAGGGGGTCGGCCACACCGCCGAACAGCATCGACACCACCGCCGTCACCAGGGCCAGCAGAATGGCTGCGATTAAAATCAGGATTCCGTTGTGCCGGAAAAAATCCTTCACGTCTGTCCGTTCCCTCTCTCTCAGTCGCTGTCCCGCTCGCCCGCCGCCAGGCGCAGGCAGTCCACGCCGAGCTGGCGCAGGATGCCGCCCAGGCGGCACACGGGCAGGCCCATGACATTGTAGTAATCCCCCTGGATGCCTTCAATGAGCAGAGCCCCAAAGCCCTGGATGCCGTAAGCCCCCGCCTTGTCCATGGGCTCTCCGGTCTGGATGTAGCAGGAGATCTCCTCCTCGCTCAGCTCCCGGAAGGCGACGGTGGTCTCCTCGCTGACGGTGTGCCGCTCCTCCCCCCGCAGGACGGTAAGGCCGGTATAGACCTGGTGGCGGCAGCCGGAGAGGGTGGAGAGCATCTTGAAAGCCTCTAGCTCATCCGCGGGCTTGCCCAGCACCGCCCCGTCCAGGGCCACCACCGTATCGGCGGCGATCACCACCGCATCCATGCCCGCCTGCTCCCGCACGGCCCGGGCCTTCTCCGCCGAGATGCGGCGCACCAGCTCCTCCGGGGGCAGCTCCCGCTCCATGTGCTCGTCAATATCGGGGGTGACGATGCGAAAGTTCTTTACCCCCATGCGCTCCAAAAGCTCCCGCCGCCGGGGCGACTGGGAGGCCAGGATGATCTCCATACTTCTGTTCCTTTCCTAATTGGCCGGAGGGGCGCGGCAGCCGCGGCGCTCCGCCCGGTTCCATGCTCTTTCGCGGGCGGGTGTGGGCGCCCGCCCCTACACATCCCGGCGGCCTGCATCGGTTCGCTGTGTCTGCCCTGTAGGGGCGGCCCTTGTGGCCGCCCGCGGGCGGGGACGAGCCCCGCCCCTACACGTCCCGGCGGCCCGCACCGGTCTGCTGCGTCTGCCCTTACTTTCCGGTGGAGCCGAAGCCGCCGGTCCCCCGCCCGGTTTCGTCCAGGCTGTCCACCCGCTCCAGCTCGGCCTGCACCACGGGCATGACGGCCAGCTGGGCGATGCGGTCGCCGGGCTGGACGGTGTAGGGGGTGTCGGACAGGTTGGTCAGCCCCACCCGGATCTCCCCCCGGTAGTCGCTGTCAATGACGCCCACCCCGTTGGAGAGGGCAATTCCGTGCTTGATGCCCAGGCCGGAGCGGGCGAACACCAGGGCCACATACTCCGCCGAGGGCAGGGCGATGGCGATGCCGGTGGGGATACTCACCAGGGCGCGGGGGGCCACCTCCACCGGCGCGTCCACGCAGGCGCACAGGTCCATGGCCGCCGCGCCGGCGGTGGCGTAGAAAGGGCAGGGGATGTCCTTGCCGATCTTGTCCGATACGGCCTTGATCTTCAGCTTCATGGGGTTCACTCCACATCTCGATAGTATAGCCCGCGGGTGTACTCGTTGGGGGTCCAGCTCCCCTGCTCCAGATAGCGCTGGGCCACCTGCACGCACTCCCGGGGATTTTCGGTGGTAAAGAGCAGCCGCTGGGCCCACAGGCCGATGCGGCGGTAGTCGGCGGCCCTGTCCGCCAGGAAGAGCTTCTGGGAGTTGAGCAGCTCGTTGCGGCAGCCGGGGGCGCTCACCACCGGGAAGCGTGCGCCCTTCCGGTCGGTGAGGATGTTGGTGTTCTGGCAGCCGCAGGAGCCGGTGCGGTTTCTGATGATGCAGTTCTCCATCAGCATCAGGGGCAGGCGGCCGTAAGTGATCAGCTCGGTGTCCAGGCATTTGGAGAGGTCGCGGATCTGGGCCAGCTTCAGCTCAAAGGAGAGGGTGGCCGACTGGAGGCCCAGCCGCTTGTACTCCTTGAGGGCCTGGGCGTTGTAGATCTCCAGGCCGAAGTCCCCCCGCAGGGTGAAGCCCAGCTCCCGGGCGATGGGGAACATACCAAGGTTGCCCAGCAGGGCGTCTTTTACCCCCAAAGCGCGCACCTGCTCCAGCTTTTCCCGCAGGCCGGAGTACTCCCGGTCCCAGGCCACCCGGGGCAGGCTCACCCCGATGGAGGTGTGCTCCGTGCCGGCGGCCTTCTCCGGGTGGGCGGCCAGCTCGTCCAGCGGGACGTACACCAGGGCGGGCCCCAGGCGGAGCAGCTCGTCGGTGAGCTGTTCCGCCCTCC
>ENA-OVFW01000800-OVFW01000800.1-human-gut-metagenome-genome-assembly--contig:-NODE-800-length-13136-cov-2.999618_pt1 | contig 13136 bp, 17 predicted proteins | sample MGYA00237765_ERZ505409 | MGnify/ENA primary metagenome ERZ505409 (study PRJEB26158, sample SAMN06016413) | human gut metagenome | biome: human gut; feature: ankylosing spondylitis patient; material... | reverse complement strand
GGCGGAAGAGGGAAGCCTTAGAGAGGGACGGCGAAACGGAAGCACAGCTTAAAAAACAAATTCCCCCTTGACAAGACTATCAGAGTGGCGTATTATTACATCATCACTTTAGCGAACTAATGAAATAGAATATAAAAGAGGAGGGCGTACCATGTCCCAGTTTTTCAGTGGTCAACTCAGCCAGCTGGCCCCCTACACCCCGGGGGAGCAGCCTAAAGATAAAAACTATGTGAAGCTCAACGCCAACGAGTCCCCCTATCCGCCCTCCCCCGGCGTGGCCGCGGCGCTCAACGCCCGGGAAGCGGCCGGGCTGCGGCTGTACTCCGACGCCACAGCCACGGAGCTGAAAACCGCCCTGGCCAATCAGTACGGGGTGGGGCCGGAGAACGTGTTCGTGTCCAACGGCTCCGACGAGGCGCTGAACTTTGCCTTCCTGGCCTACGCCACCGACGGCCGGGGGGCGGCCTTCGCCGACCTCACCTACAGCTTTTACCCCGTGTTCTGCGACCTGTACTACATCCAGGCCGACGTGGTCCCCCTGAAGGAGGACTTCTCTCTGGACCCCAGGGACTACTACGGGCGGAACCAGACCATTGTGATTGCCAACCCCAACGCCCCCACCGGCCTGGCCCTGAGCCGGGACGAGATTGAGGGGATCGTGAAGGCCAACCCGGACAGCGTGGTGGTCATCGACGAGGCCTATGTGGACTTCGGCGGGGAGAGCTGCGTGCCCCTCACCCAAAAGTACCCCAATCTGCTGGTGGTCCAGACCTACTCCAAGTCCCGGTCCATGGCCGGGGCCCGGCTGGGCTACGCCATCGGGGACGCCTCCCTCATCCAGGACCTGGAAACCATCAAGTTCTCCACCAACCCCTTCAACGTGAACCAGCTGACCATGAAGGCGGGGGCGGCCGCCCTGGCGGAGCAGAGCTACTACGACGAGAACTGCAAAAAAATCATGGAGACCCGGGACTACACCACCCGGGAGCTGGAGAAGCTGGGCTTTACCGTGCTCCCCTCCAAGACCAACTTTATCTTCGCCAAAAAGCCCGGGCTGGCCGGAGCCGCCCTCTACCAGGGGCTGAAGGAGCGGGGGGTGCTGGTGCGCTACTTTGACAAGGACCGCATCCGGGACTATAATCGAATCACCATCGGCACCCGGGAGCAGATGGACATTTTGCTGGAGAAAGTAAGGGAGCTGCTGCAAGTATGAGAACAGCCCAGATTACGCGTAAGACCAATGAGACGGACATCCAACTGTCCCTGAACCTGGACGGAAGAGGGGAGAGCTCCATTGAGAGCGGCGTGGGCTTTTTGGACCACATGCTCCCCCTCCTGTCCCGCCACGGGCGGATGGACTTGGAGCTGACGTGCCGCGGCGACACGTACGTGGACGACCACCACACCGTGGAGGACATCGGCATCGCCCTGGGGCAGGCCTTCGCCCAGGCCCTGGGGGAGAAGCGGGGCGTCAAACGCTACGCCTCCCTGTGCCTGCCCATGGATGAGGCTTTGATCCTCTGCGCCGTGGACCTGTCCGGCCGGGGCGGGTACTATGAGGACCTGGACATCCCCACCGAGAAGATCGGCTCCTTCGACACCCAGCTGGTGTACGAGTTCATGGAGGCCTTTGCCGTCAACGCCAAGATCACCCTCCATATCCGGAGGCTGGCCGGCCGCAACTCCCACCACATCGTGGAGGGGGCCTTCAAGGCCCTGGGCCGTGTCCTCTGGGAGGCGGTCTCTCTGGACCAGCAGTTCAAGGACGAAATTCCATCCACCAAGGGGATGCTGTGAGACATTCGGGAGATTCCGGCGGGGATGCGGGCGGTTTTGGAACCCGCCCCTACGAAATCCCTGACCTGGTTTCGGCTTTATCTGTAGGGGAGGAGCTTGCCCCTCCCGTCTCCCAAGCGGCCTCCGCTCTACAGGCGAGACATTTCAAATTCTGTAACGTGAATTAGGAGTACCTATGTTAGAAGAACAGCTCAACCAACTGTACGAGGGCTACGGCTACCGGAAATTCCGCATGTCTAAGTTTGAGGACTACGACCTGTACGCCCAGAACAAGGACTTTTTGAAAAAGGGCCACATCATCACCTTCACCGACGTGGACGGCTCCCTGAAGGCCCTGAAACCGGACATCACCCTGTCCATCATCAAGAACAACAGCGGGGACAGCGAGAAGGTCTACTACAACGAGAACGTCTACCGGGAGATGGGGGGCACCTTCAAGGAGATCCTCCAGGTGGGGGTGGAGTCGGTGGGCCAGATCGACCCCTACGCCGAGGCGGAGGTCATCGCCCTGGCGGCCAAGTCCCTTAAAATTCTGTCGGAGGACTATGTGCTGGACCTGTCCGACGTGAGCTTCATCCGCTGTCTGCTGGGCGGGATGAACCTGTCCCAGGGGGATCAGGAGCAGGCCCTGGCGCTCATTGCCCAGAAGAACGCCCCGGGCATCCAGGCCATGGCCGACCGGGGGATTTTATCTGCCCAGGACGCCCAGGCCATCCAGGAGCTCATGGGCATCTACGCCCCCCTGAAGGAGGGCATCGCCCAGGCGGGACGGCTGGCCCGGGACAACCAGAGCTGGGAAATTCTGCGGCAGCTCTCCGTCACCGCCTCCATGCTGGAGGCCTTCGGACTCAACGGCCGCATCCGCCTGGACTTCTCCCTGGTGAACAGCATGGACTACTACAATGGGGTCATTTTCCAGGGATTTTTGCCCAATATCCCCTTCCCGGCCCTGTCCGGCGGGCGGTACGACAACCTGCCCCGGAAAATGGGCAAGCAGGTGGGGGCCATCGGCTTCGCCCTGTACATGGGCCGCCTGGAGCAGTACTTCTCCCAGGAGCGGCAGTACGACGCCGACCTGCTCCTCACCTACGGGCCGGACGCGGACCTGGCCAAGCTGGCCGCCTTTGCGGAGCAGATCCGCGCCAAGGGCTGTACGGTCCGGTGCGAACGGGAGATGGGCCCCAGCGCCCCCGTGCGGTGCCGGACAAAGGTCCGCTACTACGACGGCCTCAGGCCGGAGGAGGTGTCCCTATGATCCAGGTAGCCCTGCCCAAGGGGAGATTGGGCGAAAAAGCCTACGAAACTCTGGCCGCCGCCGGCTATGAGTGCCCCTCCATTCTGGAGAAAAACCGGAAGCTGACCTTTGAGAACCCGGAGAAGGGGGTGCGCTACTTCTGGGTCAAGCCGTCGGATGTCCCTGTCTATGTGGAGCGGGGCGCGGCCGATGTGGGGGTGGCGGGAAAGGACATTCTGCTGGAGTACGGCCCAGAGGTTTATGAGCTGCTGGACCTGAACATCGGCAGGTGCCGGATGTGCGTGGCCGGGCCGAAAGACTTTACCGAGGACCAGAGCCGGGCCCTGCGGGTGGCCACCAAATTCGGGAATATCGCCAAGCGGTACTACGCCGCCCAGGGCCGGGACATCGACATCATCCAGCTGAACGGCTCCATTGAGCTGGCCCCCATCCTGGGCCTCTCTGATGTGATTGTGGACATCGTGGAGACGGGCACCACCCTGCGGGAGAACGATCTGAAGGTGCTGACGGAGTTCATGCCCATCTCGGCCCGCTTCATCGCCAACCGGGCCAGCTACCAGTTCAAGCACCAGGAGATCGAGGCGCTTCTGGGCAGGCTGAAGGAGGTGACGGAGGCATGATTCCCATCTATGAGGCGGACCGCCTGGAGGACCTGCCCCTCTTTGACCGCCCCCCCCAGGCGGAGGAGGACGTGGATGCGGCGGTGGCCGCCATTCTGGCGGACGTCCGCACCTGGGGGGATGAGGCCCTGCGGGAATACACCCGCCGGTTCGACGGCGCAGATCTGGAGCGGTTTGAGGTGACGGCGGAGGAGCTGCGCGCCGCCTGGGACTGTGTGGACGGGAATTTCCGGGAGACGCTGCGGCAGGCGGCGGACAATATCCGGCACTTCCATGAGGCACAGGTCCACCGGGACTTCTGCCTGACGGACCGGCCCGGCGTGGTGCTGGGCCAGCGATACACGCCTGTCGAGCGGGTGGGCATCTGCGTACCCGGCAGCCCGGTGGCTTTTCCCTCCACCATTTTGATGAACGTCATCCCTGCCAGGATCGCCGGGGTAAAAGAGATCGCGGTGGTGACGCCGCCGAACCAAAACGGCGCCATCTCTGCAGAAGCTCTGGCAGCGGTAAAAATCGCCGGGGCGGACCGGGTGTTCAAGATCGGCGGCGCCCAGGCGGTGGCGGCCCTGGCCTACGGCACGGAGACAGTCCCCCAGGTGGACAAGATCGTGGGTCCCGGCGGCGTCTTTGTGGCTGCCGCCAAGCGGAAGGTGTTCGGACAGGTGGACATCGACATGATCGCCGGCCCCAGTGAGATCCTGGTGGTGGCGGACGGGAAGAGCGACCCCGCCTGGGTGGCGGCGGACCTGTTGAGCCAGGCGGAGCACGACGCCCACGCCGCCGCCGTGCTGGTGACGGACAGCCGCCCCCTGGCGGAGGCCGTCCAAAACGAGGTGGAGCGCCAGCTGACGGACCTGCCCCGGCGAGATATCGCTCAAAAGTCCTTGGAGGCCAACGGTAAGATCCTGGTGACAAAGGACCTGGCCGCGGCAATGGAGGCCGCCAACCGCATCGCTCCGGAGCATCTGGAGTTGTGCGTGGACGATCCCTTTGCCCTGCTGCCCCTGGTCAAAAACGCCGGCAGCGTTTTTCTGGGCCGCCACACGCCAGAGGCGCTGGGGGACTATTTCGCGGGTCCCAACCACACCCTGCCCACCAGCGGTACGGCCCGGTTTTCCAGTCCCCTCAGCGTAGACGACTTTGTGAAGAAGACCCAGTTCATCTACTACACCCGGGAGGCGCTGGCAGACGCCGCCCCCCGGATCGCGGACTTTGCAGAGCGGGAGGGCCTCCACGGCCACGCCCGGTCTGCCCTGTCCCGCACGGAAGAGAAAGGAGAGTGATCCCATGAGCCGCTGGATTTCCCAGGAGGCGGAGCGCCTTGCCCCCTACACCCCCGGCGAGCAGCCCCAGGATCAGCAGTATGTAAAGCTGAACACCAATGAGAGCCCCTTCCCCCCGTCGCCCAAGGTTCTCAAGGCCATCAACCGGGCGGAGATCCTGAAACTGAACCTGTACTCCGACCCCACCTGTGCCGCGCTGACGGAGGCCATCGCCAGGCGCTATGAGCTGAAAGCCAAGAACGTGCTGGCGGGCAACGGCTCTGACGAGGTGCTGGCCTTTGCCTTCCGGGCCTTCTGCGGAGCGGGGCAACCCGTGGCCTTTGCGGATGTTACCTATGGGTTCTATAAGTCCCAGGCTGCCCTGTTCGATCTGGATGTGAAGATAATCCCCCTGCGGGAGGACTTCACCTTACATGTGGACGACTATATGGATTTCCCCGGCACCATTGTCATCGCCAACCCCAATGCCCCCACCGGTATTGCCGCGCCCCGGAACGACATCCAGCGGCTGCTGGAGGCGAACCCAGACCGAGTGGTGATCGTGGACGAGGCGTATGTGGACTTCGGCGCCGAGAGCTGCGTGCCCATGATCTACCGTTATGACAACCTGCTGGTGACCCAGACTATGTCCAAGAGCCGGTCCCTGGCCGGCGGTCGGGTGGGCTACGCATTGGGCAGCCCGGAGTTGATCGCGGACCTGAACCGGGTGAAATACAGCTTCCATCCCTACAATGTAAACCGGCTGTCCATCGCGGCAGGGGCCGCCGCTGTGGCGGACGAGGCGTACTTCGCCGCCTGCACCGCTGCCATCCGGCAGACCCGGGCCTGGACCGTGGGAGAGCTGGAGAATTTGGGCTTCACTGTCCTGCCCTCCCAGGCCAACTTCGTCTTTGTCCGCCACAGCCAGCTTCCCGGCGAGACCCTGTACCGGAAGCTGAAGGAGAACGGCGTCCTGGTCCGCTGGTTCGACGCGGACCGGATCCGGGACTATATCCGCATTACCATCGGATCCATGGAGCAGATGGAGACCCTGGTGGAGGAGCTGACGGCCATCCTGGAAGAGCTGTAAGGAGGCGGAGAGATGCGCACTGCTGATATCAGGCGGGACACCCGGGAGACCCGGATCCAGCTCTCTTTAAACCTGGACGGCACTGGGAAGGCGGACATCGCCACCGGCGTGGGGTTCCTGGACCACATGCTGGAGCTGTTCGCCCGGCATGGGGATTTTGACCTGACCATCCGCTGCCAGGGGGACACTCAGGTGGACGGCCACCACAGCGTGGAGGACATCGGCATCTGCCTGGGCCGGGCCTTTGCAGAGGCCCTGGGGGACAAGCGGGGTATCACGCGCTACGGCCAGTTCCTCCTGCCCATGGACGAGACGCTGGTGCTGGTGGCCTGCGACCTTTCCGGCCGGGACTATCTGGGCTGGTCCGTGGACCTGCCCGCCCAAAGGGTGGGGGACTTCGATACGGAGCTGGGCAAGGAGTTCTTCCTGGCCTTCGTCCGGGCGTGCCCCATGTCCCTCCACATCCGGCAGATGGCCGGGGAGAACACCCACCACATTCTGGAGGCCGTGTTCAAGGGCGCGGGCCGGGCCTTGAAGATGGCTGTGGCCCCGGACGAAAAACACCGGGATGAAATTCCCAGCACGAAGGGTGTGCTGTAAATGATTGCAATTGTAGACTACGGCGTGGGGAACTTGTTCTCCCTGCTCTCCAGCCTGAGGGCCCTGGACCTGGAGGCGGAGGTCACCGGCGACGCCGGCCGCCTCCGGGCGGCAGACCGGATCATCCTGCCCGGCGTGGGCGCCTTTGGGGACGCCCGCGCCAAGCTGGATGCCACCGGCTTGGTGCCGGTGATTCAGGAGGAGGCGGAGAAGAAGCCTCTCCTGGGCATCTGCCTGGGGATGCAGCTGCTGTTTGACAAGAGCTTTGAGTACGGGGAGCACCCCGGCCTGGGGCTGGTGCCCGGCCAAGTAGTGGACCTCCGCCGGGACCTGACGGACAAGACGCTGAAGGTCCCCCACATGGGCTGGAACAGCTTGCAGATTTTGAAAGATGACCCCCTGTTCCGCCACGTCCGGGACGGAGAGTATGTGTATTACGTCCACAGCTTCTATGCCCGGGACTGCGCCGCCGGCACTCTGGCCGCGTCCCGGTACGGCAATGTGGATGTCACCGGTGTGGTGCGCCGGGGAAACGTCTACGGCACCCAGTTCCACCCGGAGAAATCCGGGGACACGGGACTGCGGCTGCTGCGGGCCTTTGCAGAACTGTGAGGGAGGATGCCATGAGACCTATGAGACGACAGGACAGGGCCGTCACGGCTCCGGAGAAGGTCCGGGCGGTTATCGACGCATGTGAAGTCTGCCGCCTGGGCCTTCAGGACGGCAGAGGCGTCTACGTGGTGCCGGTGAACTTCGGCCACACGGTGGAGGGCGGCCGCCATGTCTTTTACTTCCACGGCGCCGCGGAGGGGCGGAAGGTGGACCTGGTCCGCCGAAACGGCTGGGCCGGGTTCGAGCTGGACACCGGCTACCGGCTTCAGGGGGCGGAGGCGGCCTGCGGCTACACCGCCGCGTTTCAAAGCGTCATCGGCGAGGGCCCCATCCGCGTGGTGGAGACGGCGGAAGAGAAGCGGCGGGGTCTGGCGGCTATCATGCGCCAGGCTACCTGCTGCGGGGACTGGACCTTTCCGGACGCGGCGGTGGACGCCGTGTGCGTCCTGCGGCTGGATGCGGAGGAGCTCTCCTGCAAGGAGCACCTATAATTAGATTGGGAGGAGACGGCATGAGGCGGATCTGGCTGGGTTTTGCCTGGATCCTGTTCGGCATTCTGCTGGGATTGGTAGGGATTTGGGATCCTTGGATTCCGATTATCAATCCGCCACGCGACTTTTGGGGCTGGGCCAGTCTGCTCTGTGGGATCATCGGTCTGGTGCTGGTGCTTCTGGACAACAAGAACAAAGATTGACAGAGGAGACGTGGTCTATGCAGATTTTTCCCGCCATTGACCTGCGGGGCGGACAGGTGGTCCGCCTGTATCAGGGAGACTATGACAAAGAGACGGTCTACGCCCAGGACCCCTGCGCCGTGGCCCGGGACTTCATCGCCGCCGGTGCCGGATACCTCCATGTGGTGGACCTGGACGGCGCCAAGGACGGCACCCTGGCCAACTTTGACACCATCGCCGCCATTGCCGGACAGGGTGGCCTCTACATCGAGGTGGGCGGCGGAATCCGGGACGAGGACCGCATCCGCCGGTACCTGGATCTGGGTGTGGGCCGGTGCATCCTGGGCACCATCGCGGTGAAGGATTTCGACTTCACGGAGCGGATGGCCCAAACATACGGCGACCGGATCGCCGTGGGGGTGGACGCCCGGGACGGCTACGTGGCCGTCAGCGGCTGGAAGGAGCTGTCTGCGGAAAAGGGCGTGGACTTTTGCCGCCGCCTCCGGGACGCGGGCGTCCAGACCGTCATCTATACGGACATCAGCCGGGATGGGGCGGAACAGGGCACCAATCTGGCGCTCTACCGGGAGCTGGCAAAAATTGAGGGCCTGGACATCACCGCCTCCGGCGGCGTCAGCAGTCTGGAGGAGCTGCGGGAGCTCCGGAAGATCGGGACCAAAGCCGCCATTCTGGGCAAGGCCCTGTACACGGGCCGTCTGGATTTAAAAACGGTCATCCGGGAGGTGGGCGCATGTTAGCCAGGCGGATCATCCCCTGCCTGGACGTGAAGGACGGCCGGGTGGTGAAGGGGACCAACTTTGAGGGTCTGCGGGATATGGCAGACCCGGTGGAGATGGCCCGGTTCTACAACGAATCCGGGGCGGACGAGCTGGTATTCTATGACATCACCGCCTCTGCGGAGGGCCGGAACCTGTTTACGGACATCCTGCGGCGGGTTGCGGGCGAGATTTTCATTCCCCTGACGGTAGGGGGCGGCATCCGGACGCTGGAGGACTTTGACCGGGTCTTGAAATGCGGCGCCGACAAGGTGAGCGTCAACTCCGGCGCCATCGCGGACCCCGCCATCATCGGCGCGGCAGCCAAGAAGTACGGCGACCAGTGCGTGGTGCTCAGTATGGACGTGAAGCGGGTGGACGGGCAGTTCCGCCTCTTCGCCAAGGGCGGCCGGGAGGACACCGGCATCGACGCTATGGAGTGGGCCGCCCGGGGCGTGGCCGACGGCGCCGGGGAGATCGTGTTGAACTCCATCGACACCGACGGCGTCAAGCAGGGCTTTGACCTGGAGATGCTGGACGCCCTGGCATCACGGGTGAGCGTGCCCATCATCGCCAGCGGCGGCGCCGGGAAAATGGAGGACTTTGCCCAGCTCTTCACCCACCCCGGCATCGATGCGGGGCTGGCGGCGTCCATCTTCCACACCCGGCCGGGGGATATCAAGGAGCTGAAGCACTATCTGCGGGCGCAAGGCGTGGAGATGCGGATCTGACAGAACGCCCGGTCCCGGACGGGAAGCGGAGTCCCAGCCGCCCACGGGCGGCATACCCAAGAAAAGGAGACAGCACCATGGATTTGAAATTTGACGCAAACGGCCTGATCCCCGCCATCGTCCAGGACCACTACACCAAGGAGGTCCTGACCCTGGCCTACATGAACGCAGAGAGCCTGGCCATCACCATTGACGAGGGCCGGACCTGCTTCTTCTCCCGCAGCCGCCAGCAGCTCTGGCGCAAGGGGGAGACCTCCGGCAACGTCCAGCATGTGGTGTCCATCACCGCGGACTGTGACAAGGACGCCCTGGTGGTGGAGGTGGTGAAGGACGGCCCCGCCTGCCACACCGGCGCGGAGAGCTGCTTCTTCCGGCCGGTCTACCTCTCCGAGGAGCTGAAGGCTTTCAGCTATGAGGGCCTGTACCGTCTGATCCAGGGGCGGAAGACCGATCCCAAGGAGGGCAGCTACACCACCTATCTCTTTGAAAAGGGCTTGGACAAGATCCTGAAGAAGGTGGGCGAGGAGTGCACCGAGGTCATCATCGGCGGCCGCAAGGAGGACAGGGAGGAGACCATCTATGAGATCGCCGACCTGACCTACCATGTGATGGTGCTGATGGTCCAGATGGGCATCACCCTGGAGGACGTGACGGCGGAGCTGGAGAAGCGCCATGTCATCGACCACAAGGTGAAGCAGGAGCGGATGCAATGAGACTGACACCGGAATGCTGCTCCGTCCACACCCACTCCGTCCTCTGCGACGGGAAGGGAACCCTGGCGGAGATGGCTGCGGCCGCGTATGCGGCAGGGGTCCGCTTCTTCGGCGCCTCCGGCCACAGCCACACGGAGATCCCCCACGACGCGGGCAACGTCCTGCCAACCGATCCGGCGGAATACCGGAAGCAGGTGCTGCGCCTCCGGACGGAATACGCCGGACGGATGGAGGTCCTGCTGGGTATCGAGCAGGACAGCCAGTCCGTACAGCCGGTGCCGGACTGGGCGGACTACTGGATCGGCTCCGTCCACAACCTCTATGACCCGAAGACCGGGAAGTACCATGGCATAGACTGGGACCGGGAGCGGCTGACCGCCTGCCGGGACCAGATGTTCGGCGGCGATATGCTGGCCCTGACAGAGGGCTACTACCGGGATGTGGCCGCCATGGCGGACCGAAGACCCGCCATTCTGGGCCACATTGACCTGGTGACCAAGCTGAATCGGGGAAATGCCCTGTTTGACGAGGACGATCCCCGCTGCCGCACGGCGGCGCTGGAGGCCCTGCACCACACGGATCCGGATGCCACGCTGCTGGAGGTCAACACCGGCGCCATCTCCCGGGGATACCGGGACACGCCCTATCCGGCGGTGTTCCTTCTGCGGGAGTGGCGGGGCATGGGAGGACAGATCATCCTCACCGCCGACGCCCACAGCCCGGAAACGGTCGTGTACGGCTACGGCCAGGCGGCGGAACTGGCAAGAGCGGCGGGTTTCCGGGAATGTGTTCTGCTGACCGGGAGGGGTTGGAAGCCCTGCCCCCTGTGAAATGACGGGAAACTTTCATAAAAAAGGCGCGGTGAAAACCGCGCCTTTCGGTTTGAATGCCAGTTGTAGCGGTGCGGAGAAATTGATAAAATAAATCTCACCGAAGAACAAAGGAGACGGGCCATGTATCATACAGTGATCTTTGACCTGGACGGCACCCTGCTGGACACGATTCAGGACCTGACCAATGCCGGAAACTGGGTCTGCCGCCGGAACGGCTGGCCGGAGTACTCCGCAGAGGAGTTCAAGACCATGGTGGGCCATGGAATCCCCAATCTGGTGCGGCGGTTTTCTCCGGAGAAGAGCCGCAGTCCCCTGCTGCTGGCCAATACTCTCGCCCAGTTTTCCGCCTATTACGGCGCCCACAACATGGACGAGACACGGCCCTATGACGGCATCCCGGCACTGCTGGAGCGGCTGGGGAGACGGGGAGTGACCCTGGCGGTTTACTCCAACAAGGCGGACGGCTTTTGCCGGGAGATCGTGGAACACTACTTTCCCGGTGTCTTCCATCTGGTGCGGGGCCAAGTCAAGGGAGTGCCGGTGAAGCCGGACCCGGCGGGCATCCACGCTCTGCTGGCCGACCTGGCAGTGCGCCCGGAGGAGACGTTGTTTGTGGGAGACAGCGGCGTGGATATGCAAACGGCCCACAACGGCGGCCTGACGGCCTGCGGCGTCACCTGGGGATTTCGGAGCCGGCAGGAGCTGGAGGACGCCGGGGCGGACCATCTGGCGGACACGCCGGAGGCCCTGGGAGACTATATCCTGGCATGAGAAGAGGCGGAGCCGCGGCTCCGCCTCTGTTTTTTATTGGACCGTGACGGTGTATGTGTCCGGCAGTGCGGCGGCAAACAGCTGCTCTACGCTGGAGACGGCTTTGGCGCGAGCCTCCGCCAGAAGCCCGCGGGACAGGGCCTTTTCCTCCATGGCTGCCTTCTGATCCGACTGGAAGGAGGTGAAATCCTCCACTGTGAAGGGATTGAAGATGGAGGTCTTCTCGTCGAACACCTCCATGCTGTCCTCATCGATCTCGTGGGAGAGGATCTCCGCCTCCGGCAGTGTGATGGTGACCGTGGTGCCGCTGACGGACACCTCTGCACCGTCCAGGTCCACCCCGGCCTTGACGGTGCCGTCGTAGGTAAGGATGAAGGACTTGGTGGTGAAGGGAATTTTCACCCCGTAGAAGTCGTTGCTGCTCTCGAACTGGGCCATGTTGGTGTAGGCGTAGGTGACCGTGGCCAGCTCCCGGATCTCCGACAGCTGATTCTGCAGGATGACCGTGTCTATTTTCGTTGTCTCAGACCGGCCGGCGGACCACCGCCCGCCCAGAAAGCAGGCGCCGCCCACCAGGGCGCAGAGAAGGATGCCCAGCCACAGGTACCGGGCTGTCCTCAGGGGGTGGAGGGGTTCTTTCACAGTGCTCATAGCGGCTCCTTTTCCACGAAATGTATGCTTTGCCTTATTGTACCATGTTCCCTGGAAAAGGCAAGGACCTTCCCAAGCCCTTTCGGAAAAAGACAGGGCCGCAGCTGTTGCCGCGGCCCTGTGTGTTTTCTGCGCGCCGTCTTCCTGTTCAAGCAGGCAAAACGCTTCTCTGTCCGTTTTTATGCTGTGCGGCCGCTGGCGGCATTTTCGTGGTCCGTCAGAAGCCCGTCGGAATCGTGGACCCGGGCATTGCGCAGCATTTGTCCGTAGGATACGCCGGGACGGCTGTTCTGCTTGGTGACGGCATCCTCCACGGTGGTGTCGCCGCCGGTGAGGGCGCTGTCACCTCTGTCGGTGGTGTTCTGGTCGTTCTTGTGATCGCCGGTCCCGTTGTCCTTGTTGCTATTGTTGTTGTCGGGGTCCAGGATGTCCTCGCCGGCATCCATGATGTCTTCGCCAGCGTTCTGGATATCCTCTCCGACCGTGTTTTGGCCGTTGTTATCTTGGTTGGTGTCTTTGTCGTTGCCGCCGCAGGCGGTCAGGGCAAACACCACCAGGACAGAGGCCAGCAAGAGCGTAAACTGTCTTTTCATGGGTTGACCTCCCTTTGCGCGGGCGTTTGTTTCGCGATACCCAGGTGTTATTGTCTCCGTGGCGTCTGGATTTAGCAGCGGAAGTTTCCGCCAGCGCCGGACAGTCGAATGTTGTCCGAATTTTGAAAAAGTGCTTGCATTCTCCAGCAGGATATGATA
>ENA-OVFW01000785-OVFW01000785.1-human-gut-metagenome-genome-assembly--contig:-NODE-785-length-13347-cov-6.635570_pt1 | contig 13347 bp, 9 predicted proteins | sample MGYA00237765_ERZ505409 | MGnify/ENA primary metagenome ERZ505409 (study PRJEB26158, sample SAMN06016413) | human gut metagenome | biome: human gut; feature: ankylosing spondylitis patient; material... | reverse complement strand
AAGATAAATTCCCTTTATTTACCTCTGTACGTTCTTTAAGTCCAAAGCCTTTCAAATAGATTTGTGTGGTTTTTATAGATTTATGGCCCAATGATTCACTAATCATTTCAATAGGTACTCCCCGATACTTCGCTGTCGTTGCCCAAGAATGGCGAAGTGTATAGGAAGTGACTGGAGATTGCAAATGCAAGGCTCTTGCCAAGTCCTTCAAACAATTATTGAATTGGCGAAGAGCGGACTGATATTCCCGGTACCCTCTTTCATCCAGACGTTTTTGATCGCCGCTAAGGATGTCAAACAGATAATCCGGACAATCGGGTTGTGCATCTTCCCTATTGCGAAGCTGGTTAATCATTTCTCTGGCTGTATCAAGTACTTCCACACTCATCGGGGTTTTAGTTTTGATACGGTTGTATCGCAACACATTCTGTTCTAAAGCTGATTTCTCCAGGTGAGCCAGATCAGCGAACGACATTCCACAAAACTGGAACATCAGGGCAGCAATAGCCTGTGTACGACGCAAACGCTCCGACTTGGGGTCCTCATACAGAAGCTTATGCAATTCGACAGCAGGCAGGGCCTTCTTCTGGCGAACATCGACACCGGTATAAACATCATGAAACAGTCGCGGCACATAAGGCGCAATGCCCGCTTCTACTCCCCGGTTATAAATACTACGAAGCATACGCATATACGTAGAGATCGTGTTGGGTTTCAAGCCACACTCGTAAAGATACTGCCCGTAGCGTCGTAAACTTTCTCGGGTGACTTGTCTGAACGACACATTGAGCGTGCCGCAAAACTTGCTGAAAGAGAAGAGGGCATTCTTGTAGACATGCGCCGTAGAATAGCGTCCCTCCTTTCGCAAACGGCCGATGTAGAACTCTGCACATCGGCTAAATCCATTTTTGTTCCTCATTACATCACTAGTTATTTTATATATTATGCCATTTGGCAAGCGGCAAAAGAACGAATCTTTTTGTGTGTTCCAGATAAACTTTTTAATAAATATAGTTAAAGAGTTTTTTGCCGTTTTTATTCTATTAGTAATAAAAAAAGTCATCCGGCTTTGCCCATCATGAGGATGAAACAAAGTCGGATGACCTTCATTTTGTACGCTATTATCTTATACGTATGTTTCCAGCAATTTCACACTTCCTCCTTCGGGAGTGATAGTGACATCTTGCGTGGTAGCAGGCAACAGGATAGATTCTCCTGCACTAACAGTCAGTTCATTACCTTCATTGTCTCTCATTGTACATGATCCTTCCATACAGATAAAGATCACGAATGAATCGAGTTCGGAATAGTCACAACTGATTTCTTCAGTCATGTCATACAGAGAAGTCGTGAAGTAAGTGCAGGCAACCAGTTCTACCGGTTCGTCCTTCAACGGTTCGTATTTAGTACGATAGTCATCCAATACTTCGTAGTTGATGGCTTCACGGGCTAAATCGGTGTGAAGTTCGCGGGTTTTACCATTCGCATCTTTACGGTTGAAATCGTAGATACGATAAGTTATATCAGAAGTTTGCTGAATCTCGGCGATGAAAGAACCTGCCCCGATGCTGTGCACACGTCCGGCAGGAAGGAAGAATACATCACCCGGATGAATTTCATATTCCTGCAATACGTCGGTAATCGTATTGTTCAACACGCGTTCTTTATATTCTTTCGGGGTAATCTGTTCAGAGAATCCTGAACGCAATTTAGCTCCTTTGTCGGCATCTACCACATACCACATCTCGGTTTTTCCCATCGAATTGTGGCGTTTCTTCGCCAACTCATCTGTTGGGTGTACCTGGATTGACAAATCCTGTTTGGCGTCGATGAACTTAATGAGCAGTGGGAATTTATTGCCGAAACGGGCATAATTCGCTTCACCAACCAGTTCCTCACGATACTTTCTTACCATATCGGCCAAGGTTAAACCTTTATCCGGGCCATTAGCCACTACGGATTCATTGTTCTCAACACCGGAAATCTCCCAGCTTTCTCCTACTCCTTTCAAGTCTGAATTCAAATGCTTGAACGGAATAATTTTGTCGCCCCCCCAAAGCGTCTGCTTCAGAATAGGTTCGAATTTTAATGGATACATTTTTGTTTTTCTTGTTATAAACTTAGATTAAATTCGCTCGGATTGTTACAATCCGGGAACAAACATACAAAAAATAGTTCAGTTTTTAAGAAAAGAAGGATGAAAATTCATTTAAGAAATCATCTTTTGTCCTTGCATCCAAAGAAGATGAAGTAATAAAGCTAAACTTTCCTAAAGCACCTGTCATATTTAGTCGGAATAATTTGTGAGTAAGAAAGAATTTCCCTTTATTTGCAGGAAATTTTTAATAATACCAGACATGAATAACACATTCCCAACAGAAGGGAATCTATCAGGGCTCAGCCGGAAAGATTTCCAAAAGGATATAAATGATAAGAAAACTGATTTATTTATCCTCAAAAACACAAAGGGAATGGAAGTAGCTGTAACCAATTACGGATGCGCCATTCTTTCTATCATGGTACCGGACAAAAACGGTAAGTATGCTAATGTAATCCTCGGACACGACAGCATCGACCACGTCATCAACAGCCCGGAACCTTTCCTAAGCACTACTATCGGACGCTACGGCAACCGTATCGCGAAAGGAAAATTCACCTTGTTCGGCGAAGAACATGAACTCACGATTAACAACGGACCTAACTCTCTGCATGGTGGACCTACCGGTTTCCACGCCCGTGTTTGGGATGCTGTCCAGATTGATGAGAGCACAGTGCAATTCAACTATGTTTCTGCTGACGGTGAAGAGGGATTCCCCGGCAATCTGGAAGTGGAAATGACTTACCGCCTGGAAAATGAAGTAAATGCACTGACTATCGAATACCGCGCTACCACCGACAAAGCTACAGTCGTTAACTTGACTAACCACGGTTTCTTCAACCTCGCCGGTATTTCCAACCCTACTCCTACCGTTAACAACCACATCGTTACGATCAACGCTGATTTCTATACGCCTATCGACGAAGTTTCCATCCCTACCGGTGAAATTGCCAAAGTAGAGGGTACTCCGATGGATTTCCGTGCTCCACACACTGTAGGCGAACGTATCGACGACAAATTCCAGCAACTGATTTTCGGTGCAGGATATGACCACTGTTATGTACTGAACAAGATGGAAAGCGGTTCGCTCGACCTGGCTGCCACTTGCAAGGATCCGGAAAGCGGACGTATCATGGAAGTATATACCACCGAAGCGGGTGTACAACTCTATACGGGCAACTGGCTCAACGGATTTGAAGGTGCACACGGAGCTACATTCCCTGCCAGAAGCGCTATCTGCTTTGAAGCACAGTGTTTCCCGGATACTCCGAACAAACCGCATTTCCCATCGGCCACTTTGCTGCCGGGTGATGAATACCAACAGATCACTGTCTACAAATTTACGGTAGAAGAATAAGACTTGAAAAATAACTAACCTAATTTTATAAACTAACATTTTTTTTGAACCATGACACAAGAAAAAAAGAACGGTAATCTCGTCGCAATTATCACGATGTTCTTCATCTTTGCGATGATCTCTTTCGTAACAAACCTCGCTGCTCCATTCGGAACAATCTGGAGAAATGAATATGCGGGTTCGAACACTTTAGGTATGATGGGAAATATGATGAACTTCCTGGCTTACCTGTTTATGGGAATTCCTGCCGGTAACATGCTCGTTAAGATCGGTTACAAGAAGACTGCTTTGATTGCAATGGCAGTAGGTTTCCTCGGTTTGTTCACACAGTATCTTTCCAGCTTATTCGGAGCAGGTGCTGAAGTATTCGCATTCGGTGAGTATGTTATCAAATTAAACTTTGTAATCTATCTGCTTGGTGCATTTATCTGCGGTTTCTGCGTTTGTATGCTTAACACAGTGGTAAACCCGATGTTGAACCTTCTCGGTGGCGGTGGTAACAAAGGTAACCAGTTGATTCAGACTGGTGGAGCTCTTAATTCTTTGTCTGGTACATTGACTCCGCTTTTCGTAGGTGCTTTGATCGGTACTGTTACTTCAAGTACTGCTATGTCTGACGTTGCTCCTCTGCTCTTCGTTGCTATGGGTGTATTCGTTGCTGCATTTATCGTTATCTCATTTGTTGCTATTCCTGAACCACACCTTCAGAAAGGTGGAGTGAAGAAAGAAAAATTCTCTCACAGTCCATGGAGCTTCCGTCACACTTTACTGGGTGTAATCGGTATCTTTATTTATGTAGGTATTGAAATTGGTATCCCGGGTACACTGAACTTCTATCTTGCCGATTCAAGCGATAAAGGTGCCGGTATCATGATGAACGGTGCTGCTATCGGTGGTGCTATCGCTGCTATCTATTGGTTGCTGATGCTTGTGGGGCGTACTGCAAGTAGTGCTATCAGTGGTAAGGTTTCCAGCCGTGCACAGTTGATCGCTGTTTCTGCTACTGCTATCATTTTCGTATTGATCGCTATCTTCACTCCGAAAGATGTAACGGTTTCAATGCCGGGTTACACTGTAGGCGAAGGCTTTATGATGGCACAGGTTCCTGTAAGCGCCTTGTTCCTTGTACTTTGCGGTCTTTGTACTTCTGTAATGTGGGGTGGTATCTTCAACCTTGCAGTAGAAGGCTTAGGAAAATATACAGCACAGGCTTCCGGAATCTTTATGATGATGGTTGTTGGTGGTGGTGTATTGCCGTTGATCCAACAAAGCATCTCTGACTCTGTAGGTTATATGGCTAGCTACTGGTTGATTATCGCTGCTCTGGCTTACCTGTTGTTCTACGGTTTGGTAGGTTGCAAGAATGTAAATAAGGATATTCCTGTGGAATAATCACATAGAATAGAATAGAATTCAATTTATTCACCTTTAAAATATAAATATCATGGATACAGAATACGTAAGAAGTCGATTCATTAAACACTTTGACGGAACTACTGGATTTTTATATGCTTCTCCGGGCCGTATCAACCTGATCGGTGAACACACTGACTACAACGGTGGATTCGTTTTTCCGGGAGCGGTAGACAAAGGGATGATTGCTGAAATCAAACCTAACGGTACTGACAAAGTAAAGGCTTACTCTATCGACTTGAAGGATTATGTAGAATTTGGTTTGAATGAAGAAGATGCTCCACGCGCCAGCTGGGCAAGATATATTTTCGGTGTATGCCGTGAAATGATTAAACGTGGCGTTGATGTGAAGGGATTCAATACTGCTTTCGCAGGTGATGTGCCTCTGGGTGCAGGTATGTCTTCTTCTGCTGCTTTGGAAAGTACGTATGCTTTCGCACTGAACGAACTGTTTGGTGAAAACAAGATAGATAAGTTCGGATTGGCTAAAGTTGGCCAGGCTACAGAACATAACTATTGTGGTGTGAACTGCGGTATTATGGACCAGTTTGCTTCCGTATTCGGTAAAGCAGGTAGTTTGATCCGTCTGGATTGCCGTTCACTGGAGTATCAGTATTTCCCATTCCATCCGGAAGGTTATCGTCTGGTTCTGATGGATTCAGTGGTTAAGCACGAATTGGCTTCTTCTGCTTATAACAAGCGTCGCCAAAGCTGTGAAGCTGCTGTTGCCGCTATCCAGAAAAAACATCCGCACGTAGAATTCCTGCGCGACTGTACAATGGCTATGCTAGAAGAAGCGAAAGCTGATATCAGCGCTGAAGACTATATGCGTGCAGAATATGTAATCGAAGAAATCCAACGTGTACTCGATGTTTGCGAGGCATTGGAAAAGGATGATTACGAAACTGTAGGTAAGAAGATGTACGAAACTCATCACGGCATGAGCAAGTTGTACGAAGTAAGCTGCGAAGAACTCGACTTCCTGAATGACTGCGCTAAAGAGTACGGTGTAACCGGTTCACGCGTTATGGGTGGCGGCTTCGGTGGTTGTACTATCAACCTTGTTAAGGATGAGTTGTACGATAACTTCGTTGAAAAAACAAAAGCTGCTTTCAAAGCTAAATTCGGCAGAAGCCCGAAAGTGTATGACGTAGTAATCGGTGACGGTTCTCGTAGACTGGAATAAGAATTTATTCGTTATTAAATAATTAAGAAGGGCGGCTTCCGTGATGGGAGCCGCCCTTACTTTTTACAATTAACAAAAATCTAAAATCTATTAATCTAATAACATCTAATTAGTTCTACTTATTTCTTTGTGAATTTATATACCGCGAACGTAGTGGGTTCCAGTTCGGTAGTAAACACGTTGCCTTCAATAGATACCGGAGTTTCCTGCGGAACGATGGCAAAAGGTTGTTCAAGTGTATTATCCTTATCCAAATCAAGCGAACGAAGTTTGATACAACGACCATTAGACAGTACATCTTGTTTCTTCAATCCTTCAAAATTCAAGGAAATCGGTTGAGCTGTGGCGGAGGTATTGGCAACCTTTACAATCAGTTCATTCTTATCCTTATCGTAAACAGCACTGGCAAAGAGTCCGTTCTGTCCTTCGGCTCCCGTTACATTTTTCTTGTTCATGGTAAGGGGAAGTACATTTGTTCCTTTGTTTTGCGCATACAGTTGTTGTACATAATAGCTAGTGGTACGCACAGAGTTCAGGTTATCGAACCAAATCATATCAGGACGCCATTGCCATCCTTCCACATGAGCGAAAAGCGGAGCATAGGTAGCCATGTGAACGATGTCAGCATTACGTTCCAATCCGGTCATGAAAGCAGCTTCGAGCAAAGCAGCATGATAATGGTTCCATTTCTTTCCTTTTCCATGGCAGGCATATTCGCCGGCAAAGACTTTCGGACCTTTACGATCGTAGTTGTCATAGCGGGCACCTTGTGCCAGGAACCAACTTTCGGGACGATAGAAATGTTCGTCCACCAAATCGGCTTTCAGACGTTTCATTTCAGGCCACAAGTAATCAAATTCTTTTCCTTCGGAATTCGGACCGGAGCTACCTACTATTTTAATCTCCGGGTGAGCTTTACGAATGGCTTTGATAAACGGTTCGAGACGTTCGGGATATTCTTTTCCCCATTGTTCGTTACCGATACCGATAAACTTCAGGTTAAACGGAGCAGGATGTCCCATATCGGCACGTACCTTTCCCCATTTGGTATTCACGTCTCCATTAGCAAACTCAATCAGGTCGAGTGCATCCTGAATATAGTTATCCAAATCACAAACGGCTACGTGAGCTTTCGGATCATTATTCTGATATTGGCAGGAAAGTCCGCAATTCAGAATCGGCAGAGGTGCCGCACCCATTTCTTCAGACAGCAGGAAATATTCGTAGAATCCCAATCCATAGCTTTGATAATAATCAGGGAAGAATCGGTGAGTAAAAGTATACTGCCAACGATTTTCATTTAAGGGACGGTTCTCTACCGGGCCAACTGATTTTTTCCAGTCGTAACGAGTCTCCAGGTCGGTACCTTCTACAATGCAACCACCGGGAAAGCGGAAGACTCCAGGATGAATATCCGCCAATGCTTGTGCCAAATCTTTACGAAGACCATTTTCGTGTCCCTTCCAAGTATCAACCGGGAAAAGAGAGATATGCTCCAGATCTACTGTTCCTTTGGAAGTAAGAAAAATACGAAGTACGGATTTCGGATGAGTACTGCCGGGCTTCAAGATTATCTGGTATTTTTTCCAGTCCTTAGAATCAATCGTAAGATTCCCTGCAACAAGTGCCTGGCGTTCGCCCATTGATTGGGTATCTACAAGTTCGATCCTCAATGTTTCTTTCGTACTTCCTTGCGGCAAACGCGCCCAAACGGAGAAGCGATATTCCTCCCCCTTCTTGACACCGATACCGAAGAAACCTTCGTTATCCAATCCGGTATGCTTATGTGCATGTCCGGGGTTAGAAAGACGTACGTAATGTGGATTGCGTTCAAAAGGGCCATCATTCATTAAGGATACTTTTCCGTACGTTTTCCATCCCATCAGGTGTTGTGGAAATTCAAAGGAACGATTCTTCACCAGTTCGGCATAAAGTCCGCCGTCGGCAGCATAGTTGATGTCCTCAAAAAAGAGTCCGTACATAGTAGGTTGGATTTCTGCACCCAGCTTCTTCGTCTGTATCACCAACTCATTAGTTTGCGCATGAAGCGCAAGGTTAGTAGACAAGGCTAATACTGCCAATAAATTTGCGTATCTTCTCATGGTTCTCAATAAAAAATTATATATAGTTAAAATGCAAAGATAATCAGATTCTCTATTTTCCCCGTACCCGATTTTATCATTAACAGGTGTATATCGGTCAAAAAGGATCAAATTCCATTCATTTGCACAATTTTCCATCCGTATCTGATATTTATAATACGAAACCAGATCAAAAAACACCTATTAACCCGCTCTATTATATGAAAAATAAACGGATGGAAAGCGTACATTTATATATATAATAAGGTGTATGGGAAATCATAAAATATACCGTTTATGCTGCATAACATACAAGAGTGTATTTGATACACCAAACAAAAGTGTTACTTTTACACCCAAAATAAGATAAATATCTCATTTACATTAAAAATAAAACCATGAAAAAACATTTTCTACTTGCAGGATTTGCCGCGCTGATGCTGGTTGCGTGCAATAACAAGCCGGCTTCCGAGCTGACCTTGTCCGGTCTTGACCCGGTAAAATTTCAAACAGAAGTGAACAATGCCAAAACAGCTCTTTACACCTTAAAGAACAAGGCAGGCATGGAAGTATGTATCACTAACTTCGGAGGACGTATCGTGTCTGTCATGGTACCCGACAAGAACGGTAAGATGCAAGATGTAGTTTTAGGCTTTGACAGCATTGCTGACTATATTAATGTACCCAGCGACTTCGGTGCTTCTATCGGACGCTATGCAAACCGTATCAACCAAGGACGTTTCGCATTGGACGGCGACACGATCCAACTGCCGCAAAACAATTTCGGCCACTGCCTGCACGGAGGCCCGAAAGGTTGGCAATACAAAGTTTATGAAGCTAATCTGATTGATCCGACAACGCTGGAACTGACACTTGTCTCACCGGACGGAGACGAAAACTTCCCGGGTAATGTGACAGCTAAAGTGACTTACAAACTGACTGAAGACAACGCTATCGACATCAAATATAGCGCAACTACCGATAAAAAGACGATCATCAATATGACCAACCACTCTTACTTCAACCTGGCTGGTGATCCGTCAAAAGCTTCAACCGACAATATATTGTATGTGAACGCAGACTATTATACTCCGGTAGACAGTACCTTTATGACTACAGGCGAAATCGCTCCGGTGAAAGACACTCCGATGGACTTCACCACTCCGAAAGCTGTAGGTAAAGAGATCGACAACTACGATTTCGTTCAACTGAAGAACGGAAAAGGATATGACCACAACTGGGTACTCAACACAAAGGGAGATCTTTCGCAAGTTGCCGCAAAACTCACTTCACCTGAAAGCGGTATTACTCTGGAAGTATATACCAACGAACCGGGTGTACAGGTTTACACAGGAAACTTCCTCGACGGAACCGTAACCGGAAAGAAAGGCATCGTTTACAACCAACGTGCTTCTGTGTGTCTGGAGACACAACATTATCCTGACAGCCCTAACAAGGCAGACTGGCCTTCTGTTGTATTGGAACCGGGACAAACTTATAATAGTGAATGTATTTTCAAATTCTTTGTAGAGAAATAATATTAACTCATAAATCATATTTATTGTGGAAGCATTAGATTGGCTAGTAATCGGAGTTTTTTTTCTGGCTCTGATCGGTATTATTGTTTGGGTAGTCAGACAAAAACAAAATGACTCGGCAGATTATTTCTTGGGCGGACGCGACGCAACATGGCTTGCGATCGGTGCCTCTATTTTCGCATCCAACATCGGTTCGGAACACTTGATCGGACTGGCAGGAGCCGGTGCATCCAGTGGTATGGCTATGGCACACTGGGAAATTCAGGGATGGATGATCTTGATTCTGGGATGGGTGTTTGTACCCTTCTACACACGAAGCATGGTATATACAATGCCGGAATTTCTGGAACGCCGCTATAATCCTCAATCACGTACCATCCTGTCGGTCATCTCTTTGGTGAGTTATGTGTTAACCAAAGTAGCTGTGACTGTATATGCCGGTGGTCTTGTATTCCAACAAGTATTCGGTATCAAAGAGCTTTGGGGAATTGATTTCTTCTGGATTGCAGCTATCGGTCTGGTAGTGTTAACTGCACTTTATACGATCTTCGGTGGTATGAAATCAGTTCTTTACACTTCTGTTCTTCAAACCCCTATCCTACTGCTAGGATCATTAATAATTCTGGTACTCGGCTTCAAAGAATTAGGTGGATGGGACGAAATGATGAGGGTCTGTGGGGCTGTTACCGTAAATAATTACGGTGATACAATGACTAACCTGATCCGTAGTAATGATGATGCAAACTTCCCTTGGTTGGGCGCTTTGATCGGTTCGGCTATTATCGGTTTCTGGTACTGGTGTACCGACCAGTTCATCGTTCAACGTGTACTTTCAGGTAAAAATGAAATGGAAGCTCGTCGTGGTACCATTTTCGGTGCTTATCTGAAATTGTTGCCTGTATTCCTTTTCTTGATTCCTGGTATGATCGCATTTGCATTACATCAAAAATATATCGGTGCCGGTGGCGAAGGTTTCTTGCCGATGCTGGCTAACGGAACAGCAAATGCCGATGCCGCTTTCCCGACATTAGTAGCCAAATTATTGCCTGCCGGTGTGAAAGGTCTGGTAGTATGTGGTATTCTTGCTGCCTTGATGAGTTCTCTTGCATCTCTGTTTAACTCATCAGCCATGCTGTTTACTATCGACTTCTACAAACGTTTCAGACCGGAAACTCCGGAGAAGAAACTGGTAGGTATCGGTCAGGTTGCAACGGTTGTAATCGTTATTTTAGGTATTCTCTGGATTCCTATCATGCGTAGTGTAGGCGATGTACTTTATACTTATTTGCAGGACGTTCAATCCGTACTAGCTCCTGGTATCGCTGCGGCTTTCTTACTGGGTATCTGTTGGAAACGTACTTCCGCCCAGGGTGGTATGTGGGGATTGATTGCTGGTATGGTAATCGGTTTAACTCGCCTCGGTGCAAAAGTATATTATAGCAATGCAGGTGAAGTAGCAGATTCTACATTCAAATATTTGTTCTATGATATGAACTGGTTATTCTTCTGTGGATGGATGTTCTTGTTCTGCATTATTGTAGTAATCGTGGTCAGCCTGGCAACCAAAGCTCCGACTGCAGAAAAGATTCAGGGATTAGTATTCGGTACAGCTACCAAAGAACAAAAAGCAGCTACACGTGCAAGCTGGAATCACTGGGATATTATTCATACTGTAATTATTCTGGCTATTACAGGTGCTTTCTACTGGTATTTCTGGTAAAAAATAAGCCCTTCCTTCAACCTTCTCTTTGGGAAAGGTTGAAGGAATATAAAAATAGTCTTGCCAACGGAAAGACTGGTTTATTATAACTAAAATCACAATCTAAATGGATAAAGATAATTCACAAGAGTCAATGATAAGCTCAAACTCCCTCTCTTTTGGAAAGAACCGGGGGGAGGCTTATTATAGCTCGAATCCCACCTTTTATGTCGGCATCGACTGCATCATCTTTGGTTTCAACGAAGGGGAAATCAGCTTGCTATTGTTAAAGAGAAACTTCGAGCCGGCAATGGGTGAATGGTCACTGATGGGAGGATTTGTGCAAAACAATGAAAGTGTGGATGATGCCGCCAAACGTGTATTGCATGAGCTTACCGGATTGGAAAACGTCTACATGGAACAGGTAGGAACTTTCGGAGCAATCGACCGCGATCCGGGTGAACGGGTTATCTCCGTGGCTTACTATGCATTGATTAACATCAATGAGTATGACCGGAAACTGGTTCAGAAGCACAATGCTTACTGGGTGAATATGAACGAACTTCCCCCGCTTATCTTCGACCATCCTGAAATGGTAGAAAAAGCACGGGAACTGATGAAACAGAAAGCATCCGTAGAACCTATCGGATTCAATCTGCTTCCGAAACTCTTTACATTATCCCAATTACAAAGTTTATATGAGGCCATTTACGGTGAAACAATGGATAAACGAAACTTCCGTAAAAGAGTGGCTGAAATGGATTATATAGAAAAGACTGATAAAATTGATAAACTGGGTTCCAAACGGGGCGCTGCCTTGTATAAGTTCAACGGCAAGGCTTACCGCAAAGACCCGAAATTTAAAATATAATCATTATGCTGGAAGAACTAAAAGAAAAAGTATTTCATGCCAATCTTGAATTGGTAAAGCATGGATTAGTCATCTTTACCTGGGGCAATGTCTCTGCTATCGACCGTGAAAGCGGATTGGTAGTAATCAAACCCAGTGGTGTAAGTTATGATGATATGAAGGCCGAGGATATGGTAGTAGTGGATTTGGATGGCAAGGTCGTTGAAGGACGACTGAAGCCATCCTCGGATACTCCTACTCACGTAGTACTTTACAAAGCATTTCCGGAGATTGGCGGAGTGGTACACACTCACTCTACTTATGCGACTGCCTGGGCACAGGCAGGATGCGACATTCCGAACATCGGAACAACTCATGCGGATTATTTCCATGACGCTATTCCCTGCACGGCAGATATGACGGAAGCGGAAGTGAAAGGCGCTTACGAGCTGGAAACCGGTAATGTGATAGTGAAACGTTTTGAAGGATTGAATCCTGTACATACACCGGGAGTGTTAGTAAAAAATCACGGTCCTTTCTCTTGGGGAAAAGATGCGCACGATGCTGTACACAACGCTGTGGTAATGGAACAGGTAGCCAAAATGGCAAGTATCGCTTATGCGGTAAACCCGAATTTAACAATGAACCCGTTGCTGGTAGAAAAACATTTCAGCCGCAAGCATGGTCCGAATGCTTATTATGGACAGTAACAATTAAAAAAACAAATATTAAAAATTAAAGCAAAAACGCATTTTAATTCTTTAGAAGAAGCAAAACACCAAAAATCTTAAAATTTGTCACCACTTGGTGGTGACAAGGATTTTCGCTTAAATACGGGTGTTTTGGAGCAGTCTCCATTTTCTTGTCACCACTTGTCACCACAAGTGGTGACAAAATCACGGGACAATTTGATATAACAAAAAGGTCACAAGTGGGCTTTTTTTGTCCAAAAATGGGCTTAAAAATTGCACAATTAAATTGTAAAAATGTAAATTAAGCGTATAATTATTCACAATTTTGCAAATAAAAAAGCTATCTGATAACGAATATCAGATAGCTTAGTTTCTGTATATGCTATAGAATGAAAACTTTGATTTAATTACTTACTCATCTGTTCTGCAAGAT
>ENA-OVFW01000776-OVFW01000776.1-human-gut-metagenome-genome-assembly--contig:-NODE-776-length-13490-cov-3.191738_pt1 | contig 13490 bp, 11 predicted proteins | sample MGYA00237765_ERZ505409 | MGnify/ENA primary metagenome ERZ505409 (study PRJEB26158, sample SAMN06016413) | human gut metagenome | biome: human gut; feature: ankylosing spondylitis patient; material... | reverse complement strand
CATTCCATCGACTGGAATGCCGGCCTATCATTTTGTCATTTCAATCAAATGGTGTTCTTAATATATTCCTTATCCCAGAGCCGGGAAACTAACACTATCTTCATCGGAAGTGCTCTATTATGACTTTAGCGGGCACCAGAAGCACTCCAATAAATGCGACTGTGGTAGAAACGAGGTTGTACTCATGGAATATGGAATATGGACACTGATCCCCGTCCTGTTCGTCATTGCCTTTGCGCTGAAAACAAAGCGGACTCTGGAACCGTTGATCTTTGGAACTCTGCTGACCTATGTGATTACCAGCGCTGCACGGATCCCGTCCGAGGGAGTGTATGCACTGTCTCACATCGCCACCGACTGGATGGATGCTTTTTTCCGCGTGGCGACAGATTATTCGCACCAATGGGTCTTTTTGGTGTGCGCGTTGTTCGGCAGCCTCATTACGCTGTTGGGAGAATCCCATGGAACACTGGGATTTACAAGGGCGCTTGGAAAGCTCTGCCGGGGGCCAAGGTCCACCATGATGGTCACCTGGATCATGGGGATTCTTATTTTTGTGGATGACTATTTGAATATCATGACACTGAGCACCTGCATGAAAAAACTGACCGACCAACGCCGTGTGCCCCGGGAGGCCCTGTCTTACATCATCGATTCCACCGGCGCGCCGGTGTGTGCCATTCTGCCGTTCTCTACCTGGGCAATCTTCTTTTCCGGGCTATTTTTCACGCAGCCGGGGATTGCGGAGCTGGGCTATGGAACGGCGATAGAGACATTCTATCACGTGATCCCCTTTGCCTTTTACGCCATCGCAGCGGTTATCATCGTGCCGCTGTTTATCGTTGGCGTTGTTCCCAAGCTGGGGCGGATGCGGACCGCTTACCGCCGCCTTCAGGAGACCGGCAAGGTCTATTCGCCGGAGAGCGCACCGCTCAACGAGGAGGATGAGTCGGAATTTCAGACACAGGGCAGCCTCATGGACTTTATCCTGCCGGTGGGCGTGTTGATTATCTTGGCAATCATTTCCGGAGAGCTGTTTCTGGCCGTGGTTGCTGCGATTGCAGTGTGCTTTGTGCTCTATATTCCCAGAGGCAAAATGAGCTTTTCCAGGTTCTGTGATCTGGCGATGCACGGCTTTTGCAACATGATTCCCACGGTGGCCATCATCTTCTTTGCGTTTGTCATGCAGGAGGCAATGACCGATATCGGGATTGCCGATTACATCATTACCCTGGTGCAGCCCCATGTCAATGCCGTGATCTTCCCTCTGGTGACATTTCTGGTGGTGGCGATCCTGAATTTCAGTACAGGCAGCGTGTGGGGGATTCCGGCCATCGTTGCGCCAATCCTGCTGCCACTGGCGGAGAGCATCGGCACAAATCTGCTCCTGGTCATGGGGGCGATTGTCTCGGGCGCCACGCTCGGCAGCCATGCCTGCTTCTATTCCGATGCCACGGTATTGACATCCAGCTGCTGTAAGATCGAGAACATGGATCATGCGTTGTCTCAGATTCCGTATGCGCTGTGTGCCAGCGGAATTTCCGCTTTGGGGTATCTGGTATGCGGTGCTCTGCTGTAAAGGAGGAAGACCTATGCCGTATCATCTTTGGATGGGAAATATTGTAAATATTGCCACGGATGCCATTGTAAATGCTGCAAACACAGAACTGAAGCGTACGCCGGGGATCTGTGAGGCAATTTTCGCCGCAGCGGATAGTGCAAAGCTGGAGGAGGCTTGCCGACGTCATGGCCATTGTCCTATCGGACATTCTGTGATGACGCCGTCCTTTGGGCTGCCGGCCCGCTATATTATTCACGTGGCCGGACCTGGCTGGTTTGGAGGCGCGGAGCGAGAGCGGTTACTGCTGGCAGACTGCTACCGCCGCGCCATGACAAGGGCAGTGACCAGCGGATGCAAAAGCATTGCGTTTCCACTTATTTTTTCGGGAGAATATCACATCCCACGAGAAGAAGCAATCTATATTGCCGGCCAAGCGATTACGGACTTTATACGCCGGAGTCCTGCCTTGGATGTGGTTTTGGTCCTTTACAAGCCGGGAATCTATCTGATGGCCAAACGGATTTTGGGATGGGACGATACACACAGTTATGAAACGAGCGCCAAATGATTCTGGCGCTCGTTTTCCTGCTGGTGGGAGCGCCCCAATTCTATCTTCCGATCATGACGCCATTATTCACGGTTTGGTAGTATTACGCGTGATACGATAACGGGACAAGGTATTGATTCTATGACGAGTTGTGGGAGGGTGAGTACATAGGGGGCAGACAAACAATGAATGCGCGAATTTCCCACACGATCCGGAAGCGGAGGCTCCTCCGGGGAGGCTAAAAATCCTTTTTGGCTATGCGGCCGCGTGAGCAAAACGTATGCCCTGTCGTAAGCGGCGCATCAGGCGCAGAAAGAGGGCGCTGATCTGGTGGTGGGCTATGTGGAGCCCCGCATGTAAGACCGGATACATTGTCCCTGCTGAACGGACGGGAGGTCTTGCTGAATAAGAAAAACGAATACCGCGGCACTCAACTCCGGGAGGGTTGATATTGACCAGATTCCAACTGTCCTGGTGGATGAAGCGGCGCACAACAACACCCAGGGGTGCCGGCATACCAAGCATCGGGATGTGGAGAGGCTTCTTCGGGTGGGAAAAGTCTGTCGGAAACGCCAGACCAAACAGGTCCTGCAAAATTTCTTTACCACAGGGAATATAAAGCAACTGCGCTGCAATCTGCACTTGGCGGAGCAGCAGGGGGCGCAGATTTCCATGGTGTACGGGACGGCTCCTGCGGTGCAGATCGCGGAATACGCAAGGGTCAGCGGCGTGGCAAAGATCGTCATGGGCCGCATCAATCATAAGTCAGGAGCCCATCACGGGGAAAACAGCCCGGCAGACCAACTGACGGATCTGGAGGTGTACATCCTTCCGAACTGTCAGCATTTATTAAGAGGCCGATTGGAGAATTGCGTGTGCCGGAAGCACATTTTTCCTGGAGAGATGCGGGCGTCATGCGGGCTTCGCTGCTGCTATCCGCAGGAAACTTGATGTGCGAAGCCCAAAACAGATGCGCACTGTCCGTTGAGAAGCAAAAAGCACCTGAAATCTTTAGATTTCAGGTGCTTTCCTGCTGTAAGTGGCGCACAGATTACAGGGCTGTATGGAGAGGCAACGGGAATTGCGTTTGCAGAGACGCTGATATCTTCAAACGTTGTACGCAGACTGCCCTGCCACGTGTCGGTGGCAGGCTTCCGGACGGCGGTTCCCTCCGCAGAGCGTCTTCCGCCCAAAAGCTGAGCCCCAGGAGGCGGCGCACGGAAAGGCAGCTTGCCCACAGCCAGGGACATGAAAATAACTGCCGCGAGGCGTTTCCGCCGATCCCGTCTGACGAAAGACGTCAGTTTGTATCTCAATCCGGCGGAGGATCCTGTTCGCATGGCAGCTTCAGGACGAATCGGCTTCCCGCTCCCCGGGATTTTTCCACATAAACAGCGCCGCCGTGGAACTCCGCGATGGCCCGCACCAGTGCCAGTCCAAGTCCGGCACCGCCCAGCTGTCGGGAGCGGGAATCATCCACCCGGAAAAAGGGCTCGAAAATCCGCTGGCGGAGCGATTCCGGGATGCCGGGTCCCTGGTCGGCAACCACGATTTGGAACCATTCCCCATCCCGGTGGCCCGCGATGTGTACAACGCTGCCGGCCGGGCTATACTTGACGGCATTTTCCACCAGATTGCATACCGCCTGCCGGAGCAGCTCTGCATTTCCGGCCAGGGTACAGGGCGCGGCATCCACCAAAATGGTGATGCTCCGCGCTTCCGCCTGGGGGGCGGCCTGGTCCGCGGCGCTCCGGATCAGCTGGCCGGAGGAGAGCCGCTCTCCGCGGGATGCCCGCTCCAGATTGGTCAGCTCCAAGAGTTCGCTCACCATGGCGGACAAGCGGTCCACCTCCCCCTCGACGATCTGGAGAAGCTCCAGTGTGGCCTGGGGGCTGAAGTCCTGCTTTTTGCGGAACAGGCCGATTCGGGTCTTCAGGACTGCCAGCGGTGTGCGGAATTCATGGGCCGCGTTGCGGGAGAAGTTCCTCTGCATGACGAAGACCTGGTTCAGCCGCTGGGACATCTGATTGAACGCCAGGGCCAGTGCGGCCGCCTCATCCCCGCTGTCGGGGATCTCAACGGGCTGCGCCAGATCCGCAGCCGTCCGCTCCCGGATCCGGCAAGTGAGTGTGTCCAACGGAGCAAGGGCTTTTCCAACCAGCCGGTATATGAGGAACAGGCCCAACGCCAGGATGGCAACCATGGCCAGCAGGCTCTGCATGTGGAACGCCCCCTGAGCCTGCTGGATCGTATCGCTGATATGCAGTTCCGCCATGGGCAGGCTGACACTGTCTTCCAGCTCTGCGCGCTGCGCCGGAAGAAGCGGCACCGCCTGAATGGCGTCGGCCATCCGGATGGCCGAAAAATTGTTAGTCACAGTGAGCAGGAGGCAGCAGAGCGTCAGCAGGGCTGCGCAGAGCAGAGTGACCCGCAGGCGCAGGGACATCGGTTTCCTCATGCCGTCTCCTCTCCGGCCAGGCGATAGCCCCGACCTACCTTGGTCTGGATCGGATTATGGCCCAGCCGCTTCCGCAGTTTTTTCCGGAGCGAGGAGATGTGCATCCGCACGGCGTTGCTGAAGGGGTTGGCATCCGCCTCCCAGATATGCTCCATCAGCTCCTCCTGGCTGATCCAGCATCCCCGGTGAAGCATCAGATGCTCCAGGATGGCAAATTCCCGGGGCGTCAGGGGAAGGGGTTCCCCACGGCCGGAGACCTCCCGGGTCACGGTGTTTAGGGTCAGCGCGCCCACCTGTACAAGGGACTCCCGCTGACGAAATTCCCGGCGCAGCAGCGTCCGCACCCGGGCCTCCAATTCCTCCAGGGCGAACGGCTTGGTCAGGTAATCGTCCGCGCCCAGATCCAGCCCTGCCACCTTGTCTGAGAGCTGTGACCGGGCGGAAAGAATCAGCACCCGCAGCTCCGGCTGTTCCGTCCGGATGTGCCGGAGCAGCTCCAGCCCATCCATGCCTGGCAGGTTCAGATCCAGGACCACCAGATCATAGGGTTCCACAAACAGCCGCTCACAGGCCGCCGGACCATCGTAGCAGCAATCCACCGTGTATTTTTCCAGTCTCAGATCCTCCGCGATCCCGTCGCACAGGAGACGCTCATCCTCCACCACCAAAATCCGCATCCCACTCACCGCCCTTTTCCATGTGCGGCTATTATAGCACATCCAGATAAAATTTCCATCAAGACCGCCTTGACAGGAAATTTACGTTTTCCATGCTACAATGCCTCCTGTCCAAAATCCGCCGCAGGTGCGGCAAGGAGGTTTTTTATGAAGCGATGCAAGAACAAACGGAAGCTGGCCATGCTGGGTCTGGCCGCTGCCATGGCCCTGTCCCTGGCGGCCTGCGGAGAGAAGCGGCCCAGTCAGGAGGATGTGGAACAATCCATCGAGGCTGGTACGCTTACCATCGAGGACGCCCTGGATAAGGGCTGGGTCGATCAGGCGTGGGTGGATGCCTATTATGAGGAGAACAGCGTTCCCGCCGCCAGCAAAACAGAGAGCAACATGGTGGGCGACTTTGCCACGACCACCCTGTCCGGAGAGGCGTTTACCCGGGAACAGCTGGGGGATGTGGTGTTCTTTGCCTTCCTGGATCCGGAAGCGGAGGGGACGCAGGTCTTCTATAACGCACTGGCGGAGGGATATGGGGGCGTTGCGGAGAATGGGGCGGAAATCCTGGTTTGCACCAAAAGCGGAACCGGCAGCGAGATGTTTGCCGATGCACCCTTCCCCGTCATCCTCTACAACGACTCTCTGGCAGCAGCTGTGGGCAGCAACAGAAGCATGGTGGAAGACGGGGAGATGCCAAACGTCGCCTCCTGGTATGTGAACGGAGCATTCCTCTCTGCATGGTATTCTGCCGTGGACGCAGAGGAGCTGCCTGCGTCCGCGGCCGCCTTTGTGGAGATGAGCCGGAACGCCGCGTTCCAGTCTGGGACGGCGGCAGAGGGCGGCGCCGCTATGGCGGCTATGGGCTGATATGAGAAAGATCACGATCTGTTGTCTGGCAGCCGCCCTGCTGATGATTGGACTGGGGCTGTGGCGCGGGGAAGCGGACATGGTCCTGCACAAGGGCGTCAACCTGTGTTTGGAGTGTGTGGGCATTGGCTGAAAACAAGCATCGCTGGAAGATCCAGCTGGGGGCCGCGCTGGCTTCCAACCCCTTTTTGATGAACTTCCTGCATGGAAGGATCTCCAGGACCGGCCTGAAGGCCGTCTGCGTCCCCGGGCTGAATTGCTACTCCTGTCCGGCCGCGGCAGCTTCGTGCCCCATCGGGGCGCTTCAGGCGGTGATCTGCTCCTCCAAGTTCCAGTTTGCATGGTATGTGGTGGGATTCCTCATTTTCGCAGGCGCGCTGCTGGGGCGGGTGGTGTGCGGCTTTCTGTGCCCGTTCGGATGGTTCCAGGAGCTGCTTCACAAAATCCCTGCAAAAAAGTTCAGCACCAGGCGGGTCCGCATCTTGACCTATCTGAAATACGGGATTCTGGCGCTCTTCGTCATTGTCCTGCCTATGACGGTGGTCAACGAGGTGGGAATGGGCGACCCGTTCTTCTGCAAGTATATCTGCCCCGCCGGCATCCTGGAGGGCGGCATCCCACTGGCGCTGGCCGATGCCGGCATCCGGGCCGGCCTGGGCGGACTATTTACCTGGAAGAGCTGCATCCTGCTGGGGACAGCTCTGCTGGCGGTGTTTTTCTACCGGCCTTTCTGCAAGTGGCTGTGCCCGCTGGGGGCCTTTTACGGGCTGTGCAACAGAATTTCCATCTGCCGCCTGCAGGTGGACTCGGGCCGGTGCACCGCCTGCGGGGCGTGCAGTCATGCGTGCAGAATGGATGTGGATGTGTTCAGGACGCCCAACCATGCTGAGTGCATCCGCTGCGGGGACTGTGCGGCTGCCTGCCCCCATGGGGCCATCACCAGGGTATTTTCAATCAAAACAATACAAGAGAAGAAGGAGACTGCCACATGAAACGTGTTCTGATCCTATTGCTGTCGGCGGTACTGATGACCGCCGCATTGACCGGCTGCAGCTCCGGTGAAGAGGACGCCCTGGTGTCCAAGACACCTTTCCCGGAATTTTCCGAGGTGGACATTGCGGGCGATGAGATCTCCAGCGACATTTTCACCGACTATGACGCCACCATCGTCAATTTCTGGAACAATGGCTGCGGTTCCTGCATCGCCGAGATGCCTGAACTGGAGGAGCTGTATCAGGATTTCAAAGAGCGAAACATCAACCTCATCGGTGTGGGTACCGACTCCGGCGAGAGCCGGGAGCAGCTGGACACGGCCCGGGAGATTTTGAAGGAAAAGGGCGTGACCTATCACAATATCTCTCCGGATCCGGAGGGCGATTTCTACAAGGACTTCGTTGCGGATATTTCCACCTATCCCACTACATATATCGTGGACGGCGAGGGAAACATCGTGGGTGCGGATATCGTGGGCAATGTGAAGAAGCAGCTGGACACCGTGGAGACCCGGCTGGCGCTGATCACCGGCCAGAAATAGAGTGAGAGACTGACAGGCGGCCGCCCCCCGGGATAGGGCGGTTGGCCGGGGAGAGGGGAGCGGGCGATTTGCCGGCTGTTCCGGCAGGCCGCCGCGGCGGCACTTCCGCCAGCGCAGAGCAGGAATTCCGCTGCATCAGCAGACGCGGGAATCCCTGCCGCACGGGGGGCCGCAGATGGGCCGTCGGTACCAAATCCCGGAACAGACAGGCGAGGGGCATCAGATCAGCACACGGCGGTTGGGGTCACTCAAAACTTCCCGCTGGATGTAGGAGGCAATGATATCAATAAACTGGGAGGCGCGGGGCGGAGCCGTCAGCGTAAATCCCGCCATTTTGACCAGAAGCGGTCGGTTTGTATGCCACGCGCAGAGAACGACAGTCCGGATGTTCCGCTCCACGTTGGAGGGATGGCACCGGGTCTGCAGGGCCACGACTTCATAGATCTCTTCGGTGACATTGAGCAGGCGGGATTCGTCTTCCAGGACCAGAGCAATGGCGCGGACCGTCTGCGGGTAACCGCGGTAATTGCGCGTAATGCCAAAGGGGCGCAGCGTTTCCCGGATGATCGTGTCCATGGAGAGCACCTCCTCGAAATTTGCGATGAGAAGATTGTACGACGAAAAACAGCAAAGCCTGAAAAAACGACATCTCTCAGAAAATTCGACATCTTCCATTGCGTGGGGAAGCTGCACGGCCTGTCTTCCAGAATTTGGAACCCCCTTTCAATCTATCATAATATATTTTTTTACTTTTGTCTTGAATCTGGCTGTATTTTACAAAAAAATGAGCGCCGGAAGACCGGCACCCATGGGGAAGAGGGAAAAGTTATCTGAGCAGACAGGATCTCCTTCAACTCCTGGAGAGACCTTTTTGAAAGCTGCGGGCCAATACGCGGGGCTGGAGGACGATGGATTTTTCATCAATCACGAGGCACCGGCCAGTCAGGGGGGAACGATGCCGACGTTGTTCAGCACTACTGGCCTGGATGTGACGAAAACAGGGAAAGCCCCCGCTCATATGAGCGGGGGGCTTTCTTGCGCAACAAGTTACTTGAAAGAAACTATTTGCCTTACGGCTGGGCAGTGTAGACGAAGCGGACAGTGTTGGAAGTGAACTCATCCACAACTCTGCCGTCTTCATTTTCGATGGTGATAATTACATAGTAATTACCACTTTCCTGGATCGCGATTTGTCCCAGGTTGTTCCAATCATTAACCTCATAGGCAGTCTGGTTTACATGCTCCTTGGAGCCGACTTCCGCATCGCCCTCGGTGCTGTTGGCCTTCATCAGAGTCACAGTAACAGGATAGTTAGCGGGAATCTTTCCGGTGCCGACCAGGTCAACAGTAACGGTATTGCTGTTGCAGACGAAATTCTCCACACCGGTCAGGTCCAGCTCGCTGCTTCCCTGCTCACCGTCGTCTTTGGCAACGCCGCCCACATCGGTGACGCAGATGAAGGTGATCTCGCCGTCCTTCACATACAGGTCGATCTCCACAGTGCCCTGATCCTTCAGGTCCTCGTCTCTCACGGCATCCAGAGCGGCCTCCAGACGGGAGATGCTGTTGATCTCGCGGTCATACACGGAGTCGTTCCGGTCAGCACGGCTGCGGCCGTCGATGATGGTGGCATTGGCGATGCTGACATCGTCAAACTCGACGTTATCGATGGTGCCGCTCAGAGCGTTGCGATAGATCTGATCCGTGTTGTCCAGCGCCAGATCCTCTACGACGATGCCGTCGGAGTCCTCATCGATAGAATGAGCGGTCTTGTCATAGTCCTTCAGCGTGTAGACGCCGTCCTCGTCGATGCTGTCCACCTCATAGAAGCCATGGGCACTCAGCTTTTCATCGATGGTGATGTCCTCGCTGGTGTTGTCCTCCATGGACCAGAACTCGCGGACGTACTTGTCGGTGCCCACCTTGTCGGTGCTGCTGCCGGCGGCGTACAGGATGTCGGCGGAGCCAACGGAAGCGCTGCTGTCAACCAGAATCACATACAGAGCATCGCGGTCCTCATCCTGGTCAGCAATCACGATGACATGACCAGAGTTGTCGGCCTTCATACCACCCGCAGCGTAGACAGTATCAATGTCATCGGCATAATCTTCAACACCCAGATACTGAGTATTTTCGTCCACATAGAAGCGATCAGTATTATTCAGGGTATCAACAGTAGAGAACCGGGTATCGTCCATCGCCAGGCCGTCAGCACTCAGAGCAGTATTCAGTTTATCCTGAATGTTAGCGGCGGTAGAGTTAATACCGTAGATCACATAGTCATCATCGCCGTCCCACTCTGTAGCAACATCATCATCAAAGGTAAAGAGGCCCTTGACAGGAGCGTAATCGCCATCAGTCGTATCTAGGAACTTTACCAACTCGTTTTTGGAGTCCTTCTCATCCAGCTCAATGTCGGAGACAGAGCCATCCGCCAGAGACACGGCCTGGGCATAATAGGTCATCTTGCTAGCGTTGTACCGGCTCTCCTCGCCGTAGACGCCAGCCACATAGTACACGTCAGACAGGTCCGCACCAGCGGCGCCCTCCACACCGATGACATAGCCGTCGGCGGTCAGGTAGATGGTGTATTCCTTGTCGAAGTCGAAGTTGCTGGTGATGCCGTCCACGAAACCAGCGGTGCCATCCTTGCTGCGGGCAAACTCATACTTGGTGCCGTCCATGGTGACGGTCTCGTCCTCACGGAAAGCGGTGACTTCGCCGGTGACAGCCTCGGCCTCGTAAGAAGCCAGGACTTCATCGCCGAACTTGCCGTCGCGGAAGGCCACGGCCAGAACAGTGCCCTCGTCATAGGAGGAGGCATAGCCCCGCAGGGTCTTCTCGGCGTCGTCGTACTTGTCGTAGTAGTCGTTGCTGTTGTCGCCGTCCAGATCGGTGAGGGTCAGGACCTCGGAGGCGCCGTTGCGGCTCTCAGCGGTGCTGACGTCGGTGTCGACCTTGTCGATCTTGGCAACAGTGTAGCGGGAAACCACAACGGTCTCCACATCGCCGTTGTCATTCTCGTAAGCCTCGACGATATCGCCCACGGCAACCTGCTCAGAGGACTTCACCTCATTGTCATCGCCGTTCAGGAAGTACTTGGCGTCCTTGGCTTCGGAGTTGCTGTAATTCATGTAGCTGGAACTGGTGACCACCTGGCCGACGTCCATATCGTCGTCCTCCACCACATAAGTGGCGTCAGCCTCGTTGGCATAGGTGCCCACATCGTCGCCATCATAGACCCACTTGCTGGAGGGATGGCCGAAGATGTCGGTGGCATCCTCCTTCTCCAGGTCCTTGAAATACTTCTCGCCGAACTGCATCAGGCCGTCGCCGTTGCGCTCGCCATCGATGTTGCCGTCGGTGTTGGTGTTGTTTTCCACGTCCTTGCGGGTGGAAGTGGTGTTGATGGTGATGTCGCCCACAACGATGGTGTCCTTCTTGTCATACTCGACCATGGTGGCCTGCAGCATGTTGAAGGCGTACAGGGCGGCCTCCTGACGGGTCACAGCCTGGGAGCCCACGAACTCGTCGTTGCCGTCGTCCAGACCGATGCCGCTGGCCTGCTTGATGACGCTGACCTGCCAGTTGGCGCCGGTGTAGCCCTCGATGGAGCTGTCATAGCCCAGAGCGCCCAGCAGCATCTTCATGAACGCGTTGCCGCTCAGGGTGCCGGTGGGACGGAAGGTGCCGTCAGCATAGCCGCTGATGATACCCTGCTGAGAGCAGTAGGTGATGTAGCCCGCGAAGGTGTTGGTCACGGGAACATCCTTGAAGGGGGCGGTGCCTGCGCTCAGAGCGGAGGCAGTGGTGGGGCCCAGGATCAGGTTGCAGATGATCTTGGCGGCCGCGCCACGGGTCAGGACATCATCGGGACGGAAGTCGCCGTCGGAATAACCGTCGACAACACCCAGGGCAGAGATTACATCCACAGCTTCTTTGTAGGTGATCTCGCTGTCGTCCGTGAAGTCCTTGGCGCCGGCGCTGACGGTGACCAGAGACATGGTCATCACCAGAGCAAGCACCAGAGAAAGGAACTTCTTCATTTGGGATTTCTCCTCCTTTAAAATATTTGCGGTCCGCCGGTATGCCTGCCGCCGGGTCTGAGATTCGTGTGGGGGCTAGCCAACCAACTTGTGTCGGCCTACACCAACCACAGAGCCGGCCGCCAGTGACACTCCCGCCGTCCGCAACGCCAATGTATCAGTGTTTTTCCGGATTGTCTACGGATTCGGCGTGATTGTTATTCAAACGAAACACGCCGTTCAAAAGCGTCTGATTCGTGGTAATTTATGTAACAAAAGTTGCAGATTTCCAAAAAAGAGAGAGGCGGGAAACCGGGGCTGCCCGGTCTCACGCCTCCTTCTGCAAGAGGATGTATTTCTGCCCGTCCTTGGCGATCTGGTGCTCCGCCAGCATCCGCTGGAGAATGGGCCAGCACTGGCGGGGGCCGATTCGCAGCACCCGGGCAATGTCCTGGCGGTAGGCAAACCCCGCTTCCGACAGGTACGCCAGGATCGCCTGCTCCTGGTCCTCCGGCGGCACCACCGTGCTGGGCAGGTAATAGCGGTTTCCCACTTTGGTCAGCTTTCCCCGGGCCACCATCTGCCGAAGCCGGTTGTAGGCCGTGTTCTTGGAGACCCGCAGAAGGGCCATCACCTCATTCCGGGTGATGGAGCCCTGGCGCCGGACAACGTCCAGCACCTGGTTCTCGCCGCCCACCCGGATGTCGTAGTCCAGGCGCAGGTCCCGCAGGGAGAGATCGTCCAGCCCGCCCTGCACCAGCGCCGCCCGCACCAGCTTGGACAGGCGGGTGCGCTCATAGGGGCGGCGGCTGCGGGGGGACATCAGGACCCACTCCGCCTCTGGCGGCGCCGCCTTGCGCAGCTTCTGGAGAATGGACAGGACGCCGCTGGTCAGGCGGACTTGCCGGTCCGGCAGGATAAGCCGCTCCTTCTGCAGGTCCACCTGGTCCCACCGCAGCGACGCGATCTCCTCCACCTGGAGCCCCAGCTGCCAGGTGAGCCACAGGGCCGCCCCGGCGGGGGTGTCCTGTTCCGCCTGCAGCAGCTTCCAGAGGGCGAACTCGTCGATCTGCGGCGCTGCCTTCCGGCGGATGCGGGTGGAGACCTTCTTCTCCGTCAGGTAGGCCGCGAAGTGGACGTTCATGGCGGCGGCCTCCAGCCCGGTGATCCGGGAGACGTACTGCCAGTCGTGACGTTCCAGCTGCCGCAGAACGTAGTCGTGGCGCAGGTCGATCAGGCGGACGGCCTTCAGGTCCCCGGCGTCCAGCGCGGCGCGGGCCAGGCGGGAGATGGACTGGGCCGCCAGGGGCTGCTGGTCCCGGTCCGACAGCACCACCCGTTCGCTGCTGCCGTTCCGCTCCCGACGCAGGGCCTCCAGCCAGGCGGCCAGCTCCGGGGCCAGCGGGACCGCCCGGTCCGGCAGCAGGAGCTGTTCGCCCAGCAGATCCACCTGAGCCCAGGTGAGGTGCTGGATTTCGTCCCGCATCAGACCGGCCATCCACGCCAGCCGCAGGATGGCTCCCGCGGCATCATTTGTATGCTGTTCCAGCACCCGGCAAAGCAAGGCTCCATCGGGGCGGTTGAGCGTGTAACTCTGCATGGCGTCTCCTCGTTTTGTTACGCTTGTGTGTCACAAAAATGACCTTCCTGCTTTTGGAAGCCTGCGGGTGACGGAATCTTCTCTATAAGCTAACGTTTTTTGTGACAATTGTTATGCACGTGAAACCGCTTTTGAAAAAACTCCTAAACCATTGCACCACAATGGATACGGAGATTTTCTCACTCAAAATATACACTATAAGATAACTAAAATCAATATCTTATAGCATA
>ENA-OVFW01000746-OVFW01000746.1-human-gut-metagenome-genome-assembly--contig:-NODE-746-length-13942-cov-2.895946_pt1 | contig 13942 bp, 10 predicted proteins | sample MGYA00237765_ERZ505409 | MGnify/ENA primary metagenome ERZ505409 (study PRJEB26158, sample SAMN06016413) | human gut metagenome | biome: human gut; feature: ankylosing spondylitis patient; material... | reverse complement strand
AGCTTGCGGGGGCTGGAAGCCACCAGCTCTTCCCTCTCCACCGTAAATTCCGGCTCTGCCTTGCGCACCTTCGCCAGCAGGCTGCGGTTCTCTGCCGTCAGAGCCAGCGTCACCATGAGAGGCCTGGACTTATATTTCCGGGTCAGGAAAATTTCCAGTGCCACACCGCCCACAACGGCCGCAGCCGCCACCAGCTGGGAAGCGCGCAGACCGAGCGACGGCACCAGCAGCAGGCTGTCGGTGCGGAGAGCTTCGATCCAGAAGCGGCCTGCGCCGTACCAGACAAGGTAGCGCAGGGCAATGTCGCCGTTGAACTTCCGCTTTTTGATGTACGCCGCCAGCAGGGCCAGACCCACGAAGCACCAGATGCTCTCGTAGAGGAAGGTGGGATGGACGGGCATGGCGGGGTCGATGGTGACGCCCTTCGGCACCGTGACGGTGCTGCCCATCAGGTAATCTTCCGTTGCTTCGCTGAACATGCCCCAGGGCAGGGTGGTGTTGCAGCCGAAAGCCTCCTGATTGAAGAAGTTGCCCCAGCGACCGCAGCCCTGTCCGATGAGGAAGCCCATGCCGGCCAGGTCGAACATGGGCAGCACCGGCACGCCCCGCCATTTGCAGGCCAGTCCGCCGAACACAAAGGCACCGATGATGCCGCCGTAGATGGCCAGACCGCCGTCGCGGACGGCCAGCACATCCCAGATGGTATCGTAATTATAGGGTGCCATCGCCACATAATACAGGCGGGCGCTGGCGATGCCCAGCACCACGCCGATGAGGATGACATCCACCATCGAATCGGCGTCGATGCCGAACTCCGTGCAGCGGCGGAACGCAAAGACCAATGCGAGGCAGAGGCCAAAGGCGATGCAGACGCCGTACCAATAAATATCCATGCCGCCAATGCTGAAGGCTACCCGGCTCAGCTCAAAGCTGAGGCCGAGACCCGGGAACTGTACCAGATTCGTCATTCTTCCGTCTCCTCTTCTTCGTCCTCTTCAACGGCAGTGCCGTCCGGCTCAATGTACATCACGGCCATCCGCTCAGGCCGCAGGATGTGCTGCAATGCCGCGTCTGCGTCCTCTGCCGTCAGGCCCGCCAGCATGGTGATCTGCTGGGCCACAGTCTGACCTGCCAGCGCGAAATCTGCCATCTGGCTGGCCGAATCCTCGACGTTTTCCAGATTTTCGATGAGCTGGCCGTATTTTTCGTTCTTGCAGAGGGTGAAGATCTCCCGGTCCACACCCTCTTTGCGCACCCGCTCGATCTCGTCCAGCAGAAGCTGCCGGACGGTGTCGGGCTGGTCGCTCTCGCCGGTGAAGAGGATGCAGCAGCATCCGTCCACCCGCAGCACCTCACCGCCGAAGCCCGGGTTGGTCAGGCCCTCGTCGTAGAGGCGGCGGTAGAGCGGCGACATCCCGCCGCAGATGCAGCAGAGGATGAGCTCGTACAGCATCTCGCTGCGCAGGTCGCCGAAAGGCAGCGGCTCTTCTTTGAAGCCCAGACCGAAGCAGGGCTTTGCGATGGGCATGGCGATGGTCTTTTCGGCCGCCGCCAGCGTCATCGGCTCCGGGCGGAGCAGGCGCTCGACCTTTTCCGCCGGGCGCTCGTCCATCAGGCCGTGGCGGGCGCAGGCAGCCAGGATCTGCTCCATGCTGGTGTTGCCCGCTGCGGCCAGCACCATATTGCCCGGCGCATAGAACGCTTTGCAGCAGTCGTAGAGCATCTCGGGGGTTATCTCCGCGATGCTCTCCACCGTTCCCGCAATATCGCTGCGGATGGGGTGGCTGTGATACAGGCACTCGCACAGGCCGGTGATGAGCCGCCAGTCGGGGCTGTCGTCGTACATCTTTATCTCCTGCCCGATGATGCCCTGCTCTTTGGCGATGGTCTGCTCGGTAAAGTAGGGATGCCCCACCATGCCCAGCAGCACGTCAAGGCTCTCATCCAGCTGTTCCGTGGCCGTAAAGAGGTAGCAGGTGCGGTCGAAGGCCGTGAAAGCATTGGCATTCGCGCCGGTCTTGGCGAACTTTGCAAAGGCGTCGCCGTCTTCATCCTCGAACATCTTGTGCTCGAGGAAATGGGCCACGCCGGCAGGCAGATGCACTTCCCGCTCCCCCAGCCGGAAATCCCGGTCGATGGAGCCGAAGCGGGTGGCGTAGATGACATGGGTGCCGGAGTAGCCCGGCATGGGGCGGACGAGTACGGTCAGCCCCGAGGGCAGAACTTTCCACTGGTCAGCGGCGGTGCGTTCCAGCACGCTCTGGGTGTTCTCAGCCATTCTCGTTCCCCTCCTCCCGCGTCAGCAGACAGCTCACCGACAGGGTGAACTGCTTCAGAATATCCCGCACATCCTCCCTGGTCACCGCCAGCAGGGCGCGGCGGGCGTCGTCCGGCGTCTGCACCGGGCCGCCCCGCAGCACTTCCATATAGTACCATGTCTCGATGCCGCCCAGCGTATCCTCCAGGCCGTTCATCCCGGCCAGCAGGCCCCGGCGGCAGTCTTCCAGCTCTTCGTCGGTGATCGGGCCGTCGCAGAGGTCCGCCAGCTCTTTGAGCACCGCCTGCTCAGCGCGGGCCGCGTCGGTGTGCTCGACGCCGCTGTTGACGGCCATGCTGCCCGTGAAGCTCTGGAAGGACGACGAGCAGTAGTAGCACAGATGGTCGCGCTCCCGGACGTTCAGGAAAAGGCGGCTGGTCACACTGCCGCCGTAGAGGGCCATCGCCAGCCGGACAGCGGCCAGCTGTTCAGGCTGCATGGGTCGGCCCAGCGTGAACAGCATACAGAGCTTGGCCTGTGTGGTATCGAAATGCTCCACCTTCCGCACCGGCTCCCGCCGGGGCATGGCGATATTTTCGGCTCGGGGCAGCGGGGCGCGGTCGATGGCCGAAAGCTCCGCCAGAAGGGCGTCCTTCACGGCGGTGGTGCTGGCCTCGTCGCAGCCCAGCACGATGAGCTCGATGTTCGCCGTCCGCAGCATCTTGTAGTATGCCTCGGTCAGCGCTTCGGGCGTCAGGCCGTCCACTTCTTCTAAGTAGCCCTCCTGCCGGACACCGGCGGGGCTGTCTCCGAAGAACTCCCGGTTGGCCTGCCGCTGGCAGTAAAGGCGCTTGTCGTTCACTTCATCTTCCAGCGCCTTCTTCAGCATCTGCTTTTCGATGCCCACGGCCTCGGGGTCGAAGGTGCTGCCCACAAAATAGGGGTGGAACGCCGTGCCGAGGGCCAGTGCGGCGTACTCCTGCGTCAGCTTCTCCCCTTCCAGTGCGAACCGGTCCTTGATGCCGGTCACACTGACGCAGAGGTTGTGGTTTGCACCCAGCGGGCGGGCATCCACGGTCAGATCCGCGCCGTACAGCCGGGCAAGCTTTTTGGTCATCTGGGTCATGTCGGGGCAGTCGGCATAGCCCCTCTCCATCACCAGCGGCAGCAGCGCGTGGGCCGTGGCCGTCTCGCGGCGGGCCGGGAACGCGAAGTGGATGCTGATGCGGCAGCGGTTGAATTTCTGCGCGGCGTCATACGAGAGGTGGACGCCGGGCGCGATTTGGGATCGTCTCAATGTTCTATCGTCCTTTTGTATTATTTCGTTTGTTCCAGCGCCAGATACTCTTCCAGCGAGAGGCCGGAGGCGCGGATGGCGAGGGCGTTGTCCCTGCCCACATACCGCCAGTGCCACGGCTCAAACACCATGCCGGTGGCGGCCTGACGCTCCTGCGGCCAGCGCAGGATGAAGCCGTGCTCTGCGGCATAGGCTTCCAGCCACTCATAGGCACGGGTGTCCGCGAAGCCGGTGTCCTTCTCCATGCTGTCCACCGCGAGGATGTCGGCACCGTAGCCGGTGGCATATTCGCTGGTCTCCGGCGCAGGCTGGACGGTCACAGCCCTGGCAGCGGCCTCTTCCTCCGAGCAGCCGGAATCCCGGTAGCTCTGGACCGCAGCCTCATAGGCGCTCTGGCGGGCGGCGGCATCCTGATACCCTGCCGTCAGCACCAGCTCGATCTCATCCTGCTTTGCGGCCTCGGCCATCTCGCGGTAGGCTGCGGCGGCCTCGGCTTCCAGCGAAACACCGGTGGCATCATCGGCCACGGCCAGCTCCGGCGTCGGCTCTTCCGTCAGGGGAAGGTTTGCATTCACCAGCATGAGGCGCTTATCCGAAAGGTCCGTCTCCGCGCCGCCCTCATACTCCCGGGCCTCGAAGGCCGTAGGCGGTGCGATGAGGGCATAGGCCCTGGGCAGCAGCCAGAGGATGCCGCCGGTCATCACAGCCATGACCGCGCCGCAGCTGAGCAGAAAGACCGTCCAGTTGCGCACGAGGCGGATACGGTGTCTCCGGCGGCGTTCTTTCGGCGACAGAGCGCGGCGGGGTGCGGGTCGATTTTGCTCCATGATGCAGCTTCCTTCCTGTTTTTGACGTTCGCCCTGGATACAGGCACATAGTAATATTATACACCCCTTTTATCTGGGTGTAAACGGCAGGGGCTGTAAAAAAATTGTGTACGCAAAAAGCCGCCGCACCGGCGCAGGACGCACGGCACGGCGGCTTTGAAGCCACGTCTTTTACTCGAACAGCATATCGTGGATGGAGCTGACAGCCTTGTCGGCGTCCTCACGGTCGATGATGCAGGAGATCTTGATCTCACTGGTGGAGATCATCTTAATGTTGATGTTGTTGTTGGACAGAGCCTCGAACATCTTGGAGGCCACGCCGCTGTGGCTCTGCATACCGGCACCCACGATGGACACCTTGGCGCAGGTCTCGTCGCAGGTGACCTGGTCGAACTTTGCGCTCTCGCGCAGGACGCGCATGGCAGTCTCAGCTTCGCTCTCCGCGCAGGTGAAGCTGATGTCCTTCTTGCCGTCGCGGCCGGTGGACTGCAGGATGATGTCCACGTTGATATTCTTCTGGGCCAGCAGGCCGAAGATCTTGAAGCTGGTACCCGGCTCATCGGGAACATTCAGGATCGTAATAACAGCAACGTCGGTGTCCTTTGCGACACCCTTGATCAGCATACCTTCCACGTCTTTTACAACCTCCTTGACGACCGTGCCGGGCACGGGGTTCAGGCTGGAGAGGACCTCCAGCTCCACATTATACTTTTTAGCCAGCTCCACGCTGCGGTTGTTGAGCACCTGTGCGCCGAGGGATGCCAGTTCCAGCATCTCGTCGAAGGTGATCTCATCCAGCTTGCGGGTGTTGCGCACCTTGCGCGGGTCGGCGGTGTAAACGCCCTCCACGTCGGTAAAGATCTGGCAGCGGTCGGCGTGGAGCGCTGCTGCGATGGCGACAGCGCTGGTGTCGGAACCGCCACGGCCCAGCGTGGTGATGTCGTCCAGCTTGTTCAGGCCCTGGAAGCCTGCCACGACGACGACGCGGTTGCGCTCCAGCTCCGAAGAGATGCGCTCGGTCTCCAGCTTGGTGATGCGGGCCTTGGTGTAGGCACGGTCGGTGCGGAAGCCTGCCTGCCAGCCGGTCAGACTGGTGGCATGGCAGCCCAGCTCGTTCAGAGCCATAGCCAGCAGGGCGATACTGATCTCCTCGCCTGCTGCCAGCAGCATATCCATCTCACGGGCAGAAGGGTTGTGGGTGATCTCTGCTGCCTTTGCGATGAGGTCGTCGGTGGTGTCGCCCTGTGCGGACACTACCACGACCACGTCATTTCCCGCGTTGTGGGTGTTGGCCACGATGCGGGCCACGTTGAAGATACGGTCCCGGTCCTTCACCGAAGAACCGCCGAACTTCTGTACGATCAACGCCATATCTTGTCACTCTCCTCTTTTTGCTCCCTCAGTGTGTGAGGGGTACACCGGGCGGAAGCGGTCTTGCACTTCCGGTCCTGTTTATCATTCCACTGTCGCACCGGTGTTGTCGGCATCCAGCCGCAGCAGTGTAAATGCTTCACATCCGTCCAAGCCTTCCAGCAGCTCGAGGCCCTTTTCCAGTTTGGAGTAGAATTTCTCGGCGTTGGCCTTTTCGGCCACAGCCATCACGGTGCTGCCGGCACCCGAGACGTACACCGCCTTGGCACCGCAGAGCCGCGCCATATCGAAGACTTCCTTCGAGCCGGGCATCAGGGGCATCCGGTAGGGCTGGTGGAGCTTATCCTCGGTGGCAATGGCCAGCAGGTCGTGGCGGCCCTCGCAGAACGCCGCCGGGATGAGGGCCGCACGGGACAGGTTATACACCGCATCCTTGTGGGTGACCTCTTTGGGCAGGGCCGCACGGGCGGCTTCGGTCAGCAGCTTGTAGTCCGGCACGATGGCCGCGAAGCAGAGGCTCTCGTCTACGTCCCGCTTGACGGAGTAGACGACGCCGTCCTCGAAAACGCTGCTGGTCAGACCGCCCAGAAGGGCCGGTGCCACGTTGTCCGGGTGGCCCTCGATGGAGGTGGCCAGCGTCAGCAGCTCCTGGGTGTTGAGCACATCGCCCAGCATCCGGTTCGCACCCAGCAGGCCCGCGATGATGCAGGCCGAGGAAGAGCCCAGGCCCCGGGCCATCGGGATGGCGTTGGTCTGGACGAGCTTGAGGGGCGGCATGGTCTTGCCGACCTTATCGAACAGACCCTTGGCCGAGCGGTAGACCAGATTGGTCTCGCCGCGGGGGATGCGGGTGCCGTCTGCCGCCGAGATGTCCAGATGGTCGCTCTCTTCAAAGGTCACGGTATTGTACAAGGTCACAGCCAGACCCAGCGCATCGAAGCCGGAGCCGATGTTGGCACTGGTGGCCGGGACGGAAACTTTTATCTTCATCGCAGTTCCCTCTTTTCTCACGCTCAGGCGTCCTCAGGCAGGCGGCGGAGCACCAGCTTCACGCTGCCGCCCATGGCCTCTACCTTGCGGGCTGCTTCGGCCAGAGCCTTGTCGTCGGCGCTGTCCACAAAGTAGGAGCAGCCGTCGAAGTGCTCTTCCACCACATGGCCCTTGCCGTAGATGGCCTCGGCCACCGCCGGGGCGATGCCTTCCACACGCACATAGTATGCGGCGGGAGCGGGGTCGGTGAGCATTCCTTCCACCGGCTCGGCGGGCTGCCAGAACAGGCTGTCGTGGACCTTGACGCCGTTCTTGAGGGCGTCCACCACATCGGCCACGACAGCACTGGCGGTGGGCAGCTTGCCCGCGCCCTTGCCGTAGAAGACCACGTCGCCCAGCATATCGCCCTTGACGAGGACGGCATTGAAGACGTCATCGACACCGGCCAGCTGGTTTGCCTTCGGCACGAGGCAGGGCTCGACACCGGCGGCAACGCTGCCGTCCTCGCCCCGCTTCATCCAGGCGATGAGCTTGATGACGCAGCCCAGCTTCTCTGCCGCAGCCACATCATCCACCGTGATGTCGCGGATGCCGCGGGTGGGGATGTTCTGGGGGTAGATCTGGTGGCCGCAGACCAGCGAGGACAGGATGGCGATCTTGCGGCAGGCGTCGCGGCCGTCCACATCGTCGCCGGGGTCCTTCGTCTCGGCGTAGCCCAGCTCCTGGGCGATCTTCAGCGCCTCGTCAAAGCCCAGGCCCTCCCGCACCATCTTGGTGAGCATGAAGTTGGTGGTGCCGTTGACGATGCCTTCCACCTCGGTGATGACGTTGGCCGCGAGGCACTGGTGCATCGGGGTGATGATGGGCGTGCCGCCGCCCACGGACGCCTCGAACAGGAAGGCGCAGTTGTGTGCCCTGGCCAGAGCCAGCAGCTCTGCGCCGTAGGTGGCCACCATCTCCTTGTTGGATGTGCAGACGCTCCGGCCGCTCTCGAGGCAGGCCTTGACGTAAGGGTAAGCGAAGCGGGTGCCGCCGATGGTCTCGACGACGACCTTTACTTCGGGGTCTTCCAGAATGGCGTCAAAATTCTTTATAAACAGCTTTGCGGCCGGATGATCCGAGAAGTCCTTGGGGTCAAGGATGTACTTGACCTCCACCGGTTCGCCTGCGCGGCGGGAGACGCCTGCGGCGTTGCGGCAGAGCACCTCGTACACGCCGCTGCCCACCGTACCAAAGCCCAGAATCGCGATTTTTGCCATGATACTGCCCTCGTTCCTTTTTTCGATGAATGTACTGTCACAGATTGTATCCGCAGTGTACGCCCACGACCATCCGCTGGCGCGAAAGCTTTTCCGTCAGCTCCTCGGGGGTCATCTGCATGGTGTCGGTGCGGATGGTGACAGCCACCAGCGCGGCTCCGTTCTCCGGAGTAGACTGATTGATGGTCACGATGCTGGCACCGGCGGCACTGATGCCGGCCAGAAGGCTCTGCAATGCACCCGTCTCGTCCCGCAGGGTCGCCATGACGGTGATGACCTCGCGGCCATTCTCCGAGTCGAAAATGCAGTCCTTATATTTATAAAATGCACTGCGCGACAGGTCTACGCTGCGGGTCGCAGCCGAAATGCTGCGTGCCTCTCCGCTGGCCAGAAGCTCCTTGGCCCGGACGACCTTGAGAAAAACTTCCGGCAGGACCTGTGCATCCACCAGATAAAAACGGCGTTCCAACTTGTTCACCTCTCAAACACAAGTGTTCTTGCAGAAAATATAATAGCATCCGACTCCCTGCATTGCAAGAGGTCGGATGCTATTTTGTCAGATTATCCAGTTTTGAGCCGTGAAGTACCCCTTCAGCGCACCGAATCTGCAACCCAATGTGCTGAAAAGTATGATTTTTGCCTCAGTCGGTGTCGAGGCCGGTGGTGTCCGGCTCAGGCGCAAGGGGTTCGCTGGCGACAGCTGCCTGACCGTGGGAATAATTGCAGACGTCGGGCAGGTCGTCGGCACGGTAGTAGCCCACTGCCGTGCTCGGGCAGGAGCCGCTGGCCAGCAGGCCGCTCTGGGTGCAGTAGCTGCGCTCCACGACGCCGTCAGCCGCCGGGAATGCCTTATAGGGCAGGTCTGCCTGGATCTGCTCCATCAGGGCCTTCCAGGCCATGACACAGGTGCGGGTCTTGGCCTGCTGCTTGCCGAGGGTCTTGGTCATATCGTAAGGTGCATCGTAGCCCCACCACACAGCGGTGACGTAATAGGGCGTGCCGCCCACGAACCACAGGTCCTTCTCATCGCTGGCCGTACCGGTCTTACCGAAGGCCTCCATGCCGTTGGAGTTGGGGTAGCGGCCGCTGGCCGTACCAACGCTGGAGAACAGGACGTTCTTCAGCAGGCGGTTCATGACGTAGGCCGTCTGGGGCGTCAGAGCCTGATAGCTGGTGTCGTTGCTCTCCATATAGATGTTGCCGTCCCGGTCGAGCACACGGGTGTAGAGGTGAGGCGTGGTATACTCGCCGTCGTAGAAGATCTGGAACGCCGCCGCCAGCGCCATCGGGGTGACGCCGTGGGTCTGGCTGCCCATGACCATCTGTGCAAGGCCCACGTCGTTGACGGGGTCCAGCGTGCTGAGCTGCAGGGTATTGTAGACGAAGTTGAAGATGTTGTTCGCACCCACGAGGTCGCCAACGCGGATGGCGATGGTGTTCAGGGAGCGGGCGAGGCCGTTCCAGAGCGGCAGGGCGGAGCCGTCGCCATAGTTGCCGCCGTAGTTGCGGGGCCAGCTGCGCCATGCGTTGGGGTAGGCTTTCAGCTGCTTGTCCGTCAGGCCCATGAGGCCGTTCCGGCGGCAGTAGTCCTCGTCACGGATGACCATATCCTGCTTGAGGTAGAGGGGCGAGTTGTTGAGCATGGTAGACCAGTTGACCAGACCATACTCGATGCCCAGCGCATAGGCGCCGATGGGCTTGATGGTAGAGCCGGTCTGACGGGTGACGCCGTAGGCGCGGTTCAGGGAAAGGCTCTTGGTCTTTTCGCCCAGACCGCCCACCATAGCGATGACATTGCCGTCATAGTCCAGCGTGACCATCGCCGCCTGGGTGCGGACATTGCGGTAATAGTAGACCGTACCGTCCTCGCCGGTGCGGGTCTTGGGAGTGCCGTCCTCATTGAAGACCTGCACATCGTCGTCGGAGATGCTGGTCACCTCTTCCTCATGCCAGCCGGCCGGGAAGTAGGCATCGTCGGTGTTGAGCATCAGGTTCTCCATCGCGGTCTGGATCTTGGGGTTGACCGTTGCCTCGATGGTGTAGCCGCCGGTGTAGAGCATACTCTGGGCGGTGGACTCGTCCACACCCTCCTTGGCCATGATGTCCTTCACCACCTCGTTGAAGAGGGCATCGGTGAAGTAAGAGGTGGTGGAGCTGCTCTTCTTCGTGTTGTCCGTCTCTGCCAGCACCAGCGGCTGGGCAGCGGCGCTGCGGTAATCCTCCTCCGAGATGACACCCTGCTGCCACATATTGTAGAGCAGGAAGTTCCGGCGGTTGATGAGGTTCTCGGGGTTGGTGTAGGGGTTATAGTTGGTGGGATTCTTGGTGATGGACGCGATGGACGCGCACTCCCAGAGGGTCAGCTCGCTGACATCCTTGTCGAAGTACTCGTTTGCCGCCGTCTGGACGCCCTGGATCGTACCGGTAAAGCTGATGGTGTTCAGGTAGGCTTCCAGAATGGTCTCCTTGGAGTAGCTGCGGCTCAGGATGAGGGCGCGGTAGATCTCGCGCAGCTTGCGCAGTGCGCCCTCGATGCCGCTGGCGCTCTTGTCGCTGGTCAGGTTCTTGATGAGCTGCTGTTCCAGCGTGGAGGCGCCCTGCTTGGAGCTGTAGATGGGCAGCAGGTATTCATTGATCATCGCGCCGATGGTGCGCTTGAAGTTGACGCCCGGCTCGTTGTAAAAGTCTTTGTCCTCGGTGCAGATGAATGCATACTGTAGGTTGGTGGGGATCTGCTCGAGGTCCGCCCAGACGCGGTGGCTGTTGGAAGAGCGCAGGGTGGCGTACTCCACCTGTGCGCCGGTGTCGGGGTCGGTGGCCACCACAAGGCTCGACTGGCTCAGTTCGATGTTGTCGAGGTCCAGCAGGTCGCCGTCACTGGCCGTAGCCTGCACCACATAGTACACAGCGCCCACTGCCACCAGACTGCCCGCCATAATGCCCAGACAGACGAGGGTGACGATGGTCCGGCCCAGGAATCCGAGAACGGGATGGCCGTGCTTTTCTCCCTGCTCCTGCGGTTCGCGGGGCTCACGGACCCGCCGGTTCTGCTCCCGGAGCGCACCATCACTGTGGAGTCTCCGTCTTTCATTGTTTGAGATAAGGATCGCCTCCTATCGCAATTTTCACTGTTCTGCATCTCAAAGCATCCTCTGACGATGCCGTTCGCTGTTCCTGCTGCGGCCAGACTGCCCGCAGCCATAATAATACATTATAGTCCGCACCGCCCGCTTCCGCAAGGGGGAATCGACCGGATACGATGCTAGTATAGCACATCTGCCCCGCCAAAGTACAGCATCCGGGTGTGAAAATTCTGCATTCCTGTCTGAGGCAGTTTTCTTTTGCACATACTACCGTCTGAAACACCATTTCAGCCGAAAGGAGTCCACTGCCATGCGCAAGGTCTGGCTCTGCATTTTTTATGCGCTGTGCATTTTTACCATCGTGTTCAGCCTGTTCTGGATGGCCCTGCCCAGTCTCCCTTTCCCTGCCGACTCCGGCGAAGAGACGCCGGCCTCCGAGCCGGGTCTGGCCGCGCAGGGATCCGCCGGGCAGAGCGGCACCGACTTCTACCTCTGCGAGGGCGGGCGGGTGGTCGTCTATACCTGCTCCGACAACGGACTGCCCGACAAGCGGCTCCTGCGCACCGGCATCTATGTCAATCTTCTGCCTGAGGCCGATGCCCTCCGGCTCAAGCAGGGCCTCTACGTCACCGGCGAAACGGCCCTCCGGGCGCTGCTGGAAGACCTGGGTGAATAAACAAAAACAGTGCAGACCACCCCAGGGAGGTCTGCACTGTTTTTATCCTTTATCAGAATCAGGCTTCGAGCTGTTCCAGCGGGACGAGGTAGTCCTTGCGGCACTGCTCGTAGTTGAGCATATATTCCTTGGTGGGGTTGTGGTGCATCATGTTCTTGAGGGTATGGGAGTCGTAGTCCTCGCCTGCCTCCATGCCCACCAGACGGGCGGCGATGTTGGAGCAGTGGTCCGAGATACGCTCTACATTGTTCAGCACATCGAGATAGACGACACCGGTATCAATGGAGCAGGCACCCTCCTTCAGACGCTTGATGTGCTGCGCACGAAGCCGCTCCACGAGGATGTCGATGACCTGTTCCAGCGGCTCCACCTGGCTGGCGGTCCGGGCGTCGTCGAACTCGAAGGCGTCCGTGGTGAGGGTCAGTATCTTTTCCAGCGCATTGTCGAGAAGCTTCAGCTCCTGCTGTGCCTTCTCGCTGAAGGTGACTTCCTTGTCGGTCAGCTCCTGCGCTTTTTCTTTGATGTTGACTGCATAGTCGCCGATGCGCTCGCACTCGGTGACAAAGTTGAGCAGCTCAGTCACCTCATGGCTCTCCGCGTCGCCCAGCTCCTGGTCTGCCAGCTTGATGAGGTAGTTGGAGATGTCCACCTCCATCCGGTCGATGAGGTTCTCGCGGACATCGATGGCACTCACGACGTCCTCGTCCATCTTGAGCAGCAGCGGGGTGGCGAGGCCGACGTTGCGGGCTGCGCGGCGGGACATCTTGACCACCGCGTTCTTAGCCTGCTGCAGAGCCACAGCCGGGCTCTTGAACAGACGCTCATCCAGCACAGGCATGCTCAGCTCCTGCGCCTCCTCCGCGCTGTTCGGCACGGTCATCATGGCCAGCTTGGACAGCACGCCGCTGCAGGGCAGGAAGAGCAGCATCGCAATGACGCTGGTCATGGTGTGGATGTTTGCAATGCTGCTCTTGTTCATCACATCGCCCCACATGGGGATGCCGATGGTGAACTGGACTGCATAGACCAGCGCCAGCAGGATGACGCTGCCGATAATGTTGAAGTACAGGTGGATGAGGGCGGCGCGCTTGCCGTCCTTGGAGGAGCCGCCGATGGTCAGCAGCGGGGTAAAGGCGGTGCCGATGTGGGCACCCAGAATGATGGGGATGGCGCTGCCAAAGGTGACAAGGCCGGTGCTGGACAAGGCCTGCAGGATACCCACCGAGGCCGAGGAGGACTGGATGATGACGGTGACGACCATGCCCACCAGCACGCCCAGCATGGGGTTGGTCATGGTGACGAACAGCTCCTGGAACGCTGCGCTCTCACGCAGGGGAGACACGCCGGTGTCCATCAGGCTCATGCCCGTGAACAGGATGCCGAAGCCCAGCATGATCTGGCCGATGTTCTTTTTCTTCGCGCTGCGGATGAACACATAAAAAATGCAGCCGATAAACGCCACCACCGGCGCAAACGTCTTGGGCTGGATGAGGGTCAGGATGAGGCTGTCGCCCGAAATATCCGCCATGCGGATGAGCTGACCGGTGACCGTAGTACCAATGTTTGCACCCATGATAACGCCTACCGACTGCGTAAGGGTCATGATGCCGGAGTTGACGAGGCCGACGCAAATGACGACCGTGCCGGCCGACGACTGGATGACGCCGGTGATGAGGGTGCCGAAAATGACGCCCTTGATGGTGGACGAAGTCAGTTTCTGCAATACGCCCTGCATCTTGCCGCCGGCCAGCTTTTCGAGGCCGGCACCCATGATCGACATACCATACAGGAACAGCGCAATACCGCCCAGCAGAGAGGTGATGTGTGTAATGTCCATAAAACAATGCTCCTAAAATCTTCCTATTGCTCCATTGCACAAGACGGCTGTGCTTCGCTCTCCATACGCAAAACGCCGTCCTTTTTATTATAACATCGAACCCCCCGGCTCAACAAGCATTATTTTACAGGAAAATCACTTTTTTGACCGGAATTTTAAGATTTCCGGGCCTTCTTAGACGGTTCTTTTCTTGAATTTTACATTCATTTTACATTAGTATTTTCTAACTCTCGCCCGGTGCTTCCCGGTATTTCCGGGAATGCATCAAGCGGCATCCAGCTCTTCCATCGCCTCGTATAATAAAATAGTAGTATTTATAGACCGCTCTCCAGCGGAATGCTACAA
>ENA-OVFW01000744-OVFW01000744.1-human-gut-metagenome-genome-assembly--contig:-NODE-744-length-13955-cov-2.664245_pt1 | contig 13955 bp, 16 predicted proteins | sample MGYA00237765_ERZ505409 | MGnify/ENA primary metagenome ERZ505409 (study PRJEB26158, sample SAMN06016413) | human gut metagenome | biome: human gut; feature: ankylosing spondylitis patient; material... | reverse complement strand
GTCGATCTCGTCATAGATGACCGTCGGCACGGCGTCTTTATCAGCCATTGCGTTTTTAATGGCAAGGGTAATACGGCTCAGCTCACCCCCCGAGGCGATCTTTGCCAGAGGCTTCGGGGCTTCGCCGGGGTTTGTGGAGATATAGAACTCGATGCTGTCTTGTCCATGGCTGGCCAGCGGGCCGCGCGAATGGCGAAGCGTCATCCGCACACCCGGCATGTTCAGGAATACGCTTGTTCAGCTCATCGAAAGCTTTCAGACGGGGCTGGGTCAGAGCTTCGGCCTTTTCCCGCGCGAGGGTGTAAAGGCGGCGCTGCTCTTTCTGCAAGTGCTCTACCCTCTCCTGCGAGGACTGTATCATCTCAAGTTCTTTCCGCGCCCGTTCGCCAAAGGCAAGGATGTCTTCCACCGTGTCTCCGTACTTCCGCCGGAGCTTATAGATAAGGTCGATGCGCTGCTCGATCTCGTCCAGCTCTGCGTCGTTGGTGTCGTAGGCGTCCAGACGGCCAATGAGGTCTGCGGCGACGTCCTTTGCGGTGTAATAAAGGTCGAGCAGCTGGCCCGCACCGGCAGACAGTTCTCCGTCGAGCTGTGCCGCTGCGTCCACAGCGTTGGAGGCTTCGCCCAGAAGGTCAACAGCTCCCGGGGCCTCGTCGCCGCCGGAGAGCAGCGCATAACACTGTGCGATACGGTCCCGGATGGTGGAAGCATTCGCCAGCACTTTGCGGCGGCTTTCCAGCGTCTGCTCCTCCCCTGCCGTCAGGCCGGCATCGTCGATCTCCTGCACCTGATAGCTCAGCAGGTCGATACGGCGCTGCTTTTCGCTCTCGTCGGTTATCATGGCGTCCAGCGTCTTTTTGACGCCGACCAGTTCCCGGTAGATAGCATAATACGCCTGATATTCAGCACTGTTCTGGGCGTAAGCATCCAGAATGCCTTCATGACGGGCCGGGTTCAGCAGGCCCACGGAGTCATGCTGACCGTTGATGTTGATAAGCCCGCCGCAAAGCTCCCGCAGGACGGCGGCAGTGGCCGGCATCCCGTTGATACGGCAGGTGCTCTTGCCCTCGGCGGTGATCTCACGGCTGAGCAGCAGGGCCTCCGAGCGCTCATAGCCTGCCTTTTCGAGGCTGTCGAGAACAGCAGGCGGCACGTCCTCCCTACACGACGCTCTTCCGATCTCGCCGGTGCGCACGAGATCCTTGGAAGTGCGGTTGCCCAGAATGGCGTTGATGGAGTCGATGAGGATGGATTTGCCTGCGCCCGTCTCACCGGTCAGGACGTTGAGGCCCTTTTCGAAATGGACGTTTGCTTTCTGGATAACTGCAACATTTTCGATTTGCAGGCTGCTCAGCATAGTTTCACTCCCGCGTTTATTTCTGCCCGATATGACGGGTCAGTTCCGAACAGATGGTCTTTGCGTCCCGCTCCGAACGGGCCACGATAAGGAATGTATCGTCGCCGGAAAGCGTACCGACGACATTCTTCCATTTCAAGGCGTCGAACACCCCACAGGCAGCGTTCGCCATGCCGGAGTAGCACTTCACCAGCACGACATGTCCGGCAAAATCCACCCCCAGCACCGACTCGTGGAATATCGTCTCAAATCGGCCCTGCATCTTGGGGTTGAGGCTTTCGTTGTGGCTGGAAACATAGCGGTAGCCATCGGCGGTGGCAGCCTTGACGAGGCACAGCTCCCGGATGTCCCGGGAAATGGTAGCCTGTGTCACCTCGAAGCCCTCCTGGCGCAGATGATCGAGAAGTACCTCCTGTCGGCTGATGGGATGCTCCTGAATGAGGCGGAGGATCGTCTGCTGACGTTCCGTCTTGCCTTTTGCCTCAGCTGGATTGTTTCGGCCCATATTCCTTGCCTCCTCTTGTTATTATCTCCGGCTGCGCAGCTTCTGGTCGATGGCCTGAAACTGGTCTGCCCTGCTGAAGGTGACGAGCTGTACGATCTGGTCGGAGAGGCGTATCTCCGCCGTCGAGCCGGCACTGAGCGGATATTCCGCTGCGCCGTCGCAGCTCAGGAACACTTCGTTGTCGATGACCTGTCCCACACAGATGTTTATTTTGCGCTCCTGCGCAAAGACCATTGCGGGGCTGGTCAGACTGTGGGGACAGATGGGCGTGACGACGATGCCCTTGGTCTGCGAGTCCAAGATCGGCCCGCCGGCCGCCAGCGAATAGGCTGTAGAGCCTGTGGGGGTCGCCACGATGACGCCGTCACCACGGTAATGCTCTACAAGGATGTCGTCGCAGTAGATGCTGAAGTCGATGGCCTGCTGCAGACGGCCTTTCGTCACGACCACGTCATTGAGGGCATGGCCTTCCCAGCCATCCTCGCCCAGCACCCGCACATAGAGCAGCATCCGGCTGTCCAGCATATATTCTCCCCGCACCAGAGCGGCGAGTTTTTCTTCCATTTCATCCACCTCACAGGTGGCGAGGAAGCCGCAGCGTCCGATGTTAATGCCGAGGATGGGTTTTTGATATTGCAGCGTAAAATTTGCCTCATGCAGGATGGTACCGTCGCCGCCGATGGTCAGGATGACGTCGGTGCGCGGAAGGCATTCTTCCAAAGGAAGGTACTGCACACCTTCCGCGTAGCAGGACTCTTTCAGGTCATCCCGCATCAGGACGACAGCCCCCTGCATCAGCAGGAGCTGCGCTGCCCGGCGGGCAGTGTCGGCAGCCTGTTCCTTTCCGGGGTTTGGCGAAATGTAAACAGTCATAGGGCGGTTTATTCCTCCGTCTCCCAGCAGATTTACTTGTCCAGAGAGCTGTGGCTTGCCGCTACGACCTGCTCGGCAACAGAGTCATCCAGCACACCGGGCTGTTCGCTCTTCTGGACGAACATCAGGTACTCGATGTTGCCCTCAGGGCCTTTGACGGGGCTGAAATCCAGCCCGCGCACGACGAAACCGTTTGCAGCGGCATAGCCCATCGCATTGTGGAGCACTTCGCGGTGGGTGGCAGGGTCGCGGACGACACCGTTTTTGCCCACCTTCTCGCGGCCGGCCTCAAACTGAGGCTTGACGAGGCAGACACCCATTGCGTCGGGCGTCGTGATGGCCTGCGCCACCGGGAAGATATGATGCAGCGAGATAAACGACACATCTACGCTGAAAAATTCAATGGGCTCTGCCAGCATATCCGGCGTGACATTGCGGATGTTGGTGCGCTCCATGTTGACGACGCGCTCGTCGGTGCGCAGGCTCCATGCCAGCTGACCGTAGCCGACGTCCACTGCATAGACCTTGACCGCGCCGTTCTGCAGCATACAATCGGTAAAGCCGCCGGTGGACGCACCAATGTCCATACAGACCTTGCCGTTCGGCGTCAGAGGAAAGCACTGCATTGCCTTTTCCAGTTTGAGGCCGCCGCGGCTGACATAGCCGATGTCGTGGCCTCGCACCTCGACCTTGGCGTCTTCCTTTATCATCTCACCAGCCTTGTCCACCTTCTGCTCGTTGACAAAAACGACACCGGCCATGATGAGGGCTTTGGCGCGCTCACGGCTCTGGATCATGCCGTGCTGCACCAGATATTGGTCCAAACGAATTTTCAAAGTGTTTTCTCTCCTTTCGGGTCTGCTTCCCGCACGGCCTCGGCCAGATGTGCGGCATCCAGACCGGTCGCCTGTTTGATTTGAGGCACCGTCGCATGAGGCAGACACAGCTCCCTCACGGCACGGTGGATATACCGGCCCTGCCAGCCAGCATCCTGCAGGGCGCGGGCAAGATGTTCGCCGATGCCGCCGCAAGCCACACACTCTTCGGCCATCAGAACGACGGGATAGGAAGAAAGGTCATGGATCAGTTCTTCCTCAAACGGGAAGATGCGCACCAGCTTATAAACATCGCAGGGGATGCCCTCTTTGGCCAGCAGTTCTGCGGCTGCAAGAACATCTTCTACCTCGTCGGCGTAGCTCACCAGTGCGGCTTTTGCACCCGGTGTGAAAATGAGTTTATCGTACTCCCTGCCCGAGCAGCCGTATTTTGCCAGAGCTTTGCTCTCTCCGCCGCGGGGGTAACGGATGGCCCGGGGACCCTGCATCTCATGGCTCAGCAGGATGGGAAGCCAATGCCGCAGTTCTTCGTAGTTTGAAGGCGAATAGATGGGCATTCCGGTCTGGCTGAGAAAAGCCGGGTCATAAATTCCCTGGTGTGTCTCCCCGTCTTCGGGGACGAAACCTGCACGGTCCACCGCGAAGACGACATTTTCATGCAGAAGGTTGACGTCATGGATGATCTGGTCGTAGCTGCGCTGCAGGAAGGTCGAATAAATGCAGACCACCGGCAGCATCCCCTTGCTGGCCAGACCGGCTGCAAAGGTCACGGCATGCTGTTCGGCCATGCCGACATCGAAGAAGCGCTCCGGATGGGCATGACTGAAAAACTGCAGACCTGTGCCGTATTTCATGGCGGCAGTAATGGCACAGAGGGTCTTGTCGGTGTTTCCGGCGGCGCTGAGCGTCCGGCCAAAGGCACTCGAGAACGACTCTGCCGGAGCGACCTCGGGGTCGGGGATGCTGGTCGGGTCGAACCTGGAAACGCCATGGTAATTGCCGGGGTTCGACTCAGCAGGCGCATAGCCCTTGCCTTTCTTCGTCACGACATGGAGCAATGTCGGCCCGGGCTGAGCACAAACGGTCTGGAAAATGCGCTCCAGTTCCGGCTCGTCGTGGCCGTCGATGAGGCCAAAATAGTGAAAACCCATATCCTCAAACATCGTGGAATGGCACATGGCCCGGCGGATCGCTTTTTTGCTGTTCTGAAGAGCGCTTTTGATGGGCGCTCCGATGACAGGCACACCGTTCAGGAAGCTGCTGACATTTTCCTTGGCCGTAAAATAGCCGTTCGTGGTGCGCAGATGGCTCAGATAGCCTGCCAGCGCACCGACATTGTGGGAAATGGACATTTTATTGTCGTTGAGGATGACCAGGAGATTGTCCAGCTTTCCGATATTGTTCATTCCCTCGTAGACCATGCCGCCGGTGAATGCACCGTCGCCGATGATGGCCACCACATGGCCCGGCTCCCCTTTCAGCTTTTTGGCCCATGCGATGCCGATGGCAACAGAAAGGGCCGTATTGCCGTGTCCGGCGATAAAAGCATCATGGGCGCTCTCATTGGGATTCGGAAAGCCCGAAAGGCCGTCCAGCTTCCGCAAGGTGCCAAAGCGCTGATACCGCCCGGTCAGGAGCTTATGGGTGTAGCACTGATGTCCTACGTCAAACACGAAAGCATCCTGAGGAGTCTCAAAGACACGGTGGAGTGCTACCGTCAACTCGACCGCACCGAGATTGGAAGCAAGATGACCGCCTGTTTTGGATACGCTGTCCAGCAGAAACTGACGGATCTCGCCGCAGAGCTGCTGGATCTGCGCGCTGCTCAAGCGCTTCAGGTCACGAGGCTGTGAAATATTCTGAAGCAATGAAGGATGCATAAAATGACGATCCTCCTCCCATTTCAAATTCCTGATGTTTTTTGCTTAGACAAGGTGCATGGGATACAGGCAGCCGACCACGATGCCGACGACCATGCCGGCCATGACCTGCAGGGGCGTATGGCCGACCATCTCCTTCAGATGCATATTCTGCAAAAACGGAGAGTTCTTTTCGCTGATGTCGATCCACTCTTCGATCATCTGGTTGAGAACCTTGGCCTGCTCGCCCGTCTCGTGGCGCACGCCCATTGCGTCGTGCATGGTGATGATGGCGACCACACTGGCTACGGCAAAAATAGCCGAGCTGACTCCCTCGCTGCGGGCTGCGGCAATGACCATGGCCGTTACCGTGGCGCTGTGGGCACTGGGCATACCGCCGTCGCCCCACATCCGCTCGAGCTGGAACTTGCCCAGCAGGATAAAGTTGATGATGGTCTTGAGTACCTGTGCAACGAACCAGCTCACGATGGAAACGGTCAATATCTCGTTGACCGAGAACAATTCTTTGATAAATTGCATAGTTTGTTCACCTTCTTGAATTTTATCGCAATCCCACAGCCATCGTCTCAAAAAGCAGCGCATTTTCGACAAGTAGTCCTGTGTGATCTCTGAGACGATTTCGGCGCAGAATGCGGCCGGCTCAGCTGCGGCGGTTCAGCAGCGTGCGGGCCAGCTGCTCCAAAAACGCACTCTTTTCGCCGAATGCGTCGCGCAGCGCTGTGCAGGTCTCGTCATTCAGCTTTTCCGCCAGCTGCATGGCACCGTCAACGCCGAACAGGGTGACAAAAGTCGTTTTGCCGTTTTCGCTGTCGCTGCCAATGGGTTTGCCCAGCTGCTCGGCGGTCCCGGTCACGTCCAGCACATCGTCCACGACCTGGAACACGAGACCGATGCCATAAGCATATGCTTCCAGCGCCTTACGCTGGATCTCATCGGCCTGTGCTGCAGCACCACCCATCTGGATGGCTGCATTGATGAGTGCGCCGGTCTTGTGGCGGTGGATGAGACGGAGCTGTTCTTCGGCAGCGGCAAGCGCCTCATATTTCAAATCGAGTTCCTGACCGTACACCATGCCTCGGCTGCCTGCACCTGCGCCCAGCGCCTGTGCCGCGTGGACACAGACAGAAGCGGGAGCAGGCGCACCGGCGACTGCCTCGAAAGCCTCGGTCAGCAGGACGTCACCGGCCAGCATCGCGGTGGATTCGCCGAATGCCTTGTGGCAGGAGGGCTTGCCGCGGCGCATATCGTCGTTATCCATGCAGGGCAGATCATCGTGGATGAGCGAATAGCAGTGCAGCATCTCGACTGCGGCTGCAAACTGCTCAGCTGCCTCGGCATTGCCGTGGAGCATATCACACACGGCCAGCACCAGCACAGCACGAATGCGCTTGCCGCCGCCCAGCAGGCTGTAGCGTGCTGCGCGGCAGACGTCAGATCCCTCAGGAAGATAGCGCTCGCACGCCTGACTCAATGCCTTTTCTGCACGGGCCAGATATTCGTCATACTGTTTTTTATACTCTGCGCTCTCCATAATGGTTCCTCCCTGCAAGCTGGTTGCTTTTATTCTTCTGTTTCGGGGTCTGCCTTTTCGCTGCGGGCGGCGTCGATCTCCTCCATTTGGAGAGACGCTTTTTCCAGCGCAGCATGGCAGTATTCCATCAGCGAAGCCGCTTCTGCATAGAGCTTGACTGACTCGGAAAGGGTCGTCTCTTCGCTCTGCATCTGGCTCAGGATCGTTTCCAGACGGGCCATGCCGTCTTCAAAGCTTTTGGGTGCTCTCATTCAGTTCCTCCACGGACGTGACCATACATTCTGCTGTGTGTGCTGCACCGCGCAGGGTGAGCTTATCACCGGCTGCAAGAGCGTCTGTACTGCACAGCCTGCCTTTGCTGTCGTATACCATCGCATAGCCGCGCCCCAGTACCCGGTAGGGACTGAGCGAGTCGGCCAGCGCAGCGGCGTGGCGCAGCTGCGCCTGCCGCTTCTGAATACAGCTCTGCGCAGCTGCATCGAGTTCTTTCTGCACTGCGGCAAGCTCTGCCTGCCCACCGGTCAATTTCCGACGGGTCATATCATAGGAAAGCTGCTGCTCAGCCATCATCAGACGACCAGACGCTGTATCCAGACGGTTCTGCATCGCATTCTGGCAGCTCTGTTCCAGCTGGGACAGCACCCGCAGAAGCTCTGCACGGTCCGGCACGGCTAATTCTGCCGCAGCCGACGGGGTCGGCGCGCGACGGTCCGCCACAAAGTCCAAAATGGTAAAGTCTATCTCATGCCCGATGGCGCTGATGAGCGGCACTTTGCAGCGGTAGGCCGCCCGGGCGATGACCTCGGCGTTGAAGACCCAGAGGTCTTCCCTGCTGCCGCCGCCCCGGGCTACGATGATCTCGTCTACCCGGCCGCTTTTGTCCAGCTTTCCAATGGCATCTGCGATCTGCTGCGCCGCCTCAAAGCCCTGCACATTGACCGGGCAGAGCAGAAGTTTTGCCGCAGGCCAGCGCCGACCAATGACATTGCGAATGTCCTGCAATGCCGCGCCGGTCTTGCTGGTGACGACGCCGATGCATTTGGGATACGCGGGCAGCGGCTTTTTGTGCTCTGCCGCAAAAAGTCCCTCCTGCTCGAGCCTGGCTTTCAGCTGCTCAAAAGCAAGCTGTGCCGCACCGATGCCGTCCGGGAACATCTCGTTGACATAGATCTGGAACGCGCCGTCCCGCTCATAAAGAGTAGCACGGCATCGCACGACTACCTTCATGCCCTCTTCCGGGCGGAAGCCCAGCCGCCGCGCATCCGAGCGGAACATCACCGCTTTGACACTGGCGCTGGCGTCCCGGAGAGAAAAATAACAGTGGCCGCTGCGGGCGTTCTGTACGAAGTTTGCGATCTCGCCCCGCAGCGCCAAATCGAACAGGATGTCATTTGCATCCAGCAGCGTCTTGACATACTGGTTCAGGGCCGAGACAGTGATCACTTCAGCCATAGCCCGGCCTCCCGTGCGGCGAGGATAGACACGCCGGCCGGGTACGAAATACACCTGCGGGAGGCGCTGCTGCACCCAGCTGCGGATAATGTCACTGCTCATGACGCCGCCTGCACAGACCACAGCAAGCCCGGGATATTCCTTCTGAGCCGCTTTGGTCATCTTGACCACGGTATCTGCCACGCAGAGCAGGCAGTACTTGCAGACATAGGCAGGGCTTTTGCCAGCTGTCAACAAAGCATTGCACTGGTTTTCCAGCCCGGAAAGGCTGCATTCCTTGCCGCGAACGCTGGATCTCGGTTTTATCGTCTCATCACATTCCGCGGCAAGACGGGAGACTTCAACGCCAGCCGGGAATCCAAAGCCCAGCTTGACGCCCACACGGTCCACAGCCTGTCCGGCGTAGAGGTCGGAGCTGGTCCCCAGCGTCTCGATATGCTTCACTTCATCGCAAAGAAGCAGGTCGGTCGTGCCGCCGGAAATGTGGAACAGCAGTGTTTTCTCGCGGAAGAGCTCTTCACCCTTGGCCGCAAACAGTGCCGCCGCCGCATGGCCCTGCTGATGGGTCGTGCGGATGAGCGGGATGCCCCGGGCCAGCGCGAACGCCTCGGCAGCGCTGACGCCCGCCAGAAAACAGGGCATATAACTGCCCTCTACCGGGCGCGGCTTTTCCGACACACCTACGGCGCTGATCTGGGTCAAGTCAAACTCGCTGCCCAGTTCTGCCAGCATCTCGGGCAGGGCGACTGTGTGATGAAAAAGGGCGTCGCTCTGGCGCAGGCCCAGCTGGCCCTCCTTCACCGGAAGGAAACGCTTTTTTGCGCAAACAACCTCTCCGGCTGTATCAAAGACGGCCAGAGAGGTTGCATAATTGCTGGTGTCGATGCCCAGCGTATAGCTGCTCACAGCTGCTCAGGCTCTGCGTCCAGACCCTGCTCGCGTGCCACCGTACCCAGCAGGCCGTTGACGAACTGATAATCCTCGTCTGCGCCATACTTTTTGGTCAGCTCGACTGCCTCATTGATGACGACACCAGGCTTTTTCTCGTCGCCGTACAGCATCTCGGCCAGACCCAGACGGAGCACCGTCAGGCTCACGCGGGGCAGACGCTCCATCGTCCAGTTGCGCAGATGGGCGCTGATGAGGTCATCCACCTCTGCGGAATGCTCATAATAAGCCCGCAGCAGCCGCTGGCCAAAGACATCCACCGGATGCTCTTCATCGCACTCGTGGTGGTTGTCCAGAGCCTCCTGCAGGGGAATGTCACCAAAGGTCTGAGAAAATGCCAGCAGAAATGCATTTTCGCGTGCTTCACGACGGGGCAGAATATTTTCCATAATGTTCCTCTCACAGCGGCAAGGCCCTCCCTTTTGCGGGAAGGCCGGCCGCAATTTTCTTTTACGTTTTGTTTCTCGGCTCAGGCCTGCGGCTCAGCCGCCGGGGCCAGACCGGCAATGACGAGGTCAACGCGGCTGACCGTGACATTGGTCATGTTCTGGACGGCAGACTTGACGTTTTCCTGCACCTTTTCAGCCACAGCCGGGATGCGTGCGCCAAAGGCTGCTACAATTTCCAGAGTGATCTCTGCCGTGCCGTCCCGCATCTCTACGGTAACGGGCGACTGGACGTTGGCGCGCTCGAGAAGGTCTTTCACCTTCCGGTTCTGCTTGCCGCAGGACACTTCTGCCACACCCTCGATCTCCAGCGCTGCACAGCGGGCGATCTTGCCGATGACCTCTGTGGAGATCTGCAGACTGCCGCCTTTAAGATCCATGTTCTGTAAATCCATTCTATGGCCCTCCATCCAAAATGAGCGAATGCCCATTTTATTTTATGCGTTCTATGCAAAGAGAGGATCTCTTTGCAAAACCTTTGATGCCATTATACCATTTTCTCCGGTTTTATACAACACCTTACTTCACTTCCACCACAGTAATATTCTGCGCAGTCACCTCGCTCTTGCTGAGCACGATGTCCCGTATCTGGGCCACCTGTGCTGCCGTCAGCGCGTCGCCGGAGGTCATCACGGTCAGGTCAGCCCGGCCGGACTGCAAAAAGCAGAGGCAGTCGGCAAAGCCTTTCGCCTTGACCAGCGTTTCTATCTCATTTTCAGCGTTGAGGTCTTCGAGGTTGGAAGTCAGCTGCTGGGTATAACCTTTTTTCTCCTCGGCGGAAAGGCCCGAAGTCTTGAGGGTCTTCTGGATCGTGTCCATCGCTTCATCGTGAGCTTTCTGGCGCTTGAGACGGGCTTCCTCAAAGAATTTCGCTCCTGCATCGTTGGCCACGCTGACGAGCTGGGCTTCCCCATAATTCTTGTTGGCACTGGATACTGCTTCAGCCTCCGTCATCAGCCCGTCGGTAACGGGTGCCGCCACAGGCTCACCCTCCACAGCCACCGCCGAGACGTTGACAGCCTCTTCATCCACGCCGATGCCGGTGCGGGCATACTGCCAGTTAAGGTATACCGCCACGACCAGCGCGGCCGCAAGGGTCAGCGCTGTGACCCTGCGTGTGTTTTTGGTGATAGCTCTCATTTGTGTCTCCTCCTTGTATAACTTATATCTCATCGCTGCAAAAAATCATTCCCGGCGCCGCTCTACGCAGATGCGGTTGGACGGAACATCCAGCAGCGCCCCCACCAGCTCGGTGATGCGGGCGGCGACCCGGACATCTCCCCCGCCCTCGCACACCACGGCTACCCCGCACACTCTGGGGGTACAGACTGTCTGTGCCAGCGCGGTCCCGTCATCCAGCAGCACATGGGTCTGTTGTTCCTGGGTCTGTCCCGAGAGCGTGTCCAGAGCATAGATGGTCTCCTCTCCGCTTTCCAGTGTTACCATCACGGTAGTCTTTCCTGCGCCCTCTACCTGCGTGATGAGGTCGGAAAGCTGCTGCTCAAGCTGCTGGCGGTAGACGTTGTCATCCGCCGGGGCGGCGCTTGCTGCGGCGGTCTTCCCTGAAGGGGTGAACAGCTCCGACAGCAGGATGAGCAGCATGGCCGCCGCGCCCAGCAAGACCGCCAGCCGGGCGCGGTTTTCCTTCTGCGCGAGGTCCTTCAGCCGCGAAAAAAGCTTGTTGTTCATGGCACATCCTCCCCGCTGGGGCTGTTCCATTTGATGCATTCCGGTCCCAGCTGAAGCTGTCCTTCCAGCAGCGCTTCTATTGCCCGCTTCTGCGAGGCAGTGACGGCGTCCCGAGGGACGATCTGTACCTCAGCCGCTTCCACGCCCTCAGCGGTCCGGCTCAGACTGATATTCAGCCTGAGCGAAACGCCCGCCTCGCTGAGACAGCGTTCTTCGAGAGTACGGGAGAGTTCTTCTGCCGTCTGTGCCAGAACAGCATCCTCCAGACTGCCTACCGAGACCGCCGGCACCTGCGGCAGTTCCAATGCGGTAAACTGTGCCTTTGCGCCGGGCAGAGCATCCGCAAAGACTACTAGAATATATAGCCCCGCCACCGCTTTTATGCACTTCTGCCCCCAGCCCTGCCCGACAAAGCGGGAGAGCAGCTCGGCGCAGATACAGGCCGTACAGAAGACTGCCGCTGCCCGTTCCAGTGCCTGCATCATGAACCACCTCCTACGATGAACAGCAGGGCCACCCCTGCCGCCGCCAGCCCGAAGAAAAGCGCCACCACCGCTGCCATACAGCGCACTGCCTCGGCAAAACAGTCGAATAATGCGCGGCAGCGGGAGATGCCAGTGAGACTGCAGAGCAGGCTGCAGCCCATCAGAAGAGCCAGCTGTATCATCAGCCCCAGATAGAGCGGCACGAACTCCGCACCCAGCACCGACAGAGCTGCCAGCCCCAGCCCGCTCTTGAGGAGCTGTATCCCCGCGAGGATGGATTCCGATGCACTGCTGAGAGTCTGCCCGATGATGGGGACGCTCCCTGCCAAAAGCTGGCCGGTACGGAGCGAAAAGCGGTCCAGCTGGAATGCCGCAGCCCTCTGCAGGCCCAGCAGAGCCACCAGAATTTTTCCGGCCCAGCCCAGCGCCTGACGGAGCGCACTGCCGACGCCCTTGCAGAAAACGCCGAGGGCTGGTTCAGAGCTGACGCAGCAGGCCATCAGATAGCAGTGGAGCAGCGGCTGAACGAAGGCCGCTGCCAGCTGAGCCAGAAAGCAGAGTGCCGTCAGCAGCGCTCCACTGGCCGCACTGCCTGCTGCTCCTTCCCCTCCCATCGTGAGGACACCGGCATAGACGGGAAGGAACCCCAACAGAAAGCTGCGCCAGCTCCCCACCTGCTCACAAAGTTTCTGGGCTTCTTCCAGCAGGTTCCCCCAGAGCAGGACGCCGCAGCCGCCTGCCGCCACCAGATCCAGCAAGGCCCCATCGGTGCATTCCCCGGCGAGGAGCCCCAGCACCGCTGTCAGCGTCAGGAACAGGAGCACTGACGTATAGCGACTTGCCGTCTGGCGCACCAGTGCGCCGAAGGACTGAGGCAGAAAACTTTTCAGTGTTTCCCACGGTGAGGATGCCGCCTTTTCGAGGTCGATGCGGCTCTGCTGCAAATAGGGCTCCCAGAGAGAACTGCCCGGCAGAGCCCTGCTCGAAGCGGCCAGCGCCGCCGGGGCCGCGAGTGCAAGGCTCGTCCACAAGAACAGTATTGCCAGACTCAAACGGAAAAGCTTGTCTCTTTTCATCCTGCGATGCTCCCTATCTTCTGGCCGATCTCTTCCAGCAGGGGCCACGCTGCCGCAAGCACCAGCACCCGTCCGGCCAGTGCCGTACACCACGCCAGCGATTCAGCCCCCGCCTCTTCGCAGAGCGAGTGGGCGTAATCGGCCAGCAGGATGACACCTGTACACCGCAGCAGACAGGAAAAGGCGTCGCCGCCTGCCCGCTGTTCCAGTTTTGTCAGCCCGGAAAGCACGGTCTGCGCCGCCGTGCTGATTTTCCATAGTACGAGGATAGCGGTTCCCATCGAGACGAACAGCCCGAAAGCCGGGGCGCTTTTCTGGAACAGGGTGTACAGCACAGCCCCCATCACCGCAAGTCCCAGCATCGTGAGGGCGCTCATAGCGCAAAGAGGGACTTGATGGTGACGAAAAGAACACTGATCTGCTTGACCAGGATGGACAGCACCACCACCAGCCCCGCCAATGTGGTCATCATGGCCTGGTCTTCCCGGCCTGAGCGGATGAGCAGCTGGTTGAGCACCGCCACGATGATGCCGATGGCCGCGATCTTGAAAATCAGGTCGATGTCCATACACATTCCCCCCTATCTTTCATCAGAGGCAGAGGATGGCCGCCGCCAGTCCGGCAGCAAATCCCAGCTTGTGACTCAATTCCAGCTGCGGGCGGGCGTGTTCCTGCGCCTGCTGTAAAAACAGCGTGAAACGCTCCTGATAAAATGCCAGCCGCTGGCACTCCTGCTCTGCCTCCGTGCGGCCAAGGTCCGAGAAGCACTCGATGAAACAATCGCGTTCCGGGCGCGTCAGACCGGGCGGCGGACAAAGGCCCCGGAAACTTTCGCCTGCGGCAAGCCCCTCCTGTTTCAGCCTGCGGAAAAGCAGAG
>ENA-OVFW01000712-OVFW01000712.1-human-gut-metagenome-genome-assembly--contig:-NODE-712-length-14331-cov-2.985360_pt1 | contig 14331 bp, 15 predicted proteins | sample MGYA00237765_ERZ505409 | MGnify/ENA primary metagenome ERZ505409 (study PRJEB26158, sample SAMN06016413) | human gut metagenome | biome: human gut; feature: ankylosing spondylitis patient; material... | reverse complement strand
GACCCCGCCCTCAACTCCGCCCCCGTGGGCGGCACCCCCTGCGGCGGCTGAGCCGCAAGGAGTGACCGAGGAAAGAGGGGTGAGGAACCAAACATTGCTCCCGGTCTATTGGGTTCCAATAATTGAAAGGAGAATGATTATGAAAAAGCTGTTGTCTCTTGTACTTTCGTTTGCTCTTGTCTGCACACTGATTTCCGGATGTGGCCCGAAGGGGGGAGGAGGAAACTCGAGCAACCAGCCTCTGGACGCCGCTGAAACGACCTTCGGCCTGACGCCCCTGCCGGAGCGCACCACACTGACCATCGGTTTTTTCTCCGGCTCTGCCCACTCCATGCCCTGGTATATTGCTGATAGAATGGGATTTTTTGATGAATTAAACATCGATGTGGAGTATGAGTCCTTTATCGGCGGCCCGGCCATGATGGAGGCCAGCGCCAGCTGGGACATCTGTGATGTGGGTGCTCCCGGTATTCTGAACGGCATGAAGAACTATGATATCCAGATGCTGGGCCTGTGCGACAACGAGTACAATACCGCCCTGTTTGTCCGTCCGGACAGCCCTCAGGCCGCCGATCCTACCAATCCTGAAGTATGGAAAGGGATTGAGTGCATTCTGCCCACCGGTACAACCCTGCAGTACATGTTCCTCAGCTATCTTCAGTCACTGGGACTTTCCGCGGATGACGTGACAATTACCAATATGGATGTTACGCCCGCGCTGACCGCCTTCAATGCCGGAGAGGGCGACGCACTGTGCGTTTGGAATGCCGTGGCATACAACGCCGAGGACAGCGGACTCGTCCGTATTACCGATGTCAGCGAATTGGGCATCAACAATGTCTGCGGACTGGCGGCCACAAAGGATGCTATGGAGAATAAGAGCGACCTGATCGACCTGGCCTGGATGGTCTATTATCTGACTTGGGACTGGTGCCAGCAGAGCGAGGACAATATGGCGCAGGCGGTGGAACTCTATGTGGAGTCCTGCGAGGACGAGGGTGTGGTATCCAATGAAAGCATCTGTCAGCGGGCTTTGGATATCTTTGCCTGCCCCAGCCCCTCTGAGGCCGTCAGCGTGATGACTACAGAGGAAGAGGATCGCCTTAGCTTGGCGGATCGTCCGGTGTTGGCCGCTGAAAACGATCTGCTGGAGACAATGGACTTTTTCATCTCCATCGGCAGCTATACTGAGGAAGACCGTACCGCCATCCTTGATAAGGAGCTGGTGAACTCCTCTGTGGCGGAGCGGTGCGCCGAGACGCTTAAAACGCTGGGCTATCTGGAATAATCAGCTGCACATCTGCGCAACCCGGGGCTGCATTGTCGTTCCGCTTAGGCACGCAGTGCAGCCTCCTTGCCTGCCAAACGGCGGGGAAACTTGTTGTAAGGGGGAAGTAATATGCAAAATGCTTCCAGCGCGGGCCGGAAGCTGACCAACGAGGAGCGCGTCGAAGTGGTCAAGCGGCAGAAAAAGCGCAACAGCTTCCAACTGGCTATGCTGTCGGTCATCGGCATATTGGGTTTTCTACTTCTCTGGCAGGCAGCTGTTCTGGCGGGGGTTCTGCCCAGCCGCTACGTCCCGGCGCCTACGGAGGTTATCGCACTGTTTGCTACAAAGCTGGTGGATCCCAATCCGGACGGCGCGGTGCTGGGGGTTCACATCATGGCCAGCCTCCAGGTGGCCCTGACGGGTTTTCTGCTGGCAATTGTCATCGGAATTCCTCTGGGGCTTTTTATGGGCTGGTTCCGGGGATTCGACAAATTTATGCGGCCCATCTTTGAAATTCTGCGGCCCATACCGCCGGTTTCCTGGATTCCGCTGACCATCATCTGGATGGGAATCGGCCTGCAGGCCAAGGCATTTATTGTATTCTTTTCAGCCTTTGTACCCTGTGTTATCAATGCATATACCGGCATTAAGCAGTCCAGCCCGGTGCTGATCAATGTGGCCAAAACCTGCGGAGCCTCCAATTTTACGGTGTTCCGCAAGATTGGAATTCCGTCTGCCATGACCATGACCTTTGCTGGCATCCGCGTGGCCCTAGGAAACGCATGGGCCACGCTGGTGGCCGCTGAGATGCTGGCGGCCAATGCCGGACTTGGGTACATGATCCTCCAGGGCCGACAGTTTGCCCGGGCCGACATCATTATCCTGGGTATTGTTGTCATCGGCGTGATCGGCGTCATTTTCACCTCGGTCCTGGGACTGCTGGAGAAGAAAGTGCTGAGGTGGAAACGATGAAACAGAGCAGTACCAGTGTTATTGTCATGAGCGACGCGGAGCGCCGTGAGAGACTCCGCAACCGGATTTACGCCGTGTTTCCTGTAGTTTCCGTCCTGCTTCTGATCCTGCTGTGGTTTTTGGCCGCGGGCGCGGAAAACAGCACCTTTCCCTCTCCTGTGGATATTTGGAATCGATTCCTGCTGCTGATGGAAAAACCGATCAAGCAGCTCAACCTCTTTGGCCACATTTGGGCCAGCCTTCTGCGCGTATTTATTGCCCTGGCCTTTGCCTGGCTGCTTGGGATCTCTTTCGGCATTCTGATCGGCTGGAACAAGAAGGCCAACGCACTACTGGGGCCCCTCTTTACCGCCTTTCGCTCTGTGCCGCCCCTGGCCTGGGTGCCATTGATGACCATGTGGTTTGGCACCGGTGAATTTCCCAAAATTCTGATTGTATTTATCGGCGCGCTGATGCCGGTGGTGGTCAACACGCAGGCGGGCATTTCCAATGTGCAGAACATGTACCTCAATGTGGGTACCATTTTCCACGCCAACAAGCGGCAGATGCTCTTTGAAATCGCTATTCCATCGGCTCTGGACGCCATTTTTGCCGGTGTGAGAACCTCTACCTCTGCCGGCTGGATGGTGGTGCTGGCTGCGGAGATGCTGGGCGGAAAGTCCGGCATTGGTTTCCTCATCACCCGCGGTATGGACTCCGGAGACTATGCCCTGTGTCTGTTGTCCATGGTGTGTATCGGTTTGGTCGGCGCGCTGCTGGCCATCATTACCCAGCTCTTAGAAAGGATGGTTTGTCCATGGACGGCAAAAAAGTCAAACTGAGACTGGAGCATATTTCTCAGAGCTACATTGTCAAAAATGAGGTGTCAGACGCCGTGGTTGACGTGTCTCTGGATGTGTACGACAATGAGTTTCTGGTCATACTCGGCCCCGGGCGCTGCGGTAAAACTGTACTGCTGAATATGATAGCCGGGCTGGAAAAGCCGGTGGACGGGAGTCTCTTCCTGGATGGAGAGGAGATCCATGGGAGCGACGAGCGTATTGGCATGGTGTTTCAGAAGCTGGCGCTGATGCCGTGGAAAACCGTAATGGAAAACGTAGAGTTCGGCCTCAAGATGAAGGGTGTGCCCAAGGCTCAGCGCCGGGAGACGGCCCAGAAGTACATCAACCTGGTGGGCCTGCAGGGCTTTGAAAAAAGCTATCCCAGCCAGCTCTCCGGCGGCATGAAGCAGCGGGCAGGCATTGCCCGCGCCTATACCAACAATCCGGAGATTATGCTGATGGACGAGCCCTTCGGACAGCTGGACGCCCAGACCCGATATTCCATGCAGGACGAGGTGCTGCGAATCTGGGAAAGTGAAAAGCGCACCTTTATCTTCGTCACCAACAATATCGAGGAGGCGCTCTATTTGGCCGACCGCATTGTGTTGCTGACCAACTACCCTGCGCAGGTCAAGGAAATCTATGACATCAACCTGCCCCGGCCCAGAGATACGGTCAGCCCTGAGTTCCTGCGCCTGCGAAAAATTATTAGTGACAACACGGATTTGGCGCTCTGACGGAGGTGGTTAAGGATGAGCGAACCAAAGAGTGAATACAAGGTGGAGGTTAAGAACCTCACAAAATATTTTGGGGATCTGCACGTGCTCAACGACATCTCCTTTAATGTCAGAAAGGGTGAATTTATCTGTATTGTGGGCCCTACCGGCTGCGGTAAGACCACGTTTCTCAACCTGCTGACCCGCATTTACATGCCATCCAAGGGCGACCTTCTGATCGACGGAGAGTCCGCCGACCCCAAAAAGCACAATTTGGCCTTTGTGTTTCAGGAGCCGTCCTCTATTCCCTGGAAGACGGTGGAGGAAAACCTGCGCTTTGGGCTGGAGCTGAAAAAGCTGCCCAAAAAAGAGATCGACGAGCGGGTGGAAAACATTATCAAGCTGATGGGCCTGCAAAACTTTCGTGACGCCTATCCGCACCAGTTGTCGGTGAGTACCGAGCAGCGTATTATCATCGGCCGGGCCTTCGCCATGAACCCGGATCTGCTGCTGATGGATGAACCCTATGGGCAGATGGACATCAAACTCCGCTTCTACCTGGAGGACGAGGTGGTTCGCCTTTGGAAGGAGACAGGCAGCACGGTGCTGTTTATTACCCACAACATTGAGGAGGCTGTTTACCTCGCCGAACGCATTCTGATCCTGTCCAACAAACCCACTACAATTAAAGAGGACTTCAAGGTAGACCTTCCGCGGCCCCGCGATGTGACTTCGCCGGAGTTTACCAAAATCCGCCAGTATGTTACCGATCAAATCAAATGGTGGTAAGGGAGGCTTTTCAAACTAATGTATGACGTTCTGATCATCGGCTGCGGAGTAATTGGGTCTGCCATGGCGTATACGCTGTCACGGTATCAACTGAAGGTCTGTGTATGTGAACGGTTCAACGATGTGGCCAACGGAGTAACCAAGGCCAACAGTGCCATTCTGCACGCCGGCTTTGACTGCCCGCCCGGCAGCCTGGAGGCCCGCATGAACCTGGAGGGCATTGCTATGGCCCGGGAAATCTGCAAGAAACTAGATGTAGAGTACCGGGATATCCCCTCGTTTGTGATCGCCTTTGACGAGCGGGAGATGGAGTATGTAAGGGAGCTCTATGACCGCGGCGTGGCCAATGGCGTACCGGGCGTGCGTATTATTGACCGGGAGGAGGCGCTCCGGCTGGAGCCTGGCCTCAATCCCAAGCTGATCGGCGCCCTGTATGCCCCTGGCTCCGGTATTATTAATCCCTGGGAGTACGCCGTTGCCATGGCGGAGACGGCAGTACGCAATGGCGTGGAGGTGAAGTTGTCATCCCGCGTAACCGGGATTGAGCGGAATGAGGATCACTTTGTGGTGACAACCAGTTCCGGAAGCTATGAAGCCCGCTATGTTATCAACGCCGGAGGGGCCTTTTCCGCCCAGGTTTATGAGCTGGTGGGGGGCCACGGGCTGAAACAGACAAATTTTTGCGGCCAGTATTACGTTCTGGACAAAAGCCAGGGGGGCATCATTAACTCCGTGGTATTCCCCTGTCCCGACGAGCACGGCTTCAAGGGAATCCTGGTGGCCCCCACGGTTCATGGAAACCTGATTGTGGGTCCCGAGGCATATCAGGTGGAGGATGGCGACCATGTGGCCACGGTCGAACCCTATCTGAGTCAGGTAAAGAGCGGAGGACTGCGCTCTGTTCCGGGCATTTGACTTCCGCCAGACGATTCATGAGTACGCCGGAGTGCGTCCCAATACGCAAATACCAGACTTTGTTATTGAAGAGTCCCCCATTTGTCCTCATTTCATCAACCTGGCGGGTATCAAGTCACCCGGACTCTCCGCAGCTCCGGCCATTGCCCTGGAGGGATTGCGCATACTGTCCGGGTGCGGTCTGGAGCTGACGGAAAAGGAGACGTTTATCGACCGGCGCAGGCGCATTAAGTTCCGGGAACTCAGCAATGCGGAGAAGGCCGCGGTGATTGCCGAAGATCCGCTCTACGGCCGGGTTATCTGCCGGTGTGAAACCGTGACGGAGGGGGAGATCGTTGAGGCGATTCACCGTCCCATTGTCCCCCGTTCCATTGACGCCATCAAGCGCCGCTGCAACGCGGGTATGGGGCGCTGCCAGGGCGGATTCTGCGGCCCCCGGGTGCATGAGATCCTGGCCCGTGAGTTGGGTGTTTCCCCAATGGATATAACAATGGATGAGGAGGGGACCTGGCTGCTCAGCTCCCCCATCAAGGAGGTGTCCGTCCATGACGCTTAACTATCAGGTGGTAGTGGTCGGCGGCGGCCCTGCCGGACTGGCCGCGGCCTGCAGCGCGCGTGAGGCGGGAGCGGAGCGGGTGCTGGTTCTGGAACGGGACAAGGAACCGGGCGGCATTCTGAATCAGTGCATTCACAACGGCTTTGGACTGCACTATTTCAAGGAGGAGCTGACTGGCCCTGAGTACGCGGGACGTTTTATTCAGCGGGCTTCTGAGCTGGGAGTAGAGATCCTGCTGGATACTATGGTGCTCTCTGTGGAGGAGGATCACACGGTTCGTGCGGTCAATTGCCGGGACGGACTGCTGGAGATCCAGGCGGGTGCTGTCGTGCTGGCCATGGGCTGCCGGGAGCGTACCCGTGGGGCCATCGCCATTCCGGGAGACCGTCCGGCCGGAATTTTTACAGCCGGTACCGCCCAGCGATACATTAACATTGAAGGCTGGATGGTGGGCCGCCGGGTGGTTATTCTGGGCAGCGGAGACATCGGCCTGATTATGGCGCGCCGCATGACGCTGGAGGGGGCCCATGTGAAGGCCGTCTATGAGGTGCAGCCCTATCCCAGCGGCCTGCCCCGCAACATCGAGCAGTGCCTCAACGACTATGGCATCCCCCTGTACCTGAGCCATACCGTCACCGATATTCACGGCCGGGCGCGTCTGGAGGCCGTTACGGTCTCCCAGGTCGACGAACGCCTCCGCCCCATCCCCGGCACGGAGGAGCGGGTAGAGTGCGACACGCTGATTCTCTCGGTGGGCCTCATCCCCGCCGGGGACATTGCCAACGGCTCCGGCCTGGCGGTGGACGGGCGCACCAAGGGCGCCTTTGTGGATGAGCACTACCAGACCAGCATTCCCGGCGTCTTTGCCGCGGGCAACGTGCTCCATGTCCACGATCTGGTGGACTTCGTCTCCCTGGAGGCGGAGGCCCTGGCCTCGTCGGCGGCGGAGTACCTGAAAAACCATGCGCTTCCCCCCTGTCCCCTGGAGGTCAGGGCGGGCGCCAACGTGGGCCACGTCATCCCCCAGCGCATCAGCGGCAGCCGGGATTTCACCCTCTCCCTGCGGGTGTCCCGGCCCATGAAGGCCGTCACCCTGACCGTGACGCAGGACGGCCGCGAGGTGCTGCGGCGCAGGCTGCCCAAGGCACTCCCTGCCGAGATGCTTCAGCTTCCCATCCGCGCCGCGGCGCTGGAGCAGTCCGGTGATTTGGAGGTGAGCGTACAGTGACGCGGAGCTTTACCTGTATTATCTGCCCCAACAGCTGTGAGATCACAGCCGAATATGAGGGGGACACGGTGTACGCCGTCCAGGGTGCCACCTGTCCCAAGGGAGACGCCTATGTCCGCCAGGAGCTCACCGACCCCCAGCGCAATATCGCCACCAGCGTACTGGTGGAGGGCGGCGAACTGCCCCTGGCCAGCGTGCGGCTCAGCCGCCCCATCTCCAAGAAGGACATCTTCCGGGTAATGGAGGTCATCAACACCGTACGTCTCCAGGCCCCCACCGCCGTCGGGCAGGTGGCCCTGGCCGACGTGTGCGGCCTGGGCGCCGATGTGATTGTCACCAAAAACGTGGCCCGCGCCAACGCGTGAGTCCCGCTTTTATAGTTCCTATCCACCCCAATCTGTGCTATTATTTTAAGGAGGAAATGTATTATGAAAATCGGACTGATCGGTCTTGGTATTATGGGCAAGCCCATGGCGAAGAACCTGCTCAAGGCGGGCTATGACCTCACGGTCAGCGATCTGAACCAGGCCAGCGTGGACGAGATCGTAGCCGCCGGGGCCAAGGCCGCCACCAACGCGGAAATCGGCGAGACCTGCGACGTGGTGCTGACCATGGTGCCCAACAGCCCCCAGGTAAAGGCTGTCATGCTGGGGGAGGACGGCGTGGCCGCCCACATGAAGCCGGGCAGCGTGTTCATCGACATGAGCTCCATCAACCCCGTGGCCTCCAAGGAGATCGCGGCGGAGCTGGCCAAGCGCGGCATCGAGATGCTGGACGCCCCCGTCTCCGGCGGCGAGCCCAAAGCCATCGACGGCACCCTTTCCTTCATGGTGGGCGGCAAGCAGGAGGTCTTTGACCAGTACAAGGACATCCTGGGCGCCATGGGCGCCTCTGTGGTGCGCTGCGGCGACGTGGGCGCGGGCAACACCACCAAGCTGGCCAACCAGATTATCGTGGCCTGCAACATCCAGGCCCTGTCCGAGGCCCTGACCCTGGCCAAGATGGCGGGCGTGGACCCCGAGCTGGTGTTCCAGGCCATCCGCGGCGGTCTGGCCGGCTCTACCGTCATGAACGCCAAGGCCCCCATGATGATCGAGGGCAATGACAAGCCCGGCTTCAAGATTGACCTGCACATCAAGGATCTGAACAACGCCCTGGACTGCGCCCACACCGTGGGCTCCCCCCTGCCCATGACCGCCGCGGTGCAGGAGATCTTCCAGTGGCTGCACAACAACGGCTGCGGCCAGGACGATCACAGCTCCATCATCAAGTACTACAAGAAGCTCACCGGCATCGAGTCCCTGTAAGGCCGCCCGACACGAGTGCGAGGTGATCGATCATGAATACGGATTTTATCAAGGGCGTCGTGGTGCCCATACTCACCCCCATCGACGGGGAGGAGCGCATTGACGAGGCCAGGCTCCGCGACCAGGTGGACTACGTCATCAAGGGCGGCGTGTCCGGTATTCTGGCCTTTGGCAGCAACGGCGAGTTCTATATGGTAGAAGAGGACGAGATGGAGCGGGGCCTGAAGATTATGGTGGATCAGGCCGCTGGCCGCGTCCCCGTCTACTTCGGCATTGGCGCCATCCGCACCCAGAAGTGCTGCCGTCTGGCCAAAATGGCCGTGGCCAACGGCGCCGCCGGCGTCAGCGTGCTCCAGCCCATGTTCCTCAAGCCCACCTATGACGAGCTGTTCCAGCACTTCAAGACCATCGCCGAAAGCGTTCCCGGCACCCCCATGCTGCTCTACAACAACCCCGGGCGGGTGGGGTACACCCTCACCGCCGATCTCGTGGACGCCCTGGCCCATCAGGTGGAAAACATTGTGGGCATGAAGGACACCAGCGGCGACATCACCCTCACCGCCGAGTTCATCCGCCGTACCCGCGACGTGGGCTTCAAGGTGTTCGGCGGCAAGGATACCCTGCTCTACGCCAGCCTGTGCCACGGCGCGGTGGGCGGCGTGTGCACCGCGGCCAACTTCATGCCCGAGCTGATCACCGACGTCTACAACAAGTTTGCCGCCGGGGATCTCCAGGGCAGCCTGGAGGCCCAGTTCAAGCTCAACCCCGTCCGTCTGGCCATGGATCCCGTCAGCTTCCCTGTGGCCGCCAAGGACATGGCCGCGCTCCGCGGCCGGGATGTGGGCGCGCCCTACCGGCCCAGCCTCCCCACCCCGGAGGGCCCCGCCAAGGAGGGCTTCCGCCGCACCATGTCTGAGGCCGGCCTGATTTAAGCCTCTCCGCGAGGCGACCATGGAGGAACGCATGAAACTGAGAAACGACTGTGATCAGATTGTCCGCCGGGCCATCGCCGCTGTCCAGCCCGACGCGGCGGTTCGCCGCGCCCTGGAGGGGAACCCCTTTCAGGGCGGCCGGGTGGTGCTGGTGGCCGTGGGCAAGGCCGCCTGGTCCATGGCCCGCGCCGCCTGCGACTGCGTGGGGGGGCGGCTGGACGGCGGCATCGTCATCACCAAGCACGGCCATGCCCGGGGCCCCATCGGTTCCCTGCTCATCCGGGAGGCGGGGCATCCCGTCCCCGACCAGGACACCTTTTCCGCCACGGAGGAGGCGCTGGCCCTCACGGACGGCCTGACGGCGGAGGACACCGTCCTCTTTCTCCTCTCCGGCGGCGGCTCCGCCCTCTTCGAGGCGCCGCTGGTCCCCCAGGAGGAGCTCCAGTCCATCACCCAGAGCCTTCTGGCCAGCGGGGCGGACATCGTGGAGATGAACACCATCCGCAAGCGGCTCTCCGCCGTCAAGGGCGGGCGGTTTGCCCAGCACTGCGCCCCGGCAAAGGTATTCTCCATCGTCCTGTCGGATATCATCGGCGATCCGCTGGACATGATCGCCTCCGGCCCGGCCTACCCCGACTCCTCCACCTGTGCCGATGCCCGCCGCATCGCGGAGCAGTACGGCCTGCGCCTGTCGCCCGAGGCCTCCCAGTGCCTGGAGCGGGAGACGCCCAAGGTTCTGGACAATGTGGAGACTCTTATCACCGGCAGCGTGCGGGAGCTGTGCGCCGCCGCATCCGCGGCCTGCCGGGAACTGGGCTATGAGCCGGTGCTGCTCACCGACAGCCTGGACTGCGAGGCCCGGGAGGCGGGGGCCTTCCTGGCCGCCGTAGCCCGCGCCCACCAGGATACGGAGCGCTCCCTGGCCTTCCTGGCCGGGGGGGAGACCGTGGTGCACCTGACCGGCTCCGGCCTGGGCGGGCGCAACCAGGAGCTGGCCCTCTCCGCCGCCGCCGGCATCGCCGGACTGGAGGACACGGCGGTGTTCTCTCTGGGCAGCGACGGCACCGACGGCCCCACCGACGCCGCCGGCGGCTTCGTGGACGGCGGGACAAAGGAGCGGCTGGCCAGGCAGGGCGTGCGCATCTTTGAGGTTTTGAAGAACAACGACGCCTACCACGCCCTGGCCGCCTGCGGCGGCCTGCTCCACATGGGGGCGACGGGCACCAATGTCAACGACGTGGCGGTGCTCCTCATCCGCCGCTGAGTGGTTCCTTTCCCCCGCTGCGCCCCCGACCTTCCCACACGGAGCCGGGGGCGCGCCCTTTTACCGGCAAGGAGTGATCGGCCATGGACGTCAAACAGATGACCTATATTCTCACCATCGCCCAGGAGGGCGGTATCAGCAAGGCCGCGGCCAAGCTGTTCATCACCCAGTCCGCCCTGGACCAGCAGCTTCTGAAGCTGGAGCATGAACTGGGCACCCGCCTCTTTTTCCGCTCCCGCAGCAGCTTTGCCCTCACTGAGGCCGGCAGGGTCTACGTGGAGTACGCCCGCCGGATGCTGGAGCTGAAAAACGAGGCCTACCGCATCATCCACGACATCGCCGACCGGAGGCGGGGCACCCTCTCCCTTGCCTTCGCCCCGGAGCGGGGCATGGAGATGTTCATGGCCGTGTACCCACGGTTCTATCAGAGCTATCCCGAGGTGACAGTGACCCCCCGGGAGATCAGCGTCCGGCGGCAGTTGGAGATGCTGGCCGGGGACGAGCTGGATCTGGGCTTCATCTCCAGGCCGGAGGGGGAGGTTCCGGGGCTGACCTGCGTCCCTCTCCTGCGGGAGGAGTTCCTGCTCATCACGCCCCGCAGCCATCCGCTGGCGGCCAGGGCCGCGCCGCCGGGCGCGCCCCTGACGGTGCTGGACACGGAGTGCCTCTGGGACCTGACCTTCTGCCTCATCTACCGCTCCTCCACCCAGCGGGAGGTCATCGCCCCCCTGTTTGAGCGGGCGGGGCGAAAGCCCAACCTCTTTCTGGAGACCGCCAGCAACCGGGCCAATGTCTCCATGGTACAGAAGGGGCTGAGCTGCTCCATCGTCCCCGCCTACTACGTCCAGGGGGTGGAGGACGTGGCCTGCTTCCGCCTGTCTGCCCATCCCGCCTGGACCGTGTCTGCCTGCTACCGGCGCAATCGCTACCTGTCCAAATCCGCCCAGCATTTCATCGCCCTGGCCGCCGCCTATTTCCGTCCCGAGTGCGCCACGCAAGAAAAGGAGTTGCCGCAATGAGCCGCATCTATGAGATCTTTGGCACCAATGCCCACGCCATGACCCGCGCCCTGATGGAGTCCGCCGGCGCAGCGTGCAAAATCCCCTCCGGGGCCTCGGTGGCCCTCAAGCCCAACCTGGTGGTGGCCGCCTCCCCCGAAACCGGCGCCACCACCCACGCCGGCGTCCTGTCCGGCGCCATCGAGTATCTGCGTGACCATGGCTTCCGGGACATCTCCATCATCGAGGGCTCCTGGGTGGGGGACGACACCGGCCGGGCCTTCCGGGCGGCGGGATACGAGGCGGTGGGGAAGAAGTACGGCGTGCCCCTCTTCGACCTCAAGCGGGACAAGACCCGCCGGGTGGACACCCCCCTGCGGCCCATGGACATCTGCTGCCGCGCCCTGGACGCGGACTACCTCATCAACCTGCCCGTGCTCAAGGGCCACTGCCAGACCGCCATGACCTGCGCCCTAAAAAACTGCAAGGGCTGCCTGCCCGACCGGGAGAAGCGGCGCTTCCACGCCGAGGGGCTGATGCGCCCCATCGCCGCCCTGGCCGCCCAGAACCGGGGGGAGGAGGACCTGGAGCGGCTGCGGGCCCTGCTGGAGGAGATCGAGGGGCGCATCGCCCGCCGGGAGGAGTACGCCCAGCTGGATTCCCAGTTCCACGCCCAGATCGCGGTGTGCAGCCACAACGCCGTGGTGTCCAATCTGATCCCGGTGATCACCGAGGGGGTGCGGACCTTTGCCCGGACGGTGGCGGAGCCTGAGTATGTCCAGACCCTGGCCTCCCACCGGGCCGTCTATGAGGCCATCCGGGAGGGCCGAGCGGCGGACGCCCAGGAGGAGATGCTCTACCACCTGCTCTACAACAAAAAGCGCTACCGCCACGGGTAGCGGAAACAGGGAAGATTTATGGGAGGAATTTTGCGAAAATTCCTCCCATCTTTCTTGACACCACGGGATCAATGTGGTATATAAGGTCTTAAATTCATAGGATGAATTTAAGACCTTAGGAGGGTGGATATGGAGCAGCTATATGATGTGCTGATCATTGGCGGCGGCGTGGTGGGCAGCGCCATTGCCCGGGAAATGAGCCGGTACCGCCTGAAAATCGGCGTGCTGGAGAAAAATCTGGACGTGTGCTATGAGACCAGTGGGCGCAACTCCGGGGTGGTCCACGGGGGCTTCGCCTACGACACCGGCTCTTTGAAGGCCAGACTGTGTGTGGAGGGCAACCAACTCATGGGACAACTGACCCAGGAGCTGGACGTGACCTTCCAGCGCTGCGGCAAGGTGCTGGTGGGCAACACAGAGGAGGACCTGGAGAACCTGCGGCGCACCATTGCCCAGGGGGAGGCCAACGGAGTGCAGGGCCTGCGTCTGGTGGACGAGGCGGAGCTTCACCAGCTGGTGCCGGCGGTGGTGGGGAAGTTTGCCATGTTCTCCCCCAACAGCGGCATTGTGGACCCCTTCGGCCTGACCATCGCCTTGGCGGAGAACGCCCACCACAACGGGGTGGACTACCACTTCGGCCGTGAGGTCACCGGCCTGCGCCGGGACGGGGACGGGAACTGGCGTGTCTCCACCGCCAGAGGGGAGTTTGCGTCCCGCTGGGTGGTGAACAGCGCCGGCCTGGGCTGCGGGGCAATTTCGGAGCTGCTGGGCATCCGCGGCTACCACGTGGTGGGATCCAAGGGGGACTACATCATCCTGGACAAGCGGGTGGGCCATCTGCTGCCCATGCCCGTGTACCCGGTGCCCAGCAACACCTATATGGGCATCCATGTGACCAACACGGTGGACGGAAACGTGATTGTGGGCCCCAACGCGGAGCTCACAGACAACTTTACATACTACGGCGTGCCCCGGAAGAACATGGACTACCTGGCCCAGAGCGCCTCTCAGCTCTGGCCCCACATCCACAGGGGGGACTACATCCGCAACTACTCCGGCATCCTGCCCAAGTGGGTGGATGAGAATGGGGCGATTCAGGATTTCAAAATCGAGATCCGGGACGACCTAGCCCCCAACGCCATCAATCTGGTGGGCATCGAGTCCCCCGGCCTCACCGCCTGCGTGCCCATCGCCCGGTACGCCATCGCCCTGATGGGGGAGCGGGAGAAGCTGGAGCCCAACCCGGACTTTGACCCGGTGCGGAAGGGCATCCGCCGCTTCGCGGACATGTCCCAGGCGGAGCGGGAGGCGGCCATCCGGGAGAACCCGGACTACGGGGAGCTGGTGTGCCGGTGCGAGAAGGTCACCCGGGCGGAGCTCCTCCAGGCTATCCACAACCCTCTGGGGGTGAGCACCATGGTGGGTATCAAGTACCGCACCCGGTCCATGATGGGCCGGTGCCAGGGAGGCTACTGCCAGATGCGGCTGGCCCGGATGCTGGAGGAGGAGCTGGGCAGGAAGGAGACCGAGATCCTCTACGCCCGGGAGGGCTCCCAGATGTTTTACGGAAAAGTACGGGAGGAGGCGGAGTGATGGAAGCGAATATCTTGCAGGAGCTGGTGCTGGAGCATGTGGACGTAGTAGTGGTGGGCGGCGGCCCCGCC
>ENA-OVFW01000711-OVFW01000711.1-human-gut-metagenome-genome-assembly--contig:-NODE-711-length-14363-cov-3.204571_pt1 | contig 14363 bp, 10 predicted proteins | sample MGYA00237765_ERZ505409 | MGnify/ENA primary metagenome ERZ505409 (study PRJEB26158, sample SAMN06016413) | human gut metagenome | biome: human gut; feature: ankylosing spondylitis patient; material... | reverse complement strand
CGTCATGTCTTCGCGCGCCCGCAAGAAGAGCGACGTGGGCAAGGCGACCGTCATCGGCCTGATCTGCCTGCTGCTCATCTACATCAGCGCCTCGGTGCTGCCGTACGGCTACCTGCCCTACACCGAGATCGCCGCCATGAACTACCCGGCCATGCTCTACGTGTTCGACTCGATGGCCCCCGGCTGGGGCGGCGCGGACAAATCGAAGCCCAAAGCCCTCCACACCTCGGACGGCGGCGTCTATGGCCGGGACTACACCCTCACCGTGGACCTGCCCGCCATGGGCAGTCGGATGTTCAAGCTCACCCCCGAAGCGCCCCGCCCCGAGGCCGCACAGGCCAGCGCCCGCCGGGCCGCTGCCGCACGCCGCAAGGCAGCCCGCACCCAGAACGCCAAGGCGGATGCCGCCGCATACAACTCCAAAAAGTAATATTTGTTTCAGAATATCCCGTCTGCTGAAAATGCAGCGGGATATTCCGCGTTCTGGCGCGGTCTGCGGCTGGACAAGCCTTAACGGATTCATTATACTGTTAGATGGAAAGTTGTGTTTTGCATTTTCCGGAAGTTAAATGAAAGGGATCATCCTTCTATGCTATCTGCTGCTGTTCGCCGGCTCTCGCCTCTGCAATGGGCGGGGGTCGGTCTGGGCAGCTGTGCGGTGCTGCTGGCTCTTCTGGGGCTGCTTGCACCGGCCAGCGCCTTCTTTTTCCCGCTGCTCAGTCTCTGGGCCAGCGTGGGGCTCTTTGTTCTGGCCCTCTGCGTTCTCCGTGTGGCAGGCGCAGAGCTGGACTTCTTCCACAAAGCCGTCGTCTTCGGCATCTGGGCTGTGGCTGTCGTCTATTTTTACTGGACATTGTCGAGCCGGAGCTTTGTATACGTCTGGGATTACGCCAACTACCTGCTCAAGCAGTACGACGCCGAAGCCGCCTTTGCCCAGAGTGCAGGCGCGGGCCTTGCGTACATCTTCGGCTCCATGGCCGACGACTACACCAATTTCATCACCCTCTTCACCGAGTTCCCCTTCTGCCTCACGAGCCACACCGGCGACGCCTATTCATTCAGTCAGGTGTTCTGCATCCTGCCCACCCTGCTGGTGCTGCTGGCGGGCCTTGTCGTCAAGGTCGGGCAGATCCTGAATGTGAAGAATCGGAGGTACTATTTCCTCTTCGGGATGACGCTCACGGCGGCTTATCCCTTCCTGCGGATGAGCGCGGTGCTGGCCCAGCCGGACTGGTTCGGCCTCATTTTCGCGTTTGCGATTCTTCTACTGACGCTGGATTTCCGGTTCGACAAGCTGGAGCCGGTGCGGTTCGGCCTCATCTTCCTGGCCACTGCCGCCATCATCCTCGCCCGCCGGTGGTTCCTTTACTTTGTGGTGGGCTATTACTTCGCCTACGCGCTGCTGCTCATCGCGGGCTGTGTGCGGTTGGCGAAGGGCGGCGAAAAAGCCGCTGCCCTTGTTCGAATCAAGAACCTCGTCCTCTTCGGTCTCGCGTCCGTCGTGGCGATGGTCATCCTGCTCTGGCCGATGGTGTCCCACATCCTCGCCTACAACTACGCAGGCCGCTACTCCTATTATAACGGCGGCGGTCTGGCCCTTGAGGCGTTCTATCACATCGGCCGGATGGGCCTGTTCAACATTCTCCTCATGGTGCTGGGTCTCGCCTTTGCGGCGAAGCACAGAGCGCCCTCCCTGCCCTGTCTCGCCGGGTGTGAGCTGGTGGTGAGCATCCTGCTCTTCACCCGGGTGCAGAACACCGGCTCCCATCAGTTTCTGCTCTTCCTGCCGGGATACTTCATCCTCTTTCTGCTGGGTGCCGCCGCGCTGGCCGAGGGCATCACGCGCCGCCGGAACCTCAAGCTGGGCTGCTGGGCCTTCGTGCTGGTGCTGTCCATGTCAGTTCGGTGTTCGCCGCTGACTACGCTGGCCATGCCGGGTTTCGTCATCGAGCATTTCCCGATCCAGATCCCGGCCACCCAGTATTTCATCTCGCTGGACAAGCTCATCTACGACCGGAAGGACATCGGTCAGATCCGGGCCATCACCGACTGGATCGACACCCACTGCGCCGAGGGCGAAGTGAGCTACATGATCCCCCACGATATGCTCTACAACCCCGACCACTTCAAGAACTGCCGCCTGCCGGACGCCCCCATCAACGACAAGCTGGCCTTCGGCTTCTCGGTCCCCGGCACCCACAATTTCCCCACCCAGTTCTTTGAGGCAAAATATGTCATCACCTGCGAGCCCTTCCCCCAGACTTACGTGGGCAGCGGCGAGATGTCCATCAAGCTGAACGACCGGTTTCTCGCCGTAAAAGACCAGTACTTCGCCTTTGAGCAGAGTTTCGATATGGGCAATGGCACCACCTTTACCATCTGGAAACGCACCGTGGCCCCCACCCGGGCAGAGGTGGAGTATTATCTGAGCGCTTTCGCTGAGGAAGACGCCCAGTACCCTGAAATGTTCTCTCAGGTGGCCGAAGCCTGGCTCACCGCTCACGGGCTGTGAGCTTGCCCTTTCTGCTGAAAACGTGTATAATTCGATTTGTTGCTATAAAACCCGCAGCGCCGCCCGCCGGCCTGCTTACGTCATAAGGAGTACGCCACTATGGATAAGAAGAACACGCCTGAAGTGAAGCTGGGCCAGTACAAGGGCCTGGCTGTCACCCGTCACGTCCGCCCTGTCACCGACAAGACTGTGGACATCGAGCTGGTCCACCAGACCCGGATGCGCTCCGTCTACCACAACTCCACCGCCCCCGCCAAGCGCGGCAGCCGGGTCCTGCTGGATTTTGTCGGCTTCATGGATGGGGAGGAGATCCCCGACAGCCGGATGGAGAAGGTCATGGTCGTGCTGGGCGACGGCAAACTGATGCCCGCCGCTGAGCAGGCCATCTACGGCCACCGTGCCGGCGAGGTGTTCCGCTTCGACTTTACTTACCCGCAGGACTTCCGCCTGCCGGAGCTGTCCGGCAAGACCGCACAGTTCGAGATCGAGCTCCGCTCTCTGGCCGAGAAAGTCACGCCCGCACCGGATGAGGCTTTCGCCAAGAGTCTGGGCTTCGACTCCCTCGATGCGCTGAAGGCTGACCTTCGCGCCAAAAAGCAGAAGATCCACGAGGAAGGGGCTGACCGCGCCGCCGGCAAGCAGCTGCTGGACATGGCCGGTGCCAACATGACCGTGGACCTGCCCGCCGAAATTCTCGACCGCACCGCCCAGAACGAGATGAAGCTGCTGAAAGAACGCCTCTCCCGCAGCGGCATCACCCTCGAGCAGCACTGCAAGAACAGCCGCACCACTCCGGAAGCCCTCGAGAAGGACTACCGCGCACAGGCCGAGAGCCGCATCCGCTTCGTGCTGGCAGCCCGTGCCATCGCCGAGGCAGAGAACATCGTCGTCCACCCCGAGGAAGTCAACGCCGAGTACCGCCGCCTGTCCCAGCTGCAGGACACCCCCGAGGCTGAGATCCGGAAAGCCCTGCCCGAGGATACCATCGCCGCCGCGCTGGCCGCAAAGAAGGTGCAGCGCTTCCTGCTGGACAACGCACAGGTCACCACCGTGACCGATGCCCCCGAAAAGGAGTGATACCGCTATGGGTCTGTTTACCCGTTATGCAATGGACGCCCTGATGAAGACCTCCCACCCCGAGGTCATCCGCCGTCAGTGCTGGAATCTCCACCCCCACCGCACCCCCTGCACGGCCTGCAAGGACATCTGCCCCTACGGCGATGCCATCTTCACCCGTCCCAACCTCGTTAAAGACTGGGACCCCTGCACCGACTGCGGCCTCTGCGTGTCCGCCTGCCGCTCGGGCTGCATCGTCCCTTCGCCGGAGCAGGTACAGCGGGACACCTCGCTGGCTGATACCGACAACGACACCCTCTGGCTGGGCTGCGAGAAGAGCACCCGTAAGAACACCGCCGTCCGCGCCTGCGTGGCCTCCTTCTCGTGGGAAACGCTGGCCTATCTGGCTCTGAACAAGAAGCTGGTCCTTGACCTGACCCCCTGCGGTGAGTGCGAGAACGACGTCTGCGCCGCCCAGCTCCGCAAGGAGCTGACCCGTCTGGTGGAGTTCCTCGGCCCCCAGCTCTTCGAGAGCCGGGTCACGCTGGCCTATGAGCAGGACGAAGCGCCCTACCATGTGCAGGAGCTGAGCCGCCGGGAGATGTTCTCCCACATGACCGAGGGCTCCCGCGCCGGCACCAAGAAGCTGCTGCAGATGCTGCCCGGCCTGCGCAGTGAGGAGGACAGTGCCGCCGACTTCCGCCTCATGCTCCACCAGCGGACAAAGCAGCTCAAGGCTGCTTCCGAGACGCCGCTGCGCTACGGCTGGTATCTGCCGAACTTCACCCAGAAGTGCTTCGGCTGCGGCAAATGCGAGAAAGCCTGCCGCTCCGGTGCGCTCAAACTGGAGGACCTGCCCGACGGCCAGACCCGCGTGGTCGTCACGCCCTGGAAGTGCAGCGAGTGCGGCGTCTGCGTCGCGGCCTGCTCCAACAGCGGCATCGACGGCATGAAGCTCCGCCAGCTCACCACCCTCGGCCCGGTGAGCGTCTACAAATGCAGCAAGACCCTCTGCGCCGACTGCGGCAAGCCCATCGCGCCGAACAGCTCCGAGGGCATCTGCTCGGTCTGCCGCATCAAGCGCCGCACCAAGCAGCGTCAGGAGGAGGCCGCAGCCCGCGCCAGGGAGCGGATCGCTGAGCGCGAGGCCCGCAAGGCAGCGGAGGAGGCCGCAAAGGCCGCTGCCGCAGAGCTGGCCGCTGAAAATGCCGCAAATGCTTCCGGTGCCGCCGCAGCCGAAACGGCAGCGGCTCCCGTCACTGCCGCACCTGCCGCCGCAGCGGCAACAGCTGTTTCTGTTGCAGAAACAGCATCTGCACCCAAAAAGGATTGACGCGGCCGCAAATCAATGATATACTCAGTCATGACCACACTGTTTGGTGGCCAAGACTGTTACAAAGGAGTAACGGATGGATTTCCGTTGCTCTTTTTTCATAAAAAACGGTCCATTTGTCCGTTGCCGGGAAACAGCGGACACCGCACAACGCGATGCTGTCCTTTGTACAGCAAAAACAAGAAAAGAGGGAATTTATGATGAACACTTCCATCTCCCGCCGTCAGTTCCTGAAGGCCAGCGGCCTGGCAGCCGCCGGTGCCTGCGCAGCCGGCCTGCTGACTGGCTGCGGCGGCTCTTCCTCCGGCAGCGCTTCCGGCGCAGCCTCTTCCGGTTCCGGCTCCAGCTACACCATCCTGTACGATAGCCAGCCCGCTACCCTGAACTACCTGACCACCGGCACTGACCTTGAGATGGTCGTGGGCGCAAACTGCGTGGATACGCTGGTCGAGTACGACAACAAGGGCGTCATGCGCGAAGGCCTGGCCACCAGCTGGGACTGGGATGTTGACACCCTGACCTGGACGTTCCATCTGCGTGAGGAGAACTGGGTGGACTGCAACGGCGAGGTCGTGGCCCCCGTCACCGCACAGGACTTCGTGGACGCTCTGAAGTACGTCCTGACCCCGGACTACGCCGCCTCCAACGTGGGCCTCGTCACCGCTTACATCGCAGGCGCTGACGACTACTACAACTACCACCTCTATCTGAACAACGCCAACACCGGCGTCGTGGACGATGATGGCACCACCTACACCGTGGACGGCAGCGGCGTCGTCACCGTGACTGCCCCCGACTCTGACCCCGCCACCTACGCACCGGTGGACTTCGACGCCGTGGGTGTCACTGCTGTGGATGACCACACCCTGACCTACACCCTGACCTACGACTTCCCGGGCTTCCTGAGCCTGCTGTGCTATCTGCCCTACGAGCCCGCTTACGGCCCGCTGCTGGAAGAGACCGGCGACCAGTTCGCCACCAGCGCAGAGACCACTTACAGCTGCGGTGCCTTCTATCTGGCCGCCTACGAGTCTCTGGAGACCTGGGTCATGAAGAAGAACCCCGAGAACTACGACGCTGACAACGTCTTCATCGACACCATCAGCCGCATCTACAACGCCGAGGCCAGCGTCAACGGCCCCGAGATGATCAAGCGCGGCGAGATCGACGAGGCCACCATCGGCTCTGACATCCTCGACAGCTGGCTGTCCGACGACACCACCAAGGACATGGTGTCCATGGACCGCCCCAACACCAACTACACCTACTTCTATATGTTCAACTTCATGCCCTTCTCCCACGAGTTCTCCAACTGGAGCGTGGAGGGCATGGACGCCGAGTATGAGCCGGAGAACTGGGCCAAGGCCATCAACAACACCAACTTCCGCAAGTCCTTCCTCTACGGCATCAACAACTCTGTCACGCTGGCCGTCAAGGCACCCGAGGGCTACGACAACTACAAGCTGAATACCATCACGCCCCCCAGCTTCTGTGCCAACGCTGACGGCGTGGACTACCTCAAGTGCGGCGACCTGGCCAACATCACCGAGTTCTTCGACGAGGCGAAGGCCAAGGAGTACCGCGACGCTGCCATCCCGGAGCTGACCGCTGCCGGTGTGACCTTCCCCATCAAGGTGCAGATGCCCTACAATCCCTCTTCCACCGACTGGGACAAGCAGTGCCAGGTGTTCAAGCAGCAGCTCGAGGGTGTGCTGAACGACGGTTTCGATTTCATCGACATCATCATCACTGCCGGCCCCTCCGACAGCTTCCTGTCCAGCGTCCGCCGCAACGGCAAGTTCGCTTTCCTGCAGTGCAACTGGGGCGCTGACTACTCCGACCCCCAGACCGAGACCGACCCCTTCTATCAGGCCGAGGGCGCACGCGGCAGCCGCTACGCCTTCCTGCGCACCGGCGTCGAGGACGGCTTCATCACCGGCGACACCGCGGACGCCGTCATGAACTACATGAAGGCCATCGAAGAGGCTGTCAAGATCACCGACGACATCAACGCCCGCTACGATGCCTTCGCCAACGCCGAGGCTTCCCTCATCAACAATGCCCTCGTCGTCCCCATGGGCATGAGCATCCCGGCCTACATCGCCACCCGTCTGAACTACTGGGAGGGCCAGTACGCTTCCACCGGCTTCTCCAACAAGCGTCTGAAGGGCATCCACGTCCTCGACCACTACATCTCCATGAGCGAGTACGAGGCCAACCGCGACGCCCGCTAAGACTTTTTGAGTCTGTCCGCTCCAAAGCTCTCCGTTTTCCCACGGGAAAGCGGAGAGCTTTTCGTTTCTGAAGCCTCTTACATGAATTTTTGTAACGAACTTTGCTAAATCACTTTCCAAAAGTGGTTTTTTGTTGTATTCTATTCCTATCCGACATTCATTTTATAAAAGAGAGGGGTGCGCACAGATATGCTCAAATATCTGGCGAAACGCATCGGGCGCTCGATACTGACCCTGTTTATTATCGTCACGCTCGTTTTCTGCCTTTTGCGGCTGATGCCGGTGGAAGGCTATTTTGCTAACTACGAAAAAATGACCGAGGCCCAGATACAGGCCGGCTTACAGTCCATGGGCCTGCTGGACCCGCTGCCGGTGCAGATCGGCCGCTTCTGGGTCAATATGCTCCACGGCGACCTCGGCGTGAGCCACATCTATAAGGTCAACGCCTCCGTCACCGGCATCCTCGCCAAGAAGCTGCCCATCTCCATCCAGATGGGCGTGTACGCCATGCTGCTGAGCCTTGTCATCGGCATCCCGATGGGCCTGTTCATGGGCCGCTTCAAGAGCCGCTGGCCCGATAAGATCGGCACGGCCATCATCGTCCTCATCCAGGCTGTGCCTGCGGCAGTGTATTATCTGTACATCCAGATGTACGGCACCACCGCGCTGAACGTGGGCCTGCTCTTCGACGCCTCCAACTGGAAATACTGGGTGCTGCCCGTCTGCTCCATGAGTCTGGGCAACGTGGCGTTCTACGCCATGTGGCTGCGCCGGTACATGGTGGACGAGAGCAACAAGGACTATGTCCGCCTTGCCCGTGCCAAGGGCGTGAGTGAAAACAACATCGCCCTGCGCCACATCTTCCGCAACGCAATGGTGCCGCTGGTGCAGTATATTCCCTCCGCCTTCCTGAACACTGTGGTCGGCTCCATCTACATCGAGAGCCTCTACAGCATCCCGGGCATGGGCGGCCTGCTGGTCACCTGTGTCCAGCGCCACGACAACACGATGGTGCAGGGCATCGTTCTGCTCTACGCCTGCGTGGGCATCATCGGCCTGATTCTGGGCGACCTGCTCATGGTGCTCATTGACCCCCGCATCAGCTTTGGCAAGAAAGAAGGTGGCCGATAATGCTTTTCCGTATGAAAGATGAAAAAGCACATCAGCTCGAGGCAGAGCTGGATAAGTTACAGGCGGACGGCCCCGCCGCATGGGCAAAGCTGCCCGAAGAAGAGCTGTTCACCCCCGCCGGGTTCAGCGAAGAGCGGGCCGAGGCCACGTCCTACTCCAACTACAGCTACTGGGGCAGCACCTTCCGCGCCTTCTTCAAGAACCGCGTGGCCGTGCTGCTGCTCGTCGCCCTCATCGCCGTGGTGGCCTTTGCATTTTTGCAGCCCTGCCTGCCCGGTCAGGCAGACCCCAACCTCTGCGCCGTGGACCCCGCCACCGGCATCCAATACCGCAACATCGCCCCCGGTGAAAAGGGCTTCATCTGGGGTTCCAACGCCATCGGCCAGGACCTCTGGGCCCGCATCTGGGCCGGCGCCCGCACCAGCCTGACCATCGCTTTCTTCGTAGCCCTCATCGAGGCCGTGGTGGGCATCACGGTGGGTGTGCTCTGGGGCTATGTCCGTCAGCTGGACTTCTTCTTCACCGAGCTGTACAACATCTGCGACAACGTGCCTTCCACCATCATCCTGATCCTTATTTCCTATGTCGCCAGCCCCAGCGTCCAGACGCTGATCCTGGGCATGTCCATCACGGGCTGGATCGCCATGGCGCGTTTTATCCGCAACCAGATCCTCATCATCCGTGACCGTGACTACAACGTGGCATCCCGCTGCATCGGCACCCCCACCTCCCGCATCGTGGTGCGCAACCTGCTGCCCTACCTCGTGTCGGTCATCATGCTCCGCATGGCCCTGACCATCCCCGCCGCCATCGGCAGCGAGGTCTTCATCACCTACATCGGCCTCGGCCTCTCTGTCGAGGTGCCTTCTCTGGGCAACCTCATCAACGACGGCCGCAAGGTCATGATGCAGGCCGGCCTGCGCTATCAGCTGCTCTACCCCACCATCATCCTCAGCTTCGTCACCATCGCGTTCTACCTCATCGGCAACGCCTTCTCTGACGCAGCCGACCCCAAGAACCATCTGCAGTAAGGAGGAACAGGCATGAAAAAGAATGAACTGATCCTCTCTGTGCGGGATCTCAACATCAAATTCAATCTGCGTGGAAAGATCCTCCACGCCATCCGGGGCATCGACCTCGACGTCTACCACGGCGAAGTCCTCGCCATCGTGGGCGAGTCCGGCTCGGGCAAGAGCGTGTTCACCAAGTCCTTCATGGGTCTGCTGGACTCCAACGGCTCCATCACTTCCGGCACCATCGACTACTTCGGTGCCGACGACCACCAGCCCATCCGCCTCTCCGAGCTGAAAAAGGAGAAGGACTGGCTGAAAGTGCGCGGCCACGAGATCGCCATGATCATGCAGGACCCCATGACCAGCCTGAACCCCCTGAAGACCATCGGCGACCAGATCATGGAGGCCGTGGAGCTCCATCAGGGCCTCAAGGGCGCTGCCGCCAGAGAGAAGACCCTTGAGTACCTGCGGGATGTCGGCATCGCCGACCCGGAAGTGCGCTTCAAGCAGTATCCCCACGAGTTCTCGGGCGGTATGCGCCAGCGCGTCGTCATCGCCATTGCTGTAGCCTGCAACCCGCAGATCCTGATCTGCGATGAGCCCACGACGGCTCTGGACGTGACCATTCAGGCCCAGATCCTCGAGCTGCTGAAGGAGATGCGGGTCAAATATAACCTCACCATCATCCTCATCACCCATGACCTCGGCGTCGTGGCCAACATCGCCGACCGTGTGGCCGTCATGTATGCCGGCGACATCGTGGAGATCGGCACTTCGGACGAAATTTACTACGACCCCCGCCACCCCTACACCTGGGCGCTGCTGTCCAGTATGCCCCAGATGGGCGTGAAGGGCGAAGACCTGTTCAACATCCAGGGTACGCCCCCGAACCTCTTCACGGAAATTCACGGCGACGCTTTCGCGCCCCGCAATCCGCTGGCGCTGAAGATCGACTTCGTCAAGCGTCCCCCTTATTTTGATGTCAGCACGACCCACCGGGCCAAGACCTGGCTTCTTGACCCCCGCGCACCCAAGATAGAACCGCCCGCCGCTGTGCGGATGCTGCAAGAGGAGGGCAAATAACATGGCAGACGAACGCGAAGTTCTGGTCGAGGTAAAAAACCTCGAAGTGACCTACGGCTCCGGCCGCAAGGCTTACAAGGCCGTCAGGAACGCAAACTTCACCATCTATAAAGGCGAGACCTTCGGTCTGGTGGGCGAGTCCGGTTCGGGCAAGACCACCATCGGCCGGGCCATCATGCGCATCCTGCCCACCTCGGGCGGCGAGGTGTTCTATAAGGGTCAGAAGATAAACGGCAAGATCTCCCACGCGCTGGACAAGCAGGTCATCAAGGAAATTCAGATGATATTCCAGGACCCCCAGTCCTCCCTGAACGAGCGCGCCAAGGTGGGCTACATCGTAGGCGAGGGCCTGATGAACGTCCGGCCCGACCTCTCCGCCGCCGAGCGGGACGAAAAAGTCCGTCAGGCGCTGCTGGATGTGGGCCTGCTGCCCGAGTTTGCGTCCCGCTTCCCCCACGAGTTCTCGGGCGGCCAGCGCCAGCGCATCGGCATCGCCCGGGCTCTCATCGTGGAGCCGGAATTCATCATCGCCGACGAGCCCATCTCGGCACTGGATATGTCCATCCGCGCCCAGGTTTTGAACCTTCTGCGCCATATGCAGAAAGAGCGCGGCATCACCTACCTCTTCATCGCCCATGACCTCTCCGTCATGCGCTACATCTCCGACCGCATCGCCGTCATCCACAAGGGCGACATCGTGGAGCTGGCCGACGCCGAAGAGCTGGTGACCCACGCCATCCACCCCTATACCCGCAGCCTGCTGTCGGCCATCCCCATGCCCAGCCCCCGCCGCGAGCGGCAGAAAAAGCTGCTGGTCTATGACCCCTCCATGCACGACTACTCCACGGAGGCTCCCCAGTGGCGGGAGCTTCGGCCCCGTCACTGGGTGCTCTGCAGCGCCTCCGAGGCCGAAGACTGGTGCCGGGAATTGTAAACTTTTTCTTGCGTTTTTCTCATTGTTGCCTCTCTGTTTATTGACTTTTGTTCTCTGCTCTACTACAATAACAGGAGTGGCTTTGTAACAAAACGAAACAAAACATTGGCCCCCGCGCGGGTCTACAAACATAAAGGAATGAGAAATTGATGACGACGCAGAATCCTGTTTACGCATCCCAGGCCAAGCCCTGGCTCAAGTATTACGACCAGAAATTCATCGATCAGACCCTGCCTGCCCTCTCGGCCTTTGAGTATGTCTGCCAGCGGAGCAAGAACCACCTGAACGACACGGCTCTGGAATACTACGGCCGCAAGTTCACCTACGCCGACCTCATCGTCAACGTCAAAAAGACCGCCGCCGCCCTGCGGGGCGCCGGGGTGAAAAAGGGCGACATCATCACGGTGGTCAGCATCATGACCCCGGAGATCATCGCCCTGTTTTATGCCGCCGACATGATGGGAGCCACCCTGAATCTGGTGGACCCCCGCTACAGCGTCGAGGGCATCCGTGAGTATATCGAAGAGGTGGATTCCCACCTGCTGGTCTGCCTGAACGTGGTGTACGAGCGCTGCCGTCAGGCCGCAAAGCGCACCAATGTGGAAAAGGTGATTGTCCTCTCTCCGGCCGACTCTCTGCCCCCGGTGATGGCCGTAGGCTACAAGCTGACCACCCCCGACAAGAACAAATATGCTTCCAACGTCATCCGCTGGAAGCAGTTCATCAAGGGCGGCGAGGGCCAGAGCACCGCTGCGGAGCCCTATGACCCAGACCATGCCTGCGTGGTGGTACACACCGGCGGCACCACCGGCTCCCCCAAGGGGGTCATGCTGACGGACGACTGCTTCAACGGCATCGCCCTGCAGTTCCAGGCTTACCCCAAGCTGTTCCACCGGGGGCAGAAGCTGATGAACGTGATGCCCCCCTTTATCGCCTACGGCTTTGCCTGCGGCATCCATCTGCCCCTGGTGCTGGGCTTCACGGTCATCATCATCCCCAACCTGGACCCGGCCAAGCTGGGCAGTCTGGTGCTGAAGCACAAGCCCGAGCATATGTTCGGCGTGCCCACCCACTACCAGCAGCTTGCCTCTGACCCCAAGCTGCGGGACAAGGACCTTTCTTTCATCATCAACTACGCCGCCGGCGGCGACTCCCTCTCCCGGGGGGCCGAGCAGACCGTCAACGATTTTCTGGCTGCCCACGGGGCCCGGTACCCCATTGCCAAGGGCTACGGCATGACGGAAGTGTCCTCGGCAGCCACGGTGGCCGCCGGGCTGGACAACAAGCCCGGCAGTGTGGGCATCCCCATGGTGAACACCGTGGTGGCGGCCTTTGAGCCGGGCACCGATCAGGAGCTGCCCATCGGCCAGCGGGGCGAGCTGTGCATCTCCGGCCCCTGCCTGATGAAGGGCTACTACAACAAACCCGAGGAGACCGCCATCCTGCTGCGCCGCCACCCCGACGGCCGGGTGTGGGCCCACACCGGCGACATGGGCTATCTGGACGAGGACGGCTTCGTGTTCCTGGATTCCCGGATCAAGCGGATGATCATCCGCCACGACGGCTTCAAAGTCTTCCCCTCCATGATCGAGAACGTCGTCAGCCGCCACCCGGCGGTGCATCAGTGCTCTGTGGTGGGCTGCACAGACAAAGACCACACCCAGGGCCGTCTGCCCTTCGTCTACATCGTGCTCAAGGCCGGCATCACCGCCAAGAAAAAGCAGGTGATCCGGGAGCTGGAGCGGATGTGCGCCGAGGAGCTGCCCGAATACGTCCAGCCCGTGGCCTACAAGTTTATTTCCAGTATGCCCATGACCCCTGTGGGCAAGGTCGATTACCGTCAGCTCGAAGCTGACATCTCCCCCCGCGACTATTGATTTTCATGAAAGGACTCTTCTGCCATGAACAAGCGTTTTGCAAGTCTGGCGGTCTCTGCCCTGCTGCTCGTCTCCCTGCTCAGCGTCCCCGCGCTGGCCGAGGGGAGCGAGGCCGCTGCGGACGCCGCCGGCGATGATCATGTCATCGTCACCCTGAACCCGGAGGCTGCCCTGCAGCCCGAGACTCCGGCGGAAGCCGCGGCTTCTGCCACCGAGACGGCTCAGGCCGACCCGGTCCCTTCTGCGTACGACGCAGCCTCAGCAGCGACCGTTGCTAAAGCCGAGGTCAAGGCCGATGACACCAAAGAGGAAGATAAGGACGAGCAGCTCACCTACGTCGCACTGGGCGACAGCATCGTGTCCGGCGTCGGCCTGGCCGATGTCCAGTACAGTGCGCGCTCCGGCTACAGCGTCGATATGACTCCCAACTTCCATGGCTACTCTCCCGACTGCTATGTCGGCAAGGTGGCTGCAGCTCTCGGCCTCGACCGTGACCACGCCATCAACCTCGGCCTACCGGCCCTGACGGCTCCCGACCTCGCGGACATGATCCGGTACGGCAAGATGCCCCAGATGAACATGGCGTCCGGCTGCGAGTACAACTACCCTGAGTTCCAGGACTACATCCGCAAGGCCGACGTCGTCTCCGTCCAGATCGGCTCCAACGACGCCTTCGTCCCCTGCATCGTGGCTCTGGGCAACGCCACCAACTGGAAGAGCGAGAAGCTGGCCGCTACCATTCTGGCCGGCGACCTGCGCAATGAAGGTTCCGGCTCCACCATGTCCACCATCTACCGCAGCATCAAGGCGATGGACCTGACCAAGGCCGAGAGGGACGCCACCTGGAATCTGCTCTTCTCCGGCATGAGCAAGATCTGCGACGAGACTTACCCCAAGACCACCGCAGCCCTCATCTCCATCGTGCAGGAGATCCGCAATCTGAATCCGGATGCCCAGATCATCCTCGTGGGCTACACCAACCCCGTGCCGCTCATCCCCTGCTGGCGCAGCTACTTCAACAAGCTGAACAAGTTTGAGAAGCAGATCGCCAAGACTTATAACTTGACCTATATGGCCATCCCCAACACGGAGACCACCATCGACGTGCATCCCACCATCAAGGGCCACCAGTACATCGCCAACAAGCTCGTGAACGCCATCGAGAACCCGTGATCAACAAATACAGCAAA
>ENA-OVFW01000709-OVFW01000709.1-human-gut-metagenome-genome-assembly--contig:-NODE-709-length-14380-cov-2.900803_pt1 | contig 14380 bp, 12 predicted proteins | sample MGYA00237765_ERZ505409 | MGnify/ENA primary metagenome ERZ505409 (study PRJEB26158, sample SAMN06016413) | human gut metagenome | biome: human gut; feature: ankylosing spondylitis patient; material... | reverse complement strand
CCAGCGCCTGCAGGATCTCAGCGCTGGAATAGCCGCCCACCTCCTGCACCACCTCTCCATCGACTGCCACCTGCAAGGTGTTTATCTTGAAGAGCATGGTCACGGTGAGGTAGACGCCCACCCCGATGACGCAGAGCAGCAGCGCCAGCGCCGTCAGGCGGCGGATGGCCCTGCGGCGGCGGACAGCGGCCCGGGTCAGACGGCGCTTTTTTCTGCCCTCCCGCCGGGCCGGGCTGCGGAGGTTCGCCTCCGTGGGGCGGTAGCGCCCGCCGCTCTGAGGCCTCCGGGCGCTCTGGACATTCTGGGGCCGCTGGCCATTGCGGGGGCGGCTCCCATTTGCGGGGTAGGCGGTCGTGTTCTGACGGGGCCGCTGGCTTCTCTGCTGGCCCTGACGGCGGCTTTGGTTCTGGTTATTGGGCCGTCGCGCCGTCTGCTGGGGAAACTGGATGCTGTTGTCCGCATATCCCGAGCTGTGGTTTTCGAACGTCACATTGCCGCCCGAGAAGTCCAGCGTCTGCTCCTGATAGCCCTGCGTCCGGCGGCGGTCCTGATTCGAGGGACGCCGGTCCTGCGTCCAGTCGTAGGCTTTGCGGGGCTTTCCCTGCCGTCGGGCGCTGTTCTGCTGGATCGAACTGCTGGGGCGTCGGCTCTTGTTCCGATCCTGCTGCATGGTGCGGCGTCGCCTCCTTTCCGTCTGATTATTTTATCACAAGAGTGCTGCCGAATCAATCACGGCGTCTTGACCAGTTTCATCAGGGCGTCGGCGATGCGGTCGAGGCTGTCGTCCACCGAAAGGGTGCGGGCGTTCTTACCCATGGCAGCCAGCCTGCCCGGCTCGGCCAGCAGGCCGGAGACGGTCGAGACCAGCTTCTCGCCGGTCAGATCCTTTTCCTCGATGACCACAGCGGCACCGGCCTTCTGCAGCTCCATGGCGTTGTAATACTGGTGGTTCTCCGCCACATTGGGGCTGGGGATGAGGATGGCGGCGCGGCCCTCGGCTTCCAGTTCGGCCAGCGTCAGCGCACCGGCGCGGCTGATGACGAGGTCGGCAGCGGCCAGCAGCTCGGGCATATTGTTGATATATTCCTTCACCACGAGGCTCTCGCCGGGAGCAAAGCCTTTTTCCTTTTCGAGATTTTGAAACAGCTCCACGCCGTACTGTCCGGTGGCGTGGATGTGGAGCACAGGCTTGTGCTCTTTCTGCTCCCATGCGCAGAGGTCGGCCACCACCTCGTTGACACGGCGGGCGCCGAGGCTTCCGCCGAAGGAGAGGATGACGGTGCGGTCGCCGGCACCCAGCTGGGCGCGGATGGCGTCCCGCTCCCCTGCCTTCTCGAACACTTCAGGCCGCACCGGGTTGCCCACGACCTGCGTCTTTTCGGGCGCACCCAGCTTTTCCACAGCGGCAGGCACGGCGGCGAACACGATGTCCACGTCCGGGGCCAGCAGCTTGTTGGTCACGCCGGGGAAAGCGTTCTGCTCGTGGATGGCGGTCTTGATGCCCTTCTTGGCGGCGCAGCGCACCACCGGGCCGGAGACGTAGCCGCCGCAGCCGATGACGAGGTCGGGCTGCACTTCCTTCATCATGGCCCGGGCTTTCGGGCCGGAGAGGGCCAGATTCCAGAGGGTGATGATGTTCCGCCTGATGTTGTTCAGGGAGAGCCTGCGCTGGAAACCGGTGATCTCGATGTGGTGGAAGGGGTAGCCTGCCTGGGTCACGAGACGGTATTCCATCCCCTCCTTCCGGCCTGCAAAGTGTATCTCGGCGGACGGGTCGGCCTTTTTGATGGCTCCCGCGATGGCCAGAGCCGGGTTGATATGTCCGGCAGTGCCGCCGGCTGCGATCAGTACACGCATGGTGATTTCCTCCTTATCTGGATGTGCTCAATATCCCATGTTGGGGTCGAGCCGGATGGTGTTGTCGGACTTTTCTTTTTCCCGCTGTTCCCGCTGGGCGCGGAGATTCTCCCGCTCGAGGCGGGCGCGCTCGCCGCCCCGGCCGATATTTATCATCACGCCCATCTCGGCCAGCAGCAGGATGAGGCTGGTGCCGCCGGAGGAGAAGAAGGGCAGCGAGATGCCGGTGTTGGGCAGGGTGTTGGTGACGACCGCGATGTTGCAGAACACCTGCCACGCAATTTGGGCCATGATGCCGATGCCCACCAGTGTGCAGTAGCGGTTCTCGGCGTGGAACGCCAGCCACAGCCCCTGCACGAGGAAGAGCACAAAGAGCAGGATGACGATGACGGCACCCACGAAGCCAAGCTCCTCGCACACGACGCTGAAGATGAAGTCGTTGGTGCTCTCGGGGAGCCAGAGCTGTTTTTCGATGCTGTTGCCGAGGCCAAGGCCGGTGACACCGCCGGAGCCGATGGCGTAGAGGCTCTGCAGGGTCTGGTCGGTCATCTTGCTCAGGTCGTGGGTCCAGCCGTCCAGACGGCTCTGTAAGTACGGGATGGAGTCGATGTGCTCCAGCACGGTGCGGAGCAGCAGCACAGCGGACGCGCCGCCCGCCCAGGTGATGATGCCGCCGCTGCCGCCCAGCAGCAGGATGGTGCCGCAGATGGCCGTCGTCAGGACGATGCCGGACATATGGGGCTCAAGCATGAGCAGGATAACCACCGGGATGAGGGGCAGCAGCGGGACGATGAGTTCCCGCACGATGCGCTGATAGAGCCACTGGCCTGCCGGGACGCGCCGCCCGGAGGCGGGGTCCAGCTTTTCCAGATGGGGCGCTTTCGCGGCCAGATGGGCCGTGAGCAGTATCATCTCAAACTTTGCGATCTCCGATACCTGAATGGTGAATCCGATGCGCAGCCAGCGGCGGCAGCCGTTGAGGGGCGCACTGAACAGCACTGCAATGAGCATCACGATGCAGACAACATAGCCCGGCCAGACCATCCTGCGCAGAAAGCGGTGGTCGATGCGGGAGAAGAGCAGCATGACCGCGAGACCCAGACCCAGGCAGAGCATCTGCGACTTGATGTAGTAGAAGCTGTCGCCCATCCGCAGGTAGCCCGTGGTGTAGCTGGCACTGAACAGCATGATGAGTCCGAACACGATGATGACTGCCAGCGTCGCCAGCCAGTTGATGAGCACCTGCGGCCAGGGGCCGGGGCTCGACAAGATGGCAAAGGACTCAGGCTTTTTTCTCCGGATGGTCGCCATCCGCATTCCCTCCTTATCGGGTCCCGGCTCAGCTGGCCCGCGCCGCCTGCAAGGTCAGCGCAAGGCCCAGCATTGCCAGGACTCCAAAGATATAAAAGATATTCACCGGGTCAAAGCCCCGCTTTTCCAGCCAGCGGTGGAGCGGCGCGGTGCCGAACAGCTGCCGCCGCCCGCCGGAGGCTTTCCAGACGATGATCTGCAGAGCCACCATGCCGCCTTCCAGCCAGTAGGGCAGGGCCAGCGGGAGCGTCAGCCCGGGCCAGCCGACGCTCAGCGGCACACAGCCCAGCGCACCGGCTAAAAACTGGCATCCCACTGCACCGGGGCGGAGCTTTGCGGGGTAGAAATTCCAGAGCAGAAAGGCCATCAATGCCCCGGCCAACGCCGCCGGGAGGACCCCCAGCGGGAACCAGCCCAGGAGGGTCATCGCCGTCATGAGGCCCAGCATGGCGATGAAGGCGCAGCCGCAGACCGTGCCGTCCATGCCGTCGGCGGTGCGGGCGCTCTCGGCCAGCGCCACTAAAATCGCCAGCCAGACCACCGGGGCCAGCGGCCCGAGGGTGCAGTAGCCAATACCCGGCAGGGCCAGCCCGTCGGGCAGGCAGTGGTTCAGCCCCAGCAGGGCCAGTACCAGCGTGCCGGAGGCTGCTTCCAGCGCCAGCCGCACCGGGCGGCGCAGCCCCAGCGGTGACCGATACCGCAGCCGGACCAGATCGTCCGCCAGGCCTACGGCCCCGAAGCAGAGCGCCCCGAACAGGGCGATGAGCAGCCGGGTGGTCAGCAGGCTCTCGGTCCCCAGCAGCTCCGGCTGGGCGACACAGGCCGCTGTCCAGCCGACGCCCACCGCCGCCAGCGTCCCCACCATCAGGCAGAGCCCGCCCATCGTGGGCGGCTCATTTTCCTCCTGCCGGACGCGGAACGCCCGCAGCAGCGGCGTCATCAAATTCCCGAGCGCCGCCGTGAGGACGAACCCCAGCGTTGAGGCGACGATCAAGGCAAAACGAATCATAATAACGATACTCCAAGTATTTTACTTTGCGCAGACGGGATAAAACAGGGCCAGCGCCTTTTCCAGTGCCATGCCCCGGCTGGCCTTCACCAGCAGAGCGTCGCCCGGGGCCATCCGGGCCAGCAGAGCGTCTGCGGCCTGCCGGTAATCCTCAGCGTGGACGACGTCGGCGAGGCCCGCGTCCTTTGCGGCCTTTGCCGTCCGTGCGGCCTCGGGGCCGTAGGTGACAAGGGCGGTCAGCCCGGCCTCTGCGGCCTGACGGCCCAGCTCTTCATGAGCGGGCGCGCTCATCCCGCCCAGTTCCAGCATATCGCCCAGCAGAGCGAAGCGGCGCTTGCAGGGGTACTCTTTGAACATCGCCAGCGCAGCCTTCATGCTATCGGGGTTGGCGTTGTAGCAGTCCTCGATGACGTCCATGCTGCCTGCGTGGACTACCTTCTGGCGCATACCGGTCTGCTCGAAATCGGCCAGACCCGCGATGACGCCCTCAGGCGCGAGGCCCAGACGGGTGGCGGCGGCGTAAGCGGCCAGCGCGTTCGCCACGTTGTGACGGCCCATGGCCGGGATGGTCACCTCATAGCGGCCTGCATTTTTATCGCAGAGGGTGAAGGCCATGCCGTCGCCCTCCTGTCGGACATCGAGGGCGCAGACGTCGGCGTTCTCGTCGCCGAGACTGAACCACACGGGCCGGACATGGGTGGGCAGCGCGGCTTTGCGCAGGAAGGGGTCGTCGCCGTTGAGCACGAGGGGCGAACCCTCGGCAAGGCCGGCGCAGATCTCCAGCTTCGCCTTGCAGATGTTCTCCTGACTGCCCAGATTGCCGATGTGGGACACGCCGATGCAGGTGATGATGCCCACATCGGGGCGGGCGCACTTTGCCAGACGCTCGATCTCACCGGCGTGGCTCATGCCCATCTCCACGACAGCGTACTCCGTATCCCTGCCGATGCGGAACATGGTGCGGGGCAGGCCCAGCTCATTGTTCTGGTTGCCCTCGGTCTTGATGGTATTGCCAAAGCCCGCGATGGCGGCATAGGTCATCTGCTTGGTGGTGGTCTTGCCCACACTGCCGGTGACGCCCACCACCTTCGGGTGGAACTGGCTGCGGTAGTTTGCGCCCATGACCATCATGGCGTGGTAGCTGTCGGGGCTGATAACCGCCCGTTCAGCCGGGACGCCCTCCCCCGGATGATTGAGGACGACGTAGGCCGCGCCCTCTTCCAGCGCCTTGGCCGCGAAATCGTGGCCGTCGAAGCGCTCACCGGGGAAAGCCACAAAGATGCAGCCGGGGCAGACCTCGCGGCTGTCGGTGGTCACGAGGCCGATGGGCTGGCTGTCGGCGAAGCCCTCGGGGGCAAGGCCCTTCAAAAGCAGGTCTGCTGCGATTTTTTCCATAATAAATCTCCTTATCCGCAAGTGATGGTGACGACGGTACCCTTCTGGACGCTGGAGCCGGCGGCTTCGCTCTGGCTCTGCACGGTACCGGCGCTGTCCCCCGCCACCTGACAGTTCAGGCCGGCGGCGGTCAGCATCTGGCGGGCAAAGTCGGCGCTCTTGCCGCTGACGTCCGGCACTTCCGTGTGGCTGCCGGAATAGGTATCGGTGTAAAGATAGATGGTGGTGCCGCTGTCCACCGTTACGCCCGCGTGGGGGTACTGGTAGGTGACGACGGCGGCGGTCTGGTCGCTCTCGCTCTCCACGAGCTGATGCTTGAGGCCCTTGGTATTCAGGGAGACCTGCGCATTGCTCCACTCCTTGCCCACGAGGTTCGGCACCTTGACGGTGTTCTGGCTGCGGTCGATGCCGTCGGTGGCAATGCCCAGATAGGGGGCTATCTCACTGATGATGTTGCCGACCACAGGCGCAGCCAGGATGGACGAATAGTCGGTGTGGGCGTTGTTGGGGTCGTCCAGCATGACGTAGACCAGAATTTCGGGGTCGTTGGCGGGCAGGACGGCGGCAAAGGAGGCGACCTTCTTGTAGTCGCCGTCGGCGCGGCGCTCCATGTTCAGCTGCTCGGACGTACCGGACTTGCCGCCGATGCGGTAGCCCGCGACGTAGGCGTTGGAGCCGCCGCCGGTGGTGGTGCCGTCGCCCACCTCATACTCCATGATCTGGCGGATGGTCTCGCTGGCGCTCTTGCTGATGACCTGGCGGCGGACGTTCGCGCCGATCTCCTCGACGACGTTGCCGTTCTGGTCGGTTATCTTATCCACCACATGAGGGGTGACGAGGTAGCCGCCGTTGACGGCTGCCGAGACGGCGGTGCAGACCTGCAGCGGGGTCACGGCCATTGCCTGACCGAAGGCGGAAGACGAAAGCTCGACCTCGCCCAGCTGGCTCTTGGTGTAATACTTCATCATGCCCGTCTCGTTGGGCAGGTCCACGCCGGTGCGCTCGGTGAAGCCGAAAGCGTCGAAGTAGTCGTAGAAGACGCTGGGACCCAGCCGCTGACCCAGCTGGATTAAGTAGATGTTGCAGCTGTTCCGGAGGGCCTCGGCGAGGTTCTGGACGCCGTGGGCCTTCTTACCGGCGCAGTGGTACGTCTCTTTTGCCACGCCATAGGCACCGGAGCAGTTGAAGGTGGTGTAATAGGTGGCCTTGCCCGAGTCCACGCCCATGGCGGCCGTGATGACTTTGAAGACGCTTCCGGGGTAGTACAGCTCGGTGATGGTCTTGTTCTTCCACTGGATGTCGCGGTAGGTTCCGGTGTAGTCAGGGTCTTCTTCCGGTATCTTCTTGCCCTCCTCATCCCGGAGATAGTTGCCATTGGCGTCTTTCTTGTAGATGGTGTAGATCTCCGGCTCGGCGTTCACCTGCTCATTCAGATAGGCCAGATTCTCGCTGAAATCCAGCGGAGCGTTGGGGTCGAAGTCAGGCTTCGAGGCCATGGCAAGGATGGCACCGGTCTTGACGTTCATGACGATGGCTGCGCCGCGGTTCTCGACCGTGTTGGCGTAGATGGCCTCGTTGAGGTAGCGCTCCACGACCTCCTGCACATTGACGTCCAGCGACAGCACCAGATTGGAGCCGTCCTTGGCGGCGTAAGTGGTGGCGTTGGCGTCGGCGATGGCGTTGCCGTAGGCATTGCGGAGGGTGATGGTGCGGCCATTGACGCCCGCGAGGGTATCATTGTAGGATTTTTCGAGGCCGTAGAAGCCCTCGCCGTCGCCGTTGCAGAAGCCCAGCACCGATGCGGCGAACGCACCGTAGGGGTAGTCGCGCTGGAAACTCTTGGACGAAGAGACGGAGACACGGCCCTTCTTGATGACGGTGCCGTCTTCCAGAGTCTTGGCTTTGGCGTGATTTTTATTATATTCGCTGATGTATTTCTCGATGGAGAGCTTGACGGCGTTGTTCACCTTGGTGGCCAGCACCTGATAGGACGAGCCGTTTTGGGCCAGCGCATCATGCACGGTCTGGTACTGGGTCTGATATTCCGCCGAGGAGGTATCTACGCTGTCCAGACTCTCGCCGTCGCCGGAGAGCAGCCGCAGGGTGAGCTGGCGGCTCACATCGGCCAGCGTCGTCTCGTCCACGGTCTTGACAGCCTCCCCCGTCTCCTCGACGGTCTGGCTGGTGAAGAGGGCCGTGCTGTAGCTGGGGTCGGCCCAGATGGTCCATACTACGCTGGTGGACGCCAGCGTGATGCCGGAGGCATCGTAGATCTCGCCGCGGGTGGCCTGGATGGTGCTGTCCAGCAGCTGCTGCTGGGCCGCATACTGGCGGAAGGTCGCGCCCTGTTTTATCTGGATGTTATACAGGCTGTGGGTGACGATGCCCGCAGCCGCCACTACAAAAAATACCGCCGCGCCGAAGCTGAAATGCCGCAGCCGCGCACTGAGGCGCTCGTGCGGGTCGCTGCGGCGGAGGCGGTAGTAGATGCTCTTATGCTGGTCGTTGGAGGGCTTGTTTTGCATGGTATTCTCCTGCAGAAACCAGAAAAGCGTGCGCTGCCGCACGCTTTTCTGTCTGTTTGCTTATTTTGCGCTGCGGACGGAAGCCAGAATGGTCATGGCACCGTCGTGCAGGAAATCCGTCCACTGGTGGACAGCCGACTCCCTGCGCACCAGCACGCTGTCGCTGTCGAGGCGGATGTAGGTGAGCTGGCTCTGGTCCATCTTCATGAGGCCCAGCCGCCCGGCCACTTCTTCCACGCTGGTGATGTTGGTCTTGCTGTTGAGGACACTGTTATAGTAGGTGTACTGGCTCTGCTCGCTCACGAGTTCCGCTTTGGCCTTCTGGATCTGGTCGTTGACCTCCACCAGCTGGGCCTCGCTCCACAGCAGGCTTACCGCAAAGCCTGCCAGCAGCGCCATCGAAATCAGTTGAAGTGCGTGCTGCATGGCCGCCTGGAACGGGCTGAGACGGCGTTTGCCGCCCTTTTCCACCCGCAGTGCGACCTTGCGCTGGGTCTGAGGCGCTTTTCTGCGACGCACCTCAGACGACATATCATAAGCTGGCTGACCCATAGTTGATCTCCTCCTCTTACACTGAGCGGCATCTTATCCGGCTCAGAGTTTCTCCAAAACGCGCAGATGAGCAGAACGGCTGCGCCGGTTCTCCTCCAGTTCCTGCTTGTCGGCCTCGATGGGCTTCCGGGTAATGAGCTTTGCCTTCGCCTTGCCGCCGCAGACGCAGACCGGGAACTCCGGCGGGCAGGTGCAGGCGGTGGACCAGCGGCGGAACTTATTTTTCACCAGCCGGTCTTCCAGCGAATGGAAGGTGATCACACACAGCCTTCCGCCCGGGGCGAGGTGGTCGAAGATGGTATCCAGACCTTCCTCCAGAGCGTCCAGCTCGTGGTTGACCGCGATACGCAGCGCTTGAAACGTGCGCCGCGAAGGATTCTTGTTCTTGCGCCGCTCCGCAGGCGGCATGGCGCTGGCCACGATGTCGGCCAGCTGCAACGTCGTCTCGATGGGGGCCGTCTCGCGGGCCTCCACGATGTGGCCGGCGATCTGCCAGGCATAGGGCTCTTCGCCGTAGTCCCGCAGGATGCGGGAGAGCTCTTCCCGGCTGGCGGTGTTCACGAGGTCTGCCGCCGTCTCCCCCTGCTGGCTCATCCGCATATCCAGCGGGGCGTCTGCCCGGTACGAAAAGCCCCGGGCCGCGTCGTCCAGCTGATGGCTGGAAACGCCGAGGTCCAGCAGCGCACCGTTTATCTTCTCGATGCCGAGGCTCTCGAGGGCTTGTCCGGCGTAGCGGAAGTTTATCTGCACCACCGTGGCCGGGAGCCCAGCCAGCCGCGCCCTGGCGGTCTGCACCGCGTCGGGGTCCTGGTCGAGGGAGACGAGCCGCCCGCCTTTTGCGCCGTCCAGCCGGAGGGCGATCTGGCGGGAGTGTCCCGCGCCGCCCTGCCGTCGAGATAGGTGCCTGCCGGGTCGATGTTCAGTCCGTCGAGGCACTCGTTCAGAAGCACGGGGATATGCTCAAACGAGGCCGGGTCGAACTGTGCCAAATCTTCTGTCTGAGTCATCGCGCCCAGCCTCCTTTCGTTTCGTGTTCCGAGCCGTCCGATACGCCGGACATCTCCCGGGGAGTTTGTCCCCTTTTCTGCTCTGTCATGATACCTGACGACTCTATTTTATTTTAGCAAATCGAAACGCCGAATGCAAGTTTTTTCCTGCGCTTTTTTCCTACAAAATGTTACAAAAAAAGCCCCTGCGAATCGTCATTTTTACTCGCAGGGGACTGGATTCAGGTCAGGAGCAGCCCATCACGCGCCGCGGCGGGGGTTCTGGCGCAGGTTCGCGCGGACGTTTTTCACCTGGGCGGCGTTCTCAGACATCGTCTCCTCGGTGGTTTTCAGCATATTATCGCAGTAATCCGTGACCGTCTGGCGGACGGTGCGGGCCTCGGTCTGGGCAGCGGAGACGATCTCGGACGCACGCTGCTGGGCGGCGCGGACGATCTCGGCCTCGCTCACGAGGATGCGGGCGCGCTCTTCTGCCTTCTTGACGATGGCCTGTGCCTGCGCGTTGGCCGACTCGATGAGCTGGGCGCGGTCGCTGACGATGGACTGGGCCTGGCGCAGCTCCACGGGGAGGTTTGCGCGGATGTCATCGAGATAGTCCCGAATTTGTTCCACATCCACGATGCGCTTGCCGCCCGAAAGGGGCATTCCGGTGCTCTCTTCCAGCAGGTCTTCGATGGTATCCAAAAGCTCGTTGACGTTCATCACGCTTCTCCTTCTTCCTCTGCGGCTTCTGCCATGGGTCTCACATATTTCCAGAGCAGGACTTTGCCGTACTTATACTGCTTCTTCAGCTGTAGACCGCCCACTTCGGCGGGGAGGACGAGTTTCGTCTCGCTCTCGCAGATGACGATGCCGCCGGGGGCGACGCACTTGTCCACGATGGGGAGGATATTTTCCAACGTGCCGTTGTGGAAGGGCGGGTCCAGCAGCACCAGATCGAACTGCTCCCGGCAGGCCGAGAGGAAGCGGGCCGCTTCGCCGATGTTGACGCGGCTGCGGTCAAAGACGCCGCAGTTCTTGCAGTTCTTCATGACGATGTTCACGGCCTCACGGTTCTCGTCCAGGAACACGCACCGGGCAGCGCCCCGGCTCAGCGCCTCAATGCCCAGCTGGCCGCTGCCTGCGTACAGGTCCAGCACACGGGCTCCGGGCAGGTCGAACTGGACGATGCTGAACATCGCCTCCTTCACCTGGTCGAGGGTGGGGCGGGTAATATCCGTGCCGGGCAGCGCTTCCAGCCGTCTGCCGCGGGCTTCTCCTGCAATGACTCGCATGGTTTTGGCCTCCTTCGGGTCTTTCCTGTTATCGTAACTTCATATTATCGTCATACCGCCGGTCTTTGTCAAGGGCAGCGTCATGATTCGTTGCGTTACGGTCATGAATGTGCTAAAATCATACCAGAACGCCGCTTTTTCGGGCGTACAAAAGGAGAGTATTTATCATGAAAGTCCTGCTCATCAACGGCAGCCCCCACGAGAAGGGCTGCACCTATACCGCACTGAGCCTCATCGCCGGGGAGCTGAACGCCGCCGGCATCGAGACGGAGATCCTGAACGTCGGCACAAAGCCCGTGGGCGGCTGCATCGGCTGCGGCGGCTGTGCCGCCGGCAAGGGCTGCGTCTTCGGCGGCGTGGTCAACGAGGCCATCGAGAAAGCCAAGACTGCCGACGCCTTCGTCTTCGGCACGCCGGTGCATTACGCTTCCGCCTCCGGCAACATGACCAGCTTCATGGACCGTCTGGCCTACGCGGGCGGCAAGTATCTGGCCTACAAGCCCGCCGCCATCTGCTGCTCGGCCCGCCGCGCCGGCACCACCAGCACCCTCGACCAGCTGGTGAAGTACCCCGAGTTCTTCCATATGCCGCTGGTGAGCGGCTCCTACATGAGGGCTGCGCCGTCATGCAGGAGCTGGGCCGCAACATGGCCTGGCTGCTCCGATGCATCGAGGCCGGCAAGGCCGCAGGCATCCAGCACCCGGAGAACCCCCGCAGACCCATGACCAACTTTATCCGCTGAGCTTTTTCAAAGAAGGGCCGCGTTCCCGGCGGGAACGCGGCCCTTCTTTCTGAAATTTTATTCGGAAACCGATAAAATCCGGCCCGGATTCTTTTTTCGTTCATAACTTTGTGGTAGCATAGGAACTAAAGTATTTTGCCACGGAGAACATTTGCCATGGAACACTACGATTGGAACGACGGCTGGCTCTTCACCCCGGTCTTTGACCCCGCCATCGTGCGGCCGGAATGCCCGGAGCTGACCCTTGAGCCGGTGCGCCTGCCCCACACGGTCAAGGCCCTGCCCTACAATTACTGCAACGAGAACGACTACCAGAAGCTTTCGGGCTACCGGCGGGAGTTTTTTGCGCCCAAAGAATGGGAGGGCCGCACCGTTCTGCTCACCTTCGGAGCCGTGGCCCATGACGCCACGGTGTTCTGCAACGGGCGGCGGGTGTTCCACCACAGCTGCGGCTACACCGCTTTTACCGTCGATCTGACCAGTGCTCTCCATCTGGGCCAGAAGAACGTGGTGGCTGTCCGCTGCGACAGCCGCGAAGATTTGAACATCCCGCCCTTCGGCGGGCAGATGGACTTTCTGACCTACGGCGGCATCTGCCGCGCCGTCTGCCTCGACGTGAAAGAGCCCGCCTACCTGCGGGACATCTTCATCGAGACGAAGGCCGAGGGCGATTTCCGCATCTACACGGCCACCGTGGGCGAGACGGTGGGCTGCACGTTACAGGCCGAGATCCGCAGCCCCTCGGGCAGCCGGGCGTTCTACACCGGCGAGCTGTCGCTGCCCATCACCGGCGCACTGAACAGCGTCCATCCGTGGAGCATCGAGCATCCCACCCTCTACACCCTGACCGTCCGGCTCATCCGTCCCGGCACCGGCGGCCTGCCCGACCGGGTGCTGGACGAGAAAAGCTGCCGGTTCGGCTTCCGTACTCTGCAGTTCGTGGCGGGCGGGCTCTACCTCAACGGCCAGCGGGTGGAGCTGCGGGGCCTCAACCGCCGCCAGAGCTATGCCTATCAGGGCTATGCCATGCCCGACAGCATCCAGCGGCTGGACGCTCAGCTCCTGAAAAAGCAGCTGGGCTGCAACGCCGTGCGCCTCACCACGCCCCCCAGCCCCGCCTTCCTCGATGCCTGCGACGAGCTGGGCCTTTTGGTCTTTGTGGAGATGCCCGGCTGGCAGCACGTCGGCGACGACATCTGGAAAGCGCAGGCTCTGCAGAACTGCCGCGAGATGGTCTGCCAGTGCCGCAGCCACCCCAGCATCTTTTTGTGGGGCGTGCGGGTCAGCGGCAGCGCCGACGACGAGAGCTTTTATAAGCGCACCAACGAGACGGTGGGCCGCCTCGACCCCACCCGCCCCACGGCCGGTACCCGCAGCACCCGCCGCAGCCAGCTTCTGGAAGATGTTTACGCCTACACGGACTACTCCTACCACGGGCGCGGCGTCGGGTGCGAGGCCCGCACCGCCGTCACCCCCGACACCCGGAAAGGCTATCTCATCAGCGAGTTCGAGGGCGCCCAGTTCCCGGCCAAGTCCTTCGACGACGAGCCCCACCGCCTGGCGCAGGCTCTGCGCTACGCCGCCGTCCTCAACGACACCATCGCTCAGCAGGGCGTGGCGGGCAGCTTCGGCTGGTGCATGACTGATTACAACACCCACCGCGAATTCGGCAGCGGCGACCGCATCAGCTATCAGGGTGTGAAGCTTTCTGCCGCCGTCTACGCCAGCCAGAAGACGCCCCGCTCCCCTTCCGACATCGTGCTCGAAGTCTCATCCAGCATGGCGCTGGGCGACCATCCGGGCGGCTTTGCGGGGGCGTGCTGGGCGTTCACCAACGCCGAGAGCCTGCGGCTCTACCGGGACAACGACTTCGTAGCCGAGTTCACCCCCGACCGCCGGGGCCGCTTTGCGGCTCTGCCCCACCCGCCCATCGAGATACACGATTTCGTGGGCCTGCTGCTGGAGAAATACGAGGGCATCGACCGCACTGCCGCGCCGCAGGTGGCCGCCATCCTCAACGAGATGCGCCGGGACGCCATGGAGCTTTCGCCCCTGTCCCGGGCGCGGATGTACTCGCTGCGCCTGAGCTGGAACGAGCTGGTGCAGCTTTACTACAAATATATCGGTGTGCTGGGCAGCCCCGCCGCCGTCTACCGCTTCGAGGCCGTGTGGCATGGCCGGGCCGTCCGCACCGTCGTGAAGGAGCCGGTGCAGAGCGTCCGGCTGGAATGCACCGTCCACAATCCCATCCTGACCGACGGCCCAACCTGGGACTGTGCCGCCGTGAGCCTGCGGGCCATCGACCAGAACGGCAATCTCCTGCCCTATTGTGGTGAGGCCGTTCAGCTGAGCGTAGAGGGGCCGCTGCGCATCCTCGGCCCCAGCGTCGTCCCTCTGCGGGGCGGCATGGCAGGCACCTATCTCGCCACCACCGGCGAGGCCGGCCCGGCCAAGCTCCACTGCCGGATGGAGGGTGCTTTGGACACCGAAGTTTCCCTCACCATCCGCTGCCGGGAGGAGTGAGCGGCCCTTAAATGCCGTCTCTTTACGATAGGTTTGCACTCTGTTCAAAATTTTCTCATGGTTGCATGGTATCCTGAAAGCAGAAAAACACAGAAGGGCGGCGCTCCCGCCCCTCTTTTATGAGGAAGGACGTTTATGAAAGAAAAGATACGCCAGTTCATGATAGGCCGCTACGGCACCGATGG
>ENA-OVFW01000704-OVFW01000704.1-human-gut-metagenome-genome-assembly--contig:-NODE-704-length-14458-cov-15.153718_pt1 | contig 14458 bp, 13 predicted proteins | sample MGYA00237765_ERZ505409 | MGnify/ENA primary metagenome ERZ505409 (study PRJEB26158, sample SAMN06016413) | human gut metagenome | biome: human gut; feature: ankylosing spondylitis patient; material... | reverse complement strand
CTGAAAAATTTCATCCTTCGTAGTTCAAAGTCGGGTGGTTGTCAAGATGATTTTTCTGGTTTGGTGTCGTCTTTTAAGCTGCCGCATAACGAAAAATGGTAGCCGTAGTTGCCGGATTTACAGCACTTTCGTATCAATTTAGCACTTCGGTTCGTTAAAAGCACCAAAGTATCAAGTTGGCACGAAAGCCGGCAATTATCGGCTACCATATGTTAGTGGCATTTATCATTTCATTATATTCATTTGCTTTAACGCATTTTTTGTTACATTAATTCTCGATGAAATAAAATCATCAACATTCAATCCGTCTGTCGGAATTACATTTGTTGCAAAAAAATAAACATTAGATTTTGTTTCAACATAACCAACAAACCAACCATTATATTTTTCTTCTATCGAACTTAATCCAGTCTTACCGCTTAAAATGTAATTTTCAGTTCGCTCAATTTCCATAATATTTTTGACAATCTTTATTGTCCTATCAGAAATTGGAAATTTTGAAAAATAGAATTTCCTTAAAAAGTCGATTTGTTGTTTTTGAGATATTTTTGAATTTCCTTCAAGCCAAAAATTGTCAATCGTTAAACTGTCAAAAATCATATTTTTATACTCAAATTTTTCTAAATATTCTTTCATTTTAATTGTTCCGATTTTCCTTGCAATTTCCTGATAGCAAGGAACACAGGAAATTCTAAAAGCATCTTTAAATGATAAATCTTTTTCCCAAATATCCATTTTTCTCTGCTCGCCATTCCATTTTAAAATAGTTGTATCATTTTCAATAATGCCTAATTCAACAGCAATTATAGAATTTGGAATTTTGAATGTTGATGCAGGTAATTTTCCGTTTTTAGCCCAATCAAAGTCATTTGAGTAAAAAGTATTCTTGTCGTTATCATAAATTAGAATTGAACCATTTACTTGAAAACTATCTAAAATTTTGTCAAAATCAGAAATTTCTGTTTCAATTATGTTTTTATTCGTTGTTGTGTTACAGCAAACAAATAAAAATATCATTGAAATAAAAACTACAAATAAAATATTTTTCATTTATTGTCTAATTATCGTTTGTTTTTGTTGCCACTAACGGGAAACGCATTGGCGAAGTGGCGGATAAATTGGACAAAAAGTTCAATTTAGCAGTGACGTAGCCGATGTGTTTCCACAGAAGCTAAATTATTAAAAAAAGCTGAATGTGGAACACATTCGGCGGAATAAAATGCACAAAAGTTGAGTTTGGCACTTAACCCGCCATTTTGCCAATGCGATGTTATATGCCGTATTTTTTGATAAGATAATTTAAGTCAGCTTCGTTTAAAATTCTAATGTTTGCTTTTTTTGATTGGTTTAAGTCGTTTATTTTTTGGATTTTTGACCAACCACAATCTTCACCTGCAAAAACAAAATCTACTTTACCTGTTATTCCTGATTTTATTTGTCCACCAATTTTCATTAGAAAAGTTTTTATTTCTTCTCTTTCTATTGAAAAGTTGCCCGTAATAACTATTCCTTTTCCTATTAAATCAATGTTTTCAAGTTCGTTTTGAGTTATTTGATAATTTGATAAATGCTCTTCATTTTCTTCTAAAACATCTTCACTTGGTTGATTGAAATAATTATTATTTGTTTTAGGCTGGTCATCAATTTTTCTTATTAGTTCTTGATAACTTGGATACTTGTCAGTCAATTCGCCAAATATTAAAGCACAAAGTTTTGCATCGAATTCTGGGTCGTGATGATTTGTTACTTCTAAGTCCAAACTCTCTGCTAAATCTTTTATTTTTTTAGGCATCCCAAGTTTATCTGCAAATAACATTGTGTCAATATAACTTATGACATATGGTTTTAAATTATAATGTTCATATAGATTTTTCTGATTATCCGTTTATGCACCTGTTATATTCGCAATTACTAGTCTGTCAAAGAGTTTGTCTCCAAAATACCGTCTGTTTAATTTGTAAATAAACTCGTTGAGATACAACTGTAAGTATTTCCTTTTGATTTTATGGTAGTTGCCCAGCAATGTCCGTTTTGCATTACTGATTGCGATATGCACCCATTTGAGTGTTTCCTTGGTGGTTTTGGCGTCTGATTTCTCGGTGACGTGCAATTCCACCAGATCGGAGATGTCAACGTAAGAAGTGCTTTTGTCCGAAAATACGATGGCATCATCCTCCATGCAGTCCCTGACCACGCCGTTGATTCCTTCACTTTGATGGCTATCCAGTACCCTGGCCTTGAAATAACGCACATGCTTCTCCTTTTTGCCCGTTTCGATATCTTCCAACGGGGTGCTTTCGGCCATCACCGCAACGTTCTGCTTTCCCTCGGCTCCCCGGCCACGTGTACCCTTGCCTCGCTCGATTTCCTTACTGGCCACCGAAAAGTTAACGAATTCTTGCGGTTTCTTTCAGCGCCGCCAATACCGCCAGCCCGTCGCGCAAGGGGCGCGGCTCGTGTGTGCGGATGAAGTCAGCTCCACCTGCGGCGGCGGCAAGCTCTGCAGCGAGTGTCGCGGCCCCGACATCCCCCGGACCACGGCCTGTGAGCGCGCGCAGAAAGGATTTGCGCGAAACAGACAGAAGCACCGGCAAATCGAAGCGCAGCCGCAATTCATCGAACCGCGCCAGCACCGAGAGCGAGGTTTCGGGAGCAGCCCCCAGAAAAAACCCCATGCCGGGATCAAGGACAAGGCGGTTGCGTTTGATACCGGCACCCGTCAGCGCCGCGATGCGCGCGTCAAAGAACGCCGCAATGTGATCCATGATGTCGCCAGCGGGTGCCTCGCGCCGATCTGCCTGCCCGTCTTGCACCGAATGCATAACGACGAGTTTGGCAGATGATTTCGCCAATTGCGGATAGAACGCAGCGTCTGGAAAACCGCGAATATCATTGAGATAGGCCACACCACGCGACAAGGCATAGGCTTGCGTCGCGGGTTGATAACTGTCGAGCGAGACGGGAATGCCATCTGCCTTGAGCGCGTCCAGCACCGGCGCGATACGCGCGATTTCTGTGTCGGACGAAACAGGCGCGGCGTCGGGATTGCTGGATGCCGGACCGAGGTCGATCACATCTGCCCCCTCGGCCATCAGCTTACGCGCCTGCGCAATGGCTGCGTCTGGCGCCAGATACCGGCCTCCATCGGAGAAACTGTCCGAGGTTATGTTGACGATGCCGAAAATGATGAGCGATTTATTCATGGGGGCTTCTATAATAATAATAATCGAGCATGAGTCTCATACGGATGCTCGGGTCGAAAGGGAATCCCCAGGCGAGTAACCTGTTTGCGGTGATCCGTTTCATGATGATGTATCTGTAGCATTTTGGAAATAAATATATCATCTCTCAATAAGTAGATATATTTATCTTTTTTGCTTCTTTGGTGCTGCAAGTCACCAATACGAGGGAAACCTGTTACGGAGCGGTTTAACCGTAATCAACAGTGACTGGTGTCATGTTCGGAAGATTAATTGATAGTAATCTACAAAGGATCTTCTTGAGATCCTTTTCAATGAATCGTAATCTCTTGCTCTGTAAACGAAAAAACCGCCTGGGGAGGCGGTTTGTTCGAAGGTTAAGTCAGTTGGGGAACTGCTTAACCCGGTAACAGGGTTCACGAGACCGCCATTACCAAAACTGTTCTTTCAGTGTAGCCGCAGTCAGGCCTCTACTTCAAGACCTCTTAATCTATCTTCTCGTGCACTCCTGTTACTAATGGCTGCTGCCAGTGGCGTTTTGTCGTGTCTTTCCGGGTTGGACTCAAGTTGATAGTTACCGGACAAGGCGCAGCGGTCGGACTGAACGGGGGGTTCGTGCATACAGTCCAGCTTGGAGCGAACTGCCTTCACGGAACTGAGTGTCAGGCGTGGAATGAGAAACCGCGGCCATAACAGCGGAATGACACCGGTAAACCGAAAGGCAGGAACAGGAGAGCGCACGAGGGAGCTACCAGGGGGAAACGCCTGGGATCTTTATAGTCCTGTCGGGTTTCGCCACCACTGATTTGAGCGTCAGATTTTGCGATGCTTGTCAGGGGGGCGGAGCCTATGGAAAAACGGCTTCGCCGTGGCCTTATCTCTTCTTTGCTAAGTGTCTTCCTGGTATCTTCCAGGAAATTTCCGTCCCCGTCCGTAAGCCGGTACCGCTCGCCGCAGCCGAACGACCGAGCGTAGCGAGTCAGTGAGCGAGGAAGCGGAATATCTCCTGTATCGCATATTCTGCTGACGCGCCGGTGCTGCCTTTTTTCTCCTGCCACATGAAGCACTTCACTGATTTTCGCAATCGTGGCAACATAGTAAGCCAGTATACACTCCGCTAGCGCTACATGACTGGTTCAGGGCTGCGCCCCGAAACCCGCTAACAACCTCTCAGCTACTGGATATCACCCCATGCCATCTGAATATGATGAACAACTGGATTCGACTGATACGCAGCTTCCCGGCGAATATGACCTTTTTGATTTAATGGCGCAGGTTACTGAAGAGAACCTGCATGCCCCTGTGGATTTTGGGTCGCCTGTCGGCCGGGAAGCGTTATAGCTTTTTCGCTTGCCCGCGTACGTGGTAATACTCCGGTATTACCTTTTATTTCTTTATTTTCATGTAATTACAGTGGATTTTTAATACCCGGGTATTACTCGTGAAAACGAAATATTCCTTTTTTTTCTTTTAATTCATGCAGTTGCGATGAAAATCGCGGCTGCGTTAGGTGTATGACCATTTTGAGGTTGAAAAATAATCAACCATGGCGGGTGATTTACGCAGGTTAAGGGGAGATCGTGACAAAAAAAGCGTTCCTCACTGTATCGTTCATGCCTGCATGAACGGGTTATTCTTCCTGACTACAGAATTACATCGCTCCTTCAGTTCATACATCACTTTTACATCACTTATACATCACTTTTACATCATTCCTTCAGCTCATACGTCACTTTCATCCTCTGTGCCATTTGTACATCACCCCCTTCCTGAACGTGCTGACAGCGGGTTTTCCGGCTGCGCCGGCAACGCTTCACGGCCACGCAATAAATTGCGTCCCCGTTCACCGTTTTCGGATGGGAAGAACGCCGGAAACAGGACTTACCCCGGCTGAATGGTGTGAATTTCCGCGCTATGCACTTGTGCGCATACTCATGCATGCCGTAAAAACAGAGCCTGCGCGTTTCTGGCGGGTTTTCGGGTGGTTTGTTGCCTGTTTTACCGGTTTCCCGTCAGAAACGCCCTGAGGGCCTCTCAGGCGGTGCTGATAACAGATGTTATGGTAAATCAGAGTCACCTGCACTGTTACTCTGAACCGGAGCGAAACAGCCGCGACCAGAATCCCCGCTTTTTTTCCTGTGCCAGCGCGTCAGCCAGACGGCTAATTTCGGCCTGTAGTTGTTCCCTCTCCTCATTTCGCAGGCGGTTTTCTGCTTCCCGCGCCATCTTGTCTTCAAGCATTAGGGTAACAGTCTGCTGCAGAGCGTCCAGTTTCTGCTGAATGACGTCTAGCTGAGCATTTTCCGCCTGGCTAACGACAGATTTGGAGTGTCCCTCCTTGTGCCTTTTTGGTGTCTCAGAAGTGCGCAGCTCGCCATAGGCCCGAATCAGTTCACTGGTCTCGAACTCCCGGCGATCATTTTTTCCTGTGCGATAGCTGACAAGGCCTTTAGCCATGTCACGATATAATTGCGAGCGCGACTTTCCTGTTAATTTCAGTGTCTCTTGAACTGTGTGCCATGCCATAAAAGTGACAGTGTCTCCTGTGTGTACCGTATTGTAACAGCAGAACATATTACTGTTTTAACACAAAAGGTCTGAGGCTGCCCGTGAGGCGTGAAAAATACACAAAAAACCTGTTGACGGTGTGGTTTTGACGGGCGTAGTATTTCGAATACTGTATATAAACACATTGTTATAAATACAGTTTTTGCTGTTTTTAAAAGTCAAAGAGGATAATTTTATGAGTACAGAGTTAAATAGCGGTACTGTCGGTGGTTTTGGTCACATGGGACCAAATGACCCCTACAATGATGGTCATAGCGGCTCTGGAAGTTCGGGAGGTAGTTTTAACGGTGGTGGTAATGGTGGCCATGATAATAGTAGTGGTTCATCTTATACTGCATCCTTTGGTCTCATCACTGGCCGACACCCGATAACTGTCCCAGGTACGAAGAATATTAATTCTGTCGATCTTTCTGCTGTCATTAATAACATTATACATCATGAAGGTGCACGCAATAACATGTACCTAGATACTGCGAACAATGTAAGAGTGGGAGTGACGGGCACTGGCTGGCAATGTCTAGCAACGGCAGGCATTTCGGCTGAGGGTAAAAGAACTTTCCGCTAAGCGATAGACTGTATGTAAACACAGTATTGCAAGGACGCGGAACATGCCTCATGTGGCGGCCAGGACGGCCAGCCGGGATCGGGATACTGGTCGTTACCAGAGCCACCGACCCGAGCAAACCCTTCTCTATCAGATCGTTGACGAGTATTACCCGGCATTCGCTGCGCTTATGGCAGAGCAGGGAAAGGAATTGCCGGGCTATGTGCAACGGGAATTTGAAGAATTTCTCCAATGCGGGCGGCTGGAGCATGGCTTTCTACGGGTTCGCTGCGAGTCTTGCCACGCCGAGCACCTGGTCGCTTTCAGCTGTAAGCGTCGCGGTTTCTGCCCGAGCTGTGGGGCGCGGCGGATGGCCGAAAGTGCCGCCTTGCTGGTTGATGAAGTACTGCCTGAACAACCCATGCGTCAGTGGGTGTTGAGCTTCCCGTTTCAGCTGCGTTTCCTGTTTGGGGTCGTTTGCGGGAAGGGGCGGAATCCTACGCTAAGGCTTTGGCCAGCGATATTCTCCGGTGAGATTGATGTGTTCCCAGGGGATAGGAGAAGTCGCTTGATATCGCCTGGCACAGCGGATCGCAAACCTGGCGCGGCTTTTGGCACAAAAGGCGTGACAGGTTTGCGAATCCGTTGCTGCCACTTGTTAACCCTTTTGCCAGATTTGGTAACTATAATTTATGTTAGAGGCGAAGTCTTGGGTAAAAACTGGCCTAAAATTGCTGGGGATTTCAGGAAAGTAAACATCACCTTCCGGCTCGATGTCTATTGTAGATATATGTAGTGTATCTACTTGATCGATCAGGCTTTTGTATATCTCCCCACCACCTGAAACAATGACATGATCCGTTATTTTCTTTAGGTTGGTTAAAGCATCTTTAATTGATGGAAAGATCAATACGTTCTCATTGTCAGATGTAAAACTTGAACGTGTTACGACCGCATACTTTCGGTTGGGTAATGCTCCCATTGATTCAAAAGTCTTGCGTCCAACCAACAGCCATTGGTTATAGGTAATAGCTTTAAACAGGAGCTGTTCACCTTTGGCACTCCATGGAATATCAGGGCCATTCCCGATAACTCCATTCTTCGATATAGCTACCATTAGTGATAGTTTCACAATTCTTCCTCAGAGGTTAACTAGTATGACGTCTGTCGCACCTGCTTGATCGCGGCCGCGATAGCTAGATCGCGTTGCTCCTCTTCTCCATCCGCGTTCCAAGCTGCGGAAAGGCACCCATAAGCGTACGCCTGGTCGAGCAGGCGACGCGGATCGACGTCCAGCGCACGAGAGAATGCGTCCGCCATCTGTGCAATGCGTCTAGGATCGAGACAAAGGTCGTCTCTGTCAGCCGGATCGTAGAACATATTGGCGGCGCCAAAGCCCACTTCACCGACCAGACCGACGGGATCTATCACCAGCCAGCCGCGACTGGAGAACATGATGTTTTCATGATGCAGATCGCCATGTAGCCCACGCAGTTCCGAGGCATTGCTCATCATTTGATCGGCTATAATCGCCGCGTGGACGTAGTCAGTTTGACAACCTGCGTTTTGATCATCGCGCGCCCGCTGAAACAAAGCTGCAAAGCGATCCCGGATCGGGAGAAGGGCAGAAGGCAGGGGTTCCTCAGATGCGGCATACAGCTTCGCCATTAGTTCCGCTGCAATTTCGGTCGCCTGGTAGTCGCCGTGCTCGGCAACGATGTGAGAGAGCATTCGCTCCCCGGCATATTCGAGCAACATCAGATTGTTCTCACGACCGAGCAACCGGACTGCTCCCCTCCCATTGCGCCATACCAGATAGTCGGCCCCGCGCAGTTCATCAGCAATGTCTTCTATAGGTTTCAATCCCTTGACGATTGCAGGAGTCCCGTCTGGCAATGAAACTTTCCAAACGAGGCTGGAAAAGGTGTCCGCAATGAGAACAGGTTGCGAAACGTGCCAATGAGCAGGAAAAACAGGCGGCATGAACATCAACCCCAAGTCAGAGGGTCCAATCGCAGATAGAAGGCAAGGCGTTCGCGGTCGGGGGCTTCGATCCCCAATACATTGAATAGGACAGCGAAGGCGCGCTCTGCTTCATCTGGCGCTGCCCAGTTCTCTTCGGCGTTAGCAATCATGAGTGCCAAATCGGCATAGCGATCTGCTGTTCCGAGCCGCCCAAGGTCGATCAGACCCGTGCATTGAAGAGTTTTAGGGTCCACCATGAAGTTCGGCATGCAGGGATCACCATGGCAAACAACCATATCGGTGCGCTCTTGGTCGAGCCGCACCGGTAGCTCTCGTTCGACACGAGCCAAAAGATCGAGCTGCGGCGTACTCTTGTCCTCGTCCGGTAAGAAGTCGGGATTGACGGCATTGCGGGACACCACATCAACGGCGCGTCCGAACATTCGCGACAGCCTGCGCTCAAACGGACATTGATCAACCGATAGGCTGTGAACAGCGCCAAGTTGCTGCCCCATTGACGGCCACGCTTTGAGCAAATCCGCTCCAGACAGATCAGCCGCCGGTACTCCCGGAATTGCCGTTATCACCAAGCATGCACCCTCCTGTTCCTCCTGCCAGTTGATGACCTCGGGGCAAGCCACACCTCGACCTTTGAGCCAAATGAGGCGGTCACGCTCTCCAGCGAGCTCACCGCGGCGGGAAGCAGGTGCGATTTTCGCGAAGGCATGCCCGTCACCACGTCGAAAAACAAAATCACCAGATTCTCCGCCTCTGACAGGCAACCAGTCAGAATGCGATTCACCAAAAAAAATATTAGTTCGATTCAATGGAGGTTCCTTCAGTTTTCTGATGAAGCGCGAATATAGAGAAATATCCCGAATGTGCAGTTAACGAATTCTTGCGGTTTCTTTCAGCGCCGCCAATACCGCCAGCCCGTCGCGCAAGGGGCGCGGCTCGTGTGTGCGGATGAAGTCAGCTCCACCTGCGGCGGCGGCAAGCTCTGCAGCGAGTGTCGCGGCCCCGACATCCCCCGGACCACGGCCTGTGAGCGCGCGCAGAAAGGATTTGCGCGAAACAGACAGAAGCACCGGCAAATCGAAGCGCAGCCGCAATTCATCGAACCGCGCCAGCACCGAGAGCGAGGTTTCGGGAGCAGCCCCCAGAAAAAACCCCATGCCGGGATCAAGGACAAGGCGGTTGCGTTTGATACCGGCACCCGTCAGCGCCGCGATGCGCGCGTCAAAGAACGCCGCAATGTGATCCATGATGTCGCCAGCGGGTGCCTCGCGCCGATCTGCCTGCCCGTCTTGCACCGAATGCATAACGACGAGTTTGGCAGATGATTTCGCCAATTGCGGATAGAACGCAGCGTCTGGAAAACCGCGAATATCATTGAGATAGGCCACACCACGCGACAAGGCATAGGCTTGCGTCGCGGGTTGATAACTGTCGAGCGAGACGGGAATGCCATCTGCCTTGAGCGCGTCCAGCACCGGCGCGATACGCGCGATTTCTGTGTCGGACGAAACAGGCGCGGCGTCGGGATTGCTGGATGCCGGACCGAGGTCGATCACATCTGCCCCCTCGGCCATCAGCTTACGCGCCTGCGCAATGGCTGCGTCTGGCGCCAGATACCGGCCTCCATCGGAGAAACTGTCCGAGGTTATGTTGACGATGCCGAAAATGATGAGCGATTTATTCATGGGGGCTTCTATAATAATAATAATCGAGCATGAGTCTCATACGGATGCTCGGGTCGAAAGGGAATCCCCAGGCGAGTAACCTGTTTGCGGTGATCCGTTTCATGATGATGTATCTGTAGCATTTTGGAAATAAATATATCATCTCTCAATAAGTAGATATATTTATCTTTTTTGCTTCTTTGGTGCTGCAAGTCACCAATACGAGGGAAACCTGTTACGGAGCGGTTTAACCGTAATCAACAGTGACTGGTGTCATGTTCGGAAGATTAATTGATAGTAATCTACAAAGGATCTTCTTGAGATCCTTTTCAATGAATCGTAATCTCTTGCTCTGTAAACGAAAAAACCGCCTGGGGAGGCGGTTTGTTCGAAGGTTAAGTCAGTTGGGGAACTGCTTAACCCGGTAACAGGGTTCACGAGACCGCCATTACCAAAACTGTTCTTTCAGTGTAGCCGCAGTCAGGCCTCTACTTCAAGACCTCTTAATCTATCTTCTCGTGCACTCCTGTTACTAATGGCTGCTGCCAGTGGCGTTTTGTCGTGTCTTTCCGGGTTGGACTCAAGTTGATAGTTACCGGACAAGGCGCAGCGGTCGGACTGAACGGGGGGTTCGTGCATACAGTCCAGCTTGGAGCGAACTGCCTTCACGGAACTGAGTGTCAGGCGTGGAATGAGAAACCGCGGCCATAACAGCGGAATGACACCGGTAAACCGAAAGGCAGGAACAGGAGAGCGCACGAGGGAGCTACCAGGGGGAAACGCCTGGGATCTTTATAGTCCTGTCGGGTTTCGCCACCACTGATTTGAGCGTCAGATTTTGCGATGCTTGTCAGGGGGGCGGAGCCTATGGAAAAACGGCTTCGCCGTGGCCTTATCTCTTCTTTGCTAAGTGTCTTCCTGGTATCTTCCAGGAAATTTCCGTCCCCGTCCGTAAGCCGGTACCGCTCGCCGCAGCCGAACGACCGAGCGTAGCGAGTCAGTGAGCGAGGAAGCGGAATATCTCCTGTATCGCATATTCTGCTGACGCGCCGGTGCTGCCTTTTTTCTCCTGCCACATGAAGCACTTCACTGATTTTCGCAATCGTGGCAACATAGTAAGCCAGTATACACTCCGCTAGCGCTACATGACTGGTTCAGGGCTGCGCCCCGAAACCCGCTAACAACCTCTCAGCTACTGGATATCACCCCATGCCATCTGAATATGATGAACAACTGGATTCGACTGATACGCAGCTTCCCGGCGAATATGACCTTTTTGATTTAATGGCGCAGGTTACTGAAGAGAACCTGCATGCCCCTGTGGATTTTGGGTCGCCTGTCGGCCGGGAAGCGTTATAGCTTTTTCGCTTGCCCGCGTACGTGGTAATACTCCGGTATTACCTTTTATTTCTTTATTTTCATGTAATTACAGTGGATTTTTAATACCCGGGTATTACTCGTGAAAACGAAATATTCCTTTTTTTTCTTTTAATTCATGCAGTTGCGATGAAAATCGCGGCTGCGTTAGGTGTATGACCATTTTGAGGTTGAAAAATAATCAACCATGGCGGGTGATTTACGCAGGTTAAGGGGAGATCGTGACAAAAAAAGCGTTCCTCACTGTATCGTTCATGCCTGCATGAACGGGTTATTCTTCCTGACTACAGAATTACATCGCTCCTTCAGTTCATACATCACTTTTACATCACTTATACATCACTTTTACATCATTCCTTCAGCTCATACGTCACTTTCATCCTCTGTGCCATTTGTACATCACCCCCTTCCTGAACGTGCTGACAGCGGGTTTTCCGGCTGCGCCGGCAACGCTTCACGGCCACGCAATAAATTGCGTCCCCGTTCACCGTTTTCGGATGGGAAGAACGCCGGAAACAGGACTTACCCCGGCTGAATGGTGTGAATTTCCGCGCTATGCACTTGTGCGCATACTCATGCATGCCGTAAAAACAGAGCCTGCGCGTTTCTGGCGGGTTTTCGGGTGGTTTGTTGCCTGTTTTACCGGTTTCCCGTCAGAAACGCCCTGAGGGCCTCTCAGGCGGTGCTGATAACAGATGTTATGGTAAATCAGAGTCACCTGCACTGTTACTCTGAACCGGAGCGAAACAGCCGCGACCAGAATCCCCGCTTTTTTTCCTGTGCCAGCGCGTCAGCCAGACGGCTAATTTCGGCCTGTAGTTGTTCCCTCTCCTCATTTCGCAGGCGGTTTTCTGCTTCCCGCGCCATCTTGTCTTCAAGCATTAGGGTAACAGTCTGCTGCAGAGCGTCCAGTTTCTGCTGAATGACGTCTAGCTGAGCATTTTCCGCCTGGCTAACGACAGATTTGGAGTGTCCCTCCTTGTGCCTTTTTGGTGTCTCAGAAGTGCGCAGCTCGCCATAGGCCCGAATCAGTTCACTGGTCTCGAACTCCCGGCGATCATTTTTTCCTGTGCGATAGCTGACAAGGCCTTTAGCCATGTCACGATATAATTGCGAGCGCGACTTTCCTGTTAATTTCAGTGTCTCTTGAACTGTGTGCCATGCCATAAAAGTGACAGTGTCTCCTGTGTGTACCGTATTGTAACAGCAGAACATATTACTGTTTTAACACAAAAGGTCTGAGGCTGCCCGTGAGGCGTGAAAAATACACAAAAAACCTGTTGACGGTGTGGTTTTGACGGGCGTAGTATTTCGAATACTGTATATAAACACATTGTTATAAATACAGTTTTTGCTGTTTTTAAAAGTCAAAGAGGATAATTTTATGAGTACAGAGTTAAATAGCGGTACTGTCGGTGGTTTTGGTCACATGGGACCAAATGACCCCTACAATGATGGTCATAGCGGCTCTGGAAGTTCGGGAGGTAGTTTTAACGGTGGTGGTAATGGTGGCCATGATAATAGTAGTGGTTCATCTTATACTGCATCCTTTGGTCTCATCACTGGCCGACACCCGATAACTGTCCCAGGTACGAAGAATATTAATTCTGTCGATCTTTCTGCTGTCATTAATAACATTATACATCATGAAGGTGCACGCAATAACATGTACCTAGATACTGCGAACAATGTAAGAGTGGGAGTGACGGGCACTGGCTGGCAATGTCTAGCAACGGCAGGCATTTCGGCTGAGGGTAAAAGAACTTTCCGCTAAGCGATAGACTGTATGTAAACACAGTATTGCAAGGACGCGGAACATGCCTCATGTGGCGGCCAGGACGGCCAGCCGGGATCGGGATACTGGTCGTTACCAGAGCCACCGACCCGAGCAAACCCTTCTCTATCAGATCGTTGACGAGTATTACCCGGCATTCGCTGCGCTTATGGCAGAGCAGGGAAAGGAATTGCCGGGCTATGTGCAACGGGAATTTGAAGAATTTCTCCAATGCGGGCGGCTGGAGCATGGCTTTCTACGGGTTCGCTGCGAGTCTTGCCACGCCGAGCACCTGGTCGCTTTCAGCTGTAAGCGTCGCGGTTTCTGCCCGAGCTGTGGGGCGCGGCGGATGGCCGAAAGTGCCGCCTTGCTGGTTGATGAAGTACTGCCTGAACAACCCATGCGTCAGTGGGTGTTGAGCTTCCCGTTTCAGCTGCGTTTCCTGTTTGGGGTCGTTTGCGGGAAGGGGCGGAATCCTACGCTAAGGCTTTGGCCAGCGATATTCTCCGGTGAGATTGATGTGTTCCCAGGGGATAGGAGAAGTCGCTTGATATGGCACTGTTGCAAATAGTCGGTGGTGATAAACTTATCATCCCCTTTTGCTGATGGAGCTGCACATGAACCCATTCAAAGGCCGGCATTTTCAGCGTGACATCATTCTGTGGGCCGTACGCTGGTACTGCAAATACGGCATCAGTTACCGTGAGCTGCAGGAGATGCTGGCTGAACGCGGAGTGAATGTCGATCACTCCACGATTTACCGCTGGGTTCAGCGTTATGCGCCTGAAATGGAAAAACGGCTGCGCTGGTACTGGCGTAACCCTTCCGATCTTTGCCCGTGGCACATGGATGAAACCTACGTGAAGGTCAATGGCCGCTGGGCGTATCTGTACCGGGCCGTCGACAGCCGGGGCCGCACTGTCGATTTTTATCTCTCCTCCCGTCGTAACAGCAAAGCTGCATACCGGTTTCTGGGTAAAATCCTCGGCACTGTTGCAAAGTTAGCGATGAGGCAGCCTTTTGTCTTATTCAAAGGCCTTACATTTCAAAAACTCTGCTTACCAGGCGCATTTCGCCCAGGGGATCACCATAATAAAATGCTGAGGCCTGGCCTTTGCGTAGTGCACGCATCACCTCAATACCTTTGATGGTGGCGTAAGCCGTCTTCATGGATTTAAATCCAAGCGTGGCGTTGATTATCCGTTTCAGTTTGCCATGATCGCATTCAATCACGTTGTTCCGGTACTTAATCTGTCGGTGTTCAACGTCAGACGGGCACCGGCCTTCGCGTTTGAGCAGAGCAAGCGCGCGACCATAGGCGGGCGCTTTATCCGTGTTGATGAATCGC